>Ga0214474_1000661_pt1 | contig 16655 bp, 12 predicted proteins | sample RVTome_2_FD_187335 | JGI IMG/M metagenome (GOLD analysis project Ga0214474, IMG submission 187335) | Soil microbial communities from uranium-contaminated site in the Upper Colorado River Basin, Wyoming, United States - RVT95D214 HiSeq ...
GAAATAAGTTGGAACAGGGTCAGGAAGGTGAGATCTGTATTCGTGGACACAATATCATGAAGGCCTACCTCAATAATCCGGAGGATACGCAGTCGGCCTTCTGGGGCGATGGTTGGTTTAGATCCGAAGATGTGGGTCGCCTTGACGCGGATGGCCACCTTTACATTGTGGACAGAATCAAAGACATGATCATCACCGGTGGCGAAAATGTTTATCCCCGTGAGGTTGAAGAGGTTCTTTACGCGAGACAGGAAATAGAAGGATGCGCCGTTGTAGGCATTCCAGATAAAGAGTGGGGCGAGCGGGTCACCGCTTTTATCACACCAAAGCCAGGACAAAAAATCGTTCCGGAGGAGTTGAAGATTTTCTTAAAGTCCCGCCTGTCGCCCTTCAAGGTTCCAAAAGAATATATCGTCATGAACGAGCTGCCCAAGAGTGCTGCAGGCAAGGTCCTAAAACGTGAGTTAAAAAAGCAGTACCTGGAGCGCTCCAAGTAATATTGGTGTCGATTGACTAAGCCCGATCCATGGGCGAGTGTTACGATAGCGTGGTGTTCCCGTCGGCATGCAGATGAGCACGGGAAATTTGAAGCACCGATATAGAATTTCTTCCAAAGGCCGATATGAATCTTGCCCAGAACCTTGAAGTCTCAGCGTTCCTCTTTCCTGACCGTTCTGCCATCAGAGAACGCGGGGTTGAGATGACCTATGCTCAACTGAATGATCGGGCGAACCGGGTGGCCACCGGCCTCATCAAAATGGGAGTTAAGCCGGGTGACCATGTTGGCCTCTGTGCTTTGAACTCGGCCGACTGGATTGGCTTTTACTTCGGTGTGCTCAAAACGGGAGCGGTCGCGGTTACTCTGTCCGGGGTTCTCACCGGTGATGAGCTGGCGACTCTCGTCAATCACTCAAAACCACGACTTATCTTCACGGTTGAAGCCAAGCTGAAAGACCTGGAGAAATTGAAGAGTTCGGGAGGGCTTGAAAAGGTGATTTGCCCAGGGGGTGACCTGGACCTTCCGCACCTCATAGAGATGGGCTCGGGATCGTTTAAGGCAATTGAAAGGGACCGAATTGACACTGCCGCTATCCTTTATACTGGCGGCACGACAGGTATCCCGAAAGGGGTGATGCTGACACACGAGGGCATCAATTTTTCCAGTCACAGCATAGCCTACTACGAGCGGTCGACCGAGAACGACCTTGCCCTCTGTTTTCTTCCCTTTAATCACGTCTTCGGCCAAATACACATCATGAATGGAACGATCCTGACTGCCGGCTGCGTGGAGATATTGCCCGCCTTCGACTTGGAACGAATCTTGGAGGCGACGGAGGCCGGCCGGGTGACGAAGTTCTTTGCTGTGCCTACGGTATATGTCAGGCTCTTGACCCTTGACAACTTGAAGAAGAAACTGGGGAGAGTTCGCTACTGCTTTTCCGCGGCGGCCAGCATGGCGATGGAAATCGTCAAGCAATGGAAAGAGCGCACAGGGCTTACGATCTCAGAGTCGTACGGGTTGACAGAAGCCATGCCCGTATCCTACAACCACTATTATCATGATAGGCACGTTGTTGGATCAGTGGGCCCCCCGGTCCATGGGGTTGAAGTCCAGATCAGGGATAGATCGGGGAACCTCGTGGAGCAGGGAGGGGAAGGCGAGATCTGTGTACGGGGTCGTAACGTCATGAAAGGCTACCTGAATAACCCCGAAGGGGACCGCTCCGCGTTCTGGAAGGGCGACTGGCTCCGCACCGGCGACATCGGTCTGTTTGATCCGGACGGTTACCTTTACATCGTGGACCGGCTCAAGGACCTCATTATTACGGGGGGCGAGAACGTCTACCCTCGCGAGGTGGAAGAGCAGCTCTATGCGCGGCCAGAAGTAGAGGAGTGTGCGGTCATAGGGCTTCCCGACAAGGAGTGGGGCGAACGTGTGACCGCCTTCATCGTGGCGAAACCGGGTCATTCCATTGTCCCTGAAGAGTTGAAGTCTTTTTTGAAGTCCCAATTATCCCCCTTCAAGGTGCCCAAGGAGTATGTTGCAGTGAGCGAGCTTCCTAAGAGCCCTGCGGGTAAAATCCTGAAACGTGAGGTCAAGAAGCGGTTTCTCGAGGGGGCCGTGCAGCCCGGGATGGGAAAGCAGAGGTAAGTGAACGGCCAAGAAAGGCTGCTAAGGCCGTAAATCACGCGGCTCGTGCCGCAAAAAAAAAGAAGGAGGGTCAGAAAGATGAAAAAGGGTATTCGTTTTCGGTACGCAGTTGTTTTCGCATTGGTGACGGTGTTTTTCCTGTCAACTTCAGTTTTGGCACAGGAAAAAGCGATGAAACTCAGACTTTCGGCTATATGGCCGCCGCAACACCCCTTCTCGCAAATGTTTGGTGAGTGGGGAAAGGACGTTGAGAAGGCAACTCAGGGAAGGGTAACGGTCACTGTATTTGCGGCGAACACGCTTTCGCCTCCAATGCAGGTCTACGACAATACAGTAAAAGGCATTGTTGATGTCGGCACGAATTTGCTGGCGTATTCACCCGGCAGGCTTCCGCTTTCCGAAGTCTTACAGCAGCCATTGGGATATAGGAACGGCTACCAGGGAAGTAAGCTGGCCTATGCCTATTATAAGAAATTCAAACCAAAAGAATTTGATGATGTAAAGGTTATGTTTCTCCACGGCGCGGCACCCGGTTTCATCTTTACGAAGAAGCCTGTCAAATCAACTGATGAGGTTAAGGGACTCAGAATCAGGGCTAATGCAGAGAATGCGCCCATAGTGAAGAATCTTGGCGCCTCTCCTGTAACCATGCCCGTTAGTGAAGCATACGATAGCCTTTCAAGGGGTGTTGTAGACGGAACTCTTTTTCCTTTGGAGGCATTGCGGGGATTCAAAATCGGCGAAGTTGTCAAGACGGTCATTGAGAACTATGGCGTGTCCTATTTGACATCCATGTATTGCATCATGAACAAGGACAAATGGAATGCAATATCCCCCGCCGACCAACAGGCAATAGAAAAAATCAATGACGAATATAACGACAAATTCGGCAAGAAGTGGGTTGAATTGGATAATAAGGCGAAAGAATTCGCCAAAGAAAAAGGTGTAACCTTCGTGACTGTTTCCAAAGAGGAAGAGGCGGCAACTGCACAAAAGATGAAACCAATCCTGGATGAGTATGTGACGATGACGAAAGCAAAGGGGCTTCCTGGCGACGAAGCTTTGAAGTTCTGCCAGGACTTCTTAAAGAAGAATCCGTAAGATGATGATCAACCAAAGAGGGCTGTGATCACACAGCCCTCTTTGCATTTTAATGATCATGACATAGAAAATACAGATTTAGGTTTGGTTTTTAAATAGACGGGGAGGCAAGCGATGAAGCGTTTTATTGCAGGTATTGCCAATATTGATAAATCATTATACGTCATTTCTGGTAGCGTATTAGCGTGTATGATTATACTAACCCTCTTTGATGTGATTTTGAGAAACTTCGGCCATCCGATTACCGGATCGATGGAATTCATACAATACGGGGGGGCTATTGTATTCGGATTCTCAATTCCTTATGGCACAATGCTCGGGGCACAGGTCATAGTTGATATCATAACAGGAAAGCTCAGCCCTGGGAAAAAACGAATGATCAATGTGATTACCAGATGTGTCGGCATCATCATATTCTTATTTGTTGCGTATATTTTTTTGTTTACGGGATTGATGTTCAAAAAACAGGTGAGCGTACAGCCAGCTTTAAGATACCTTATTACCCATTTGCCTTTGCCCTTTCATTCAGCTTTCTCTTGCAGAGTTTCACGATATTTTGTGATTTGATAAAAACAGTGAAAGGAGCAGACAATGAGTGATGTGGCCATAGGAATATACGGAATTATATTGCTGCTGGTCCTTTTCTTGACAGGACTTGAAATGGCTTATTGCATGGCTCTGGTTGGTTTTTTCGGTTTTACTTTTTTAATGTCATTTGGAGCTGCCTCTAATCTTGTTGTTAAGGACTTCCTCGACACATTTACGGTTTATAGCTATTCCGTAATCCCTCTCTTTATCATTATGGGGGAGTTCGCCTCAAATTCAAATATCGCAAAGAGACTTTACATTGGTGCGTACAAGTGGTTTGGTCATATTCCGGGCGGTCTTGCAATGACAACGGTAGCAGGCGCGACAGCTTTTAAAGCCATGTGCGGGTCAACTCTTGCGACGGTTGGCACGTTTTCAAACCTCGCAATGCCTGAAATGGACCGCTATGGATATAGAAAGGAACTCTCCGCCGGTACAATTGCATCTGTCAGTACCATCGGCATGATACTGCCTCCCAGTACAGTGCTTATAATCTATGGGCTTCAGGTTGAGCAATCCATAGGCAGACTTTTTCTTGCAGGGATAGTACCTGCGCTGATGATAGCGGCTCTTTTTATGGCAGTGATTTCAGGATGGGTCAGTTTTAGGCCAGCCATAGCCCCCAAAGGTGAAAAGGCGACATGGAAAGAACGATTCGTCGCTATCCCTGACGCATTAATCATTTTAGTTATTTTCAGCATCGTCATAGGCGGGATGATCACCGGCTTTTTCAGCCCCACTGAATCCGGTACAATAGGCACCATTGCAGTTTTTCTTCTGGCTTTACTGCGTAAAGAAATCAACAATACAATGATTATAAAGTCTTTCAAGGGAGCATTAAAAACATCGATTATGGTTCTTATGCTTATTGCAGGGTCTAATATTTTTGGCCATTTCCTTGCGATCACTGAAATCCCTATGATTGCGGCAAAATGGGCATTAACACTTCCCCTATCAAATACTGCTATTATGACTGTAATAATAATTATATATTTGCTAGGCGGTTCAATCATGGATGATCTGGCATTTATGGTACTTGCCACCCCGATCTTTTTCCCAACGGCTGTCGCACTCGGCTATGATCCAATATGGTTCGGCATCCTGATTTGCGTTACGCTTATGATCGGCGGTCTTATTCCGCCAATAGCGATTTATGTTTTTATATTAGGGAACATAACAGGAATTCCTTTCAAAACAATTTATAAGGGGGTCGTTCCTTTCCTTGCGGCCCTTGTCCTGGCTTTAATCATTCTGTTTGTTTTCCCGCAGATTGCACTGTGGCTGCCAAATTTAATGATGGGCAAGGGATGATTATAATTAGATGACATTTATCCTGTGGCGTCTTTCAGGTTAACCGAGAATACAAGCATAAGATATAGGTAGTGATATAACCGCAGATCCACGTGGAGAGTTTAATTCAACCTGTGGGACGGAGGAGGTGTACCGCATTATTGGTAAGAAGATGATCCTTCGCGAAATCTGAACAGCCTTGCGGCACGGAAACTCAAGAAAGGGGGTGATTGCTAACGTAGAAATTTTGGTTGAGGGGGTATTGTGTTGGTAAACAAGATAGGGGGATGGAAGATTAGAGACAGGCGATCCTGTCCGACGAGTCCAGAAGGAGGTGTAAGATGGTTCTACGAAAGCAATGGATTGTTTTTTACACGGTACTGGTTGTATTATTGTTCTCTGCAGGATTGGGGGTTTGCGATGTCGGCGATAAATGTGCAGACACCAAAGACCTCGATTTTGGCCCGGGAGTACATTTCACTTCGGCGGCATTGGTTCCTGCTGGTGGTGGGCTTTCCGAGCACTGTCTTGTGAAAGGCGCTTTCTTGCCGGAGGAGGATCCTTTTGTGGTTAAACTGCCGACGAATTGGAACGGAAACTATTTCCAGGTGGGGAATGGCGGTTTGGCCGGCTCCATCGACGATGCGAGTGTCAATTTTGGTCTGGTACGAGGATACGCAGCTGCGTCAGCGAGCGGGGGGTATGATGTGAGCAACCCCATCAATGCAAATGGGCAATTTGGCTATAACCCGCCAGACAACTCTAACACCTACGCTGAAGAGAAACTTGATGGGTATTGTTTCTCGTCCGTCCACAAAATGAATGTTTTGGCAAAACGTATCATTAAAATCTATTATGGAAAGCGGGCTCATTACTCTTACTATAAAGGCTGCTCCACCGGCGGTCGTCAGGGCATGATCGAGGCGCAACGCTATCCGGCGGATTTTGATGGGATCATGGCAGGTGCCCCTTTGGTCTATCTCACCAAGGTAACTATGCGTGACGTGTGGCAGGCGCAGCAGGTGGTAGGACTGCCGACGTTATTTACTGGTGCGCCTGCTATGATGGCTAAAGTCTCTGCAGCTCTTTACAAGAAATGCGACAGCATAGACGGATTAGTAGATGGTGTGATCGACGACGCCCGTCAATGCACCTTTAATGCCCTGAGCGATCTACCTGCTTGTCCGGGAGATGTCCCTGACCCTCAATTTAACTGTTTTACAACTGCTCAGAGGACAGCCATCCAAAAGATTTACGACGGCCCCAGGAATTCTGCCGGCGAACTGCTGTTCAAGGGGACGCCTGTAGGAGGAGAGGCCGTACAACAAACCTTTATTGGCACCAATACGGGCTGGTTTTGGATCCTTCCTTTTGCCCCTGGCACGCTCAGCATCGGAGGCGGTATGGGGTCAGCTTTCACGCAGTACTGCAGTTTGCCGCCTGACCGAGGGGGCCCTGACTGGAATTACATGGATTTTTCCTGGGACGATGATTGGCCGTATGTGATGGAAAAAATGTCAGCTCGGTGCGATGCCAACGACCCTGATTTGTGGGGATTTAAGAAACGCGGGGGCAAGTTGATTCAATATCATGGATGGGGAGACCCGCTGGTTTCGCCTTATGCTATGGCCAAGTACTATGACAAAGTGCTTAAGTTTATGGGCGAGAGGGCAACCAACGATTTCTACAAGCTATACATGATCCCTGGCCTGAATCACTGTGGTGGAGGGCTCGGTTGCGCCAACGACGTCGGAATGTTTGATGCGCTTGTCAACTGGGTTGAAAAGAAGGTTGAGCCCGAGGTGATCATCGGTTCGCGGGACGCATATCCTCCGACGGGAATGACGCCTCGAACTCGGCCGCTTTGTCCTTATCCGGAAGTTGCCCGATATCTTGGCGCTGGCAGTATTGACGACGCAGCCAATTTTACTTGCGTGAATACAATCCAGGCGCATGTTCGTATTGAACCGAAAACCCTAAAGCTTGGCAGCGGTGGAACGTTCACAGCTTTCGTTGCACTCCCGTACCAGCGCGACTGGCGCGTCACCTCAGCGGTCTGCGAAGGGGCTCCTGCGGTAAAATTAACCAGACATGGTCACAGCTATAAAGCGACGTTCAACAAGCAGGATCTGAAAGGCATTACCGTAAGCGATGCTGTGACGTTTACGGTGACCCTATTTGCTGAACAGCAAGGCCATCACTGTGGACATAGCGACAAGGACGAGATTGCGTTTGAGGGAAGCGATACGGTAAGGGTTGTGGAATAAGAAGAAAGACACAGGCAAAGCCGGCAAACGTTACTTTACCGTTGCGTTGAATTCGGCGGTTGGGTGTACTTCCAAACCTTTTCTAAGCGGGTTTCTGGTATGTTTTATGGGGAACAAAGCTATATCACCTAAGCTGACTTCTACAATATGCTTGGAAACTGGTTGGCAAAATTGTTCAAAGGTGCCGCTGAAAAGATTTCTCAGCACACCCAACCGCCCTTAAAGCGTTTTTTATGCAACTGGTAAGTGTGTGCTTTGAGAAGGCAGGGCCAGAAATGGCCCTGCCTTCCTATTTATAGGGACTGATGAGGAGCTTAAACGGATGCCTTTTGTCTGGCCGAGCCCCTCTCCGAGCAGGTTGGCGGGGTGGGGTTGTTCAAGAGTCCTGGGCGAGCCTAACAACTGGGGGTGGGTAAAGGAAATTATGGATTGACAAATGATTCAATCTTTGAAATAGTGAGGTTGTTTTTTAAACCGTTTAGAAAGGAGGAATTAAGTATGAAAAAGAATGCATTTTTGGTCTCTGTTTTTCTTGTCTTAATGATTTTCATAAGTATGCCTCACAACGCCGTCGCCCAACTCAAACCCGGTGAGCCGATTGTGATCGGGGTTCCCACTGCTTTGGGTTCTATTGAAGGAAGAGACGGGTGGATGGCCATTCAGATGGCAAGGGATGAAATCAATGCAAAAGGTGGCGTGCAGGTAGGCAAGACAAAACACAAAATTGAAGTCTATTCAATTGATACGAGAGAACATGAGCCAGGAATTCCTGTCCACGATGCCTTGACAGCGACAGAAAAACTGATCTTGGAGAGGAAACCTCATGCGATTGCATTAGGTAATTTCCGATCTGAGGTTCTGCTTTCATCCATGGACCTCATGTCCAAGTATAAACTGCCCTACGTTTGCTGCATTGCCATGACACCGATCTTCCAGAAAAAGATCGTGGATGAATACGACAAATATAAATATTGTTTTCGAAATTGCCTCAATGCGGCTTACCTCCCAATGTATCTGAGCGGACTCATGGGATTCATCAATAAAGAGTTCGGTTTTAAGAAGGCCTATATTATTACTCAGGATGTCCTATGGGCGAAAGGGACTGGCGGAGGTCTTGAAAAGTGGTTCAAAGGAAATGGATGGGAAGTAGCGGCTTTCGATACTTATGCAACTGGGGCTTCTGACTTCTCCCCCTCCATGATCAAGGCGAGGGCCCAACAAGCAAAGGTGATCATCCCCATATTTGACATGCCTCAGAGCGGAATTTTGCTAAAGCAGGCTCGTGCAATGCAAATTCCGGCTCTGCTTGCTGGTTTTATCAGCCCTGTGACGACTGAAAATGCCTGGAAGGTATTTGAAGGGGAAGTGGATGGAATGATAAACATGATCTTTGAAGTTGGGCCAATTCCAGTGAAGGCAGTACCAAAGTCAGTGACTTTCAATGAAAATTACGGCAAGAGGTGGGGGGAAAAAGCCAGGATCGAACTCTCTGGACACGGTCCGGGGCCGAGCTACGACTCGATTTATATTTTGGCCAATGCATTTGAGCGTGCCAAGAGCGTTGAACCCGATGCCGTGGTTAAGGCTCTTGAACAAACAGATATGCAAGGAGTCGTTGGAAGGATAAAATTCGGCAAAGACCACCAGGTGGTCTATGGCTTTGACCCAAAAGAGACGGCCCTGGGGGCTGGCTTCCAGTGGGTAAAACCTGGAAAGAGAGTCGTTGTATACCCAGATGTCGTTGCAGAGGCCAAGATTCAACTTCCGCCTTATATGAAATAGCAAGGGATTCAGTTCTCGAAGGGGACGATCTTAAATCGTAGGTCGTCCCGTTTATTCCTTTCTTTGTGGTCGTTAAAGACGATTACTGTAAAGTCATCTTGAAAGGAGGGGGATTATGAGGACGAAAGTATTTTTGTTTTCTGGTTTTTTTGTGATAGCCATTTTGAGCATTTTCCCATTTACCGCTCATTCCCAGCTCAAGCCCGGTGAGCCTATTATCTTTGGGGTTCCTACAGCCTTAGGTGCTATTGAGGGGCGAGATGGGTGGATGGCCATTCAGATGGCAAGGGATGAGATCAACGCAAAAGGTGGCGTGCAGGTAGGCAAGACAAAACACAAAATCGAAATCTATTCCATTGACACCAGGGAACATGAGCCGGGAATTCCGGTCCAGGATGCTTTGACCGCAATGGAGAAGCTTATCTTGGAAAAAAAACCTCATGCTATTGTATTGGGTAATTTCCGCTCTGAGGTGTTATTGGCCGCGATGGATCTTATTTCCAAATATAAGTTACCCTACGTTTGTTCTATTGCCATGAGCCCGCTTATGCAGAAAAAGGTTGTGGATGATTATGAAAAATACAAATATATCTTTCGGAACTGCATGAACGCAGCCCAACTCGCTACGTATCTGGGTGGGATTATGGGGTTTGTAAAAAAAGAATTTGGCTTTAACAAGGCATACATTATCACTCAAGATGTTTTGTGGGCGAAAGGAACAGGCAAAGGCCTCGAGAAGTGGTACAAGGAGAACGGTTGGGAAGTTATCGCTTTCGATACTTATGCTACAGGCTCCTCCGACTTCTCGCCTTCTCTGATTAAGGTGAGGGCTCAAAAAGCCCAGGTGGTCGTGCCTATATTTGACATGCCACAAAGTAGTATTCTGCTTAAGCAAGCTCGGGCAATGGAAATTCCGGCTATTTTTGCTGGCTCTATCAGCCCGCTTGCCCCGGAGAATGCCTGGGAGGTATTCAAAGGAGAGGTAGAAGGATTGATAGATACGATTTATGAAGTCGGGCCCATTCCAGTGAAGGCAGTGCCAAAATCAGTAGCTTTCAACGAGAATTTCGGCAAAAAGTGGGGAGAAGATGCAAGGAAAAGACTCTCACATCATGGCATAGGGCCGAGTTACGATGCTGTCTATATTATGGCCAATGCAATTGAGCGTGCCAAGACCGTTGAGGCGGGTGCAGTGGTCAAGGCTCTTGAAAAAACAGATATGCAAGGAGTCGTTGGAAGGATAAGATTCGCCAAAGACCACCAGGTGGTCTATGGCTTTGACCCCAAAGAAACAGCCCTGGGTTGCGGGTTTCAGTGGGTAAAACCTGGGAAGAGAATGATTATCTTCCCGGATGGCATTGCAGAGGGAAAGATTCAGCTTCCAGCCTATATGAAATGAGGGATCGGTTAAAGCTTTTTGCCGGGGCGATCATAAATGATGGGGTGCCCCTTTTGTTGTATGGAGAGAAAAAGGTTCTGGTTTAGGCGCATTTTTATGATCTGATCATGACGAAACCCTCGTAAATTAGGAAGAAGATGTTACCCAGCATCATTATCTACGGTTTAGTGAATAGTGTCATGTTAGCCCTGACGGCTATAGGTTTCAGCCTCACTTTTGGTATCAGCGGAGTGGCTAATTTTGCCTATGGAGGTTTTTATATCCTCAGTGGATTCCTGGTTTGGATGCTCCTCAACTATCTCAAGTTTCCTTTTATCCTCGCCATCATTGTGACCATAGGTGTTGTGGGGCTTCTCGGTTTTGTTACTTATTGGGTTATCCTCTTAAGAGTTCGTGGTATACCCCTTTCCGAGGTGATTGCCACTTTCGCCTTGGGAGTTGGGATACTTGAGTTATTCCGATGGATGGGATTTGTGACCTATGAGTTCACCCTCCCTTATTTGAAAAAAGGGATGATCATGGTCGCTGGCGTTCCCCTCGATTATCAGCGGCTCTTCATCATTGGGATTGGGTTGGCATTGGTTCTCTTTCTTTACTTCTTTACCCATTACACGAGAATCGGTTTAGCCTTCAGGGGGATTGCTCAGAATGAGCGAACAGCGATCTCCCTTGGTATCAAGTCGGATCGGACAGCTGCACTCAGCTTAGCCTTCGGTTCGGCGATGGGAGCCGTGGCTGCTGTCGTCATTCTCCCCCTGGGGATTATTTCAATCAATACAGGATATGAAGTGCTACTCATCGCCGTTGCAGTGGGAATCGTCGGAGGACTGGAGAGTGTTCCTGGGATCATTGTGGCAAGCCTCATCCTTGGATATGCTCAGATCATCGTCGGTACGTATTTTAAGCCTGAATGGATGATGGTCGTTTACCTGGCAGCGATCGTCTTAGTGCTTACGATAAAACCATCGGGTCTGTTTGGAAAGTTCAAAGAACTGGAGGAGAGGGTTTAACGAATTCGGAATGTGGATTGCGGAATGGGGAATGTAGAAAGCCGAATGCAGAAAGCAGAAGGCAGGTCCCTCTGTCCGAAGAGTGCGGGCAAACTGCAGACATAGGGCATGGATTCAATAAACAGAGTTAAGACTATGGGGCCTATGAAATTTCGTAAAGAGAGACTGGATCGGGGAATTAAGGCGAGATGCGAGGATATCTTCTCCCTTTCATCTTACAGAGAAATACTCTATCTGATGTTTCCCAGGGTTTTACCAGTCCTTCTCTTACTTATTCTCCCACTCTTACAAGGAGTGATTGGACTATATTGGGAAAAGGTTTTGATGATTACCTGTATGATCGCCTTGCTCGCTTTGAGTTGGGATTTGATGGCCTCGGTGGGACTGATCTCATTAGGTCAAGCCCTTTTCTTTGGTGCAGGGGCTTATATTGCAGGCTATTTAAATTATGCTTTTAAACTTCCACCCATCCTCACCATTCCTCTGGGCACGCTGGGGGGTGCCCTTTTCAGCACCTTGTTACTCCTTCCTGTCCTCCGGTTGAGAGGGGTATATTTCGCTATTGTGACCCTGACTTTCCCATTACTCCTCTCCCGATTTATTGAGACGACGAAAATTCTTGGAGGAACTGAGGGGATGAGCGCCCTTACGCCCCTTCCCAATATATGGGTTGAACTTTATGTGCCTATTGTTGCACTGCTCATTTGTCTTTTCGGTTTTCGGAGATTGATCAATGATGATTACGGTTTGGTTTTGCAAGGAATTCGAGATAATGATCGGGCGGTGATGAGCGGAGCAATCAATATTTACTGGTTTAAGACTCAAGCCGTATTCATCGCTGGTTTAGCAGGGGCATTTGCCGGTGCTTTCATGACTCATTACTATCAGTTTGTTGGAATGCCTGCCTTTGCAATGGATTATTCGATCTTACCCTTAACCGCCGCTGTTCTTGGTGGGGTAGGAACCTTTGCCGGCCCGACCATAGGCGCTTTTATTCTGATGCCTCTTTCTGAATCCCTTCGTGCCGTTGGAACATTAAGAGTGGTTTTCTACTCCGCTATTCTCATCATCTTCGTGGTGGGGCTTCCCGAAGGCATCTTCCGCTATATACGAAGGAAATATCACCAGTTCGAAAGAATGGTCGAAGTGGGATAAGATGGAAGGAAATACCCTGTTGAAAGTGGATGAGGTAAGTAAGAACTTTGGCGGTGTGGCGGCCATCGTCCACGTGACCTTTGAATTGCGAAAAGGGGAGCTTCTTGGGGTAATAGGCCCAAATGGTTCTGGAAAGACGACCCTGGTCAATCTGCTTACAGGTTTTGTGAGGCCGGATTCTGGGAAGGTGATTTACCGGGGAAGAGATATCACGGGTAAGATGCCTTATAAAATAGCTGAGATAGGAGTTGCCCGGACCTTCCAAATGGTAAAACCGTTTTATCAACTTTCTGCCTTCAAGAATCTTATCATCCCTTTATATTCTAACCGGGTGAAGAAATTGAGAGGAGGCAAATACGGTGATCGGGATGATGTGGCTATTGATCTTCTGGAGGATGTCGGTTTTGAGCGCGACTCCTTCGTGCCCTATAAGGTTGCTTCCAGTCTTCCCCATGGTTATCTGAAACGTCTGGAGCTGGCACGGTGTTTGGCACTTCGCCCGGACTTACTCATTCTCGATGAGCTCTTTTCAGGAATGTCCATGTCAGAAGTTGCCAGTACCCTACCCATCATCGAGAAACTAAACAGCGAGGGTTTAAGCATTATCATGGTGGAACATCGGTTAAAGGAACTATTTCGGATTGCCCATCGGGTCATTGCGCTAAATTTTGGGTCTAAGATTGCAGATGGTCCTCCCCGCGACATGATGGAGAGCGAGGCCGTTAAGGCAGCCTACCTTGGGAGTGAGGAGGAGGGCTAAGATGCTTGAGGTTAAGAGCTTAATGGTTTTTTTCGAGAACGCACTGGCTATCAATAATTTTAGTCTGGAGGTGCACAAAGAGGAGGTGGTGGGTGTCCTTGGTTCAAACAGCGCTGGTAAGACGACCTTGATGAACATGATCTCGGGCTTGATGATTGACATCAAGAGGAAAGAAGACCGAAGAGGAGGCGAGAGGATTACTGTATTGGGTGAGGTCAGGTTCGAAGGTGAAGATATTACGAACACCGAGCCTGATAAGAGGGTTAAAAGAGGGATCGTTCTAAGTCGAGAAAGGCATCCCATTTTTCCTGACAGCAGTGTGGAAGAAAATCTAAAGATCGCAACGTACCTAAGGAGAGATTCAGAAGTAAAGAAGAGCTTCGAGTTTGTTTATACGGTCTTTTTCCATTTGAACGAGATAAGAAAAAGAAAGGCCGGTTTTTGTAGCGGAGGGGAACAACAGATGCTCGCCATTGGCATGGCATTGATGACTAAGCCCCGGTTGCTCCTGATGGATGAGCCACTCCTTGGACTTTCTCCAGTTCTTCAAAGGGATCTGACTCGGGCGATAAAGCAAATTCGGGGGGAGGGAGTAACCATCTTGGTCACCGAGCAGTTTGCTAGACCCCTTCTTCCCATCATTGATCGAGGTTACGTGATAGAAAACGGGATTCCCGTCCTCTCCGGAACAGGACGGGAATTAATGGATAACCCAGAGGTGAAAGCAGCATACTTCGGAATATAGGAACTTATGATTTTGAGTTTGTAATTGAGATAAGCAACAAATCCCAAGCACCAAATTACAAAGTTACTTCGTCATTAGGTCAATAAGTCATTAGTTATTGAATGACTTAATTACCCAGTGACTTAATGACTAAGAAGAGTTTAGAATTTGGAATTTTGAATTCCACATTGTTTTAGGGACAAGACCGATGACGATATCTGTTGGTTCAATTTATGAACAATTTGAGAAAGTCTCCCGGGATTACCCGGAGAAACCAGCGCTCATCTACTTGGGCGTAAAATACAATTTTTCTCAACTCCGAGAGGCCTCTGAGAATCTGGCTGCCCATCTCCACAGAATGAGGATATCCAAAGGAGATAAGGCCATTCTTTATCTCCCGAATTGTCCACAGTGGATTATCACTTGGCTTGCTTTACAACGCATCGGCGCTATTGCCATCCCTATCTCGCCAATCTATACGCCCATTGATCTCAAATATATGGCCAATGACAGTGGAGCTGAGACCATCTTCTGTCTTGATACCAACTTTGGTTATGTCGCACAAGTTCTTCCTGAAACCAAATTGAAGAGGGTGATTATCACGAATTTGGCTGAGCTTCTCCCGTGGTGGAAATGGTTGATCGGTAGAGGTTTTAATAAAATCCCAATGGGGAAGTTTGATGCTGGAAGAAATGTCTTTCGTTTCAAGGCACTCCTTAAAAATGGACCCATCTCTACTCTTCCCTCCTTGAAGTCGGAGCCTGAACAAATGGTTGAAATGCTTTACACGGGTGGCACAACCGGCCTTCCGAAAGGAGTGCCTTTTACCCACATTCTGTTTCTGGAAGCTGCGGCAGAACAGAGAGGAGTCAGTGAACGCTTCATTCCCAAGGGAGAAGATGTCGTCGTTCAAGGAGGCCCTTTATTTCACATTCTTGGTCAACAAGTGGGTTTGGGAGGCATTCTTTCTGGAGATACCCTTGTGTTGCTCCCCAGAGTGAATCTGGATGGACTGTTTGATCATATCGCAAGATATAAGGTATTTACCTTGTTCGGTGTACCGATGATGTATCGCATGATTCTTGAGCATGATCGAGTAGACTACTATGACCTGAGATCACTCAAATATTGTTTCTCCGGAGGTGATGTTCTCCCTACGGAGGTGGCCGAGAGATGGCTCAAGAAGTTTGGAATACCGATATGTGTGGGATATGGTGCTACAGAGACATGTGGCCGCGTCTCTTTAACACCTATGGGTGAAGAAGCTCCTCCAGGAAGCGCTGGAAAGGTGATGCCCCTTCAGAAAATCAAGCTGGTAGACCCAGACACGCTTGAACCTGTTCCCTCTGGGGAGCCTGGAGAAGTACTGGTCTCCTCTGACCATATGGTCAGGGCTTACTGGAACAAACCTGAAGAAACGGCTGACTGCTTTATCGAAATGGACAAGGAGCTCTGGTACAGGACTCGTGATATTGTACGGATAGATGAAAAGGGGTGGCTCTTTTACTTGGATCGATCTGTGGACACGCTCAAGCACAAGGGCTATCGCGTGGCCGTTTCAGAAATAGAAGCTGTATTGCAGGAACATCCGGCAGTCATCTCTGCTTGCGTGGTGGGCGTTCCGGATGAGAAGGTTGGCGAGAGGATCAAAGCCTTTGCCGTTTTGAAAGAAGATGTGAAGGGTGTGAGCGCGTACGATCTCCTCAAATGGTGCCGAGAGAGGTTAGCCTCCTACAAAGTCCCGCAATACATAGAATTCCGAGATATGCTCCCAAAATCGAAAGTTGGTAAGCTCCTCAGGCGCGAACTGAGAGCAGAAGAACGAAAGAGGTTTGAAAAAACCGAATAAACAGTTCGGAGTAATTAGTTCGGCGTTCGGAGAAATTAATTTATTGACTCCGAACTCTGAACTCCGAACTCCTGGCAATATTCGTTTTATTCCCTATTAAATTGCTAAGGAGGACCCATGGACGAAAGGCTCAAAGAAGCTTTCCACAAAATTTATGAGGGTGAGGCCAAGGCCGCACTCCGGCTAAAGATCTTTGCCAAAAAGGCAGACCAGGAAGATCTGCCCCAAATTTCCAAGCTCTTTCGCGTGATCGCTTTCGGTGAAGAGATTCACGGTGAACGCGCGCTTCGGATGCTCAGGGAGATCAAAGATACCGATACCAATCTCAAAGAGAGCTTTCAGTCGGAGACCACTATTGCGGGAGTGGCTTATGACAATTTTATCGAACTTGCCGAGAAGTTAGAGGACACCACGGCTTCGAATATCTTCTCCAATTCAAGGGATGTGGAAGTGGGTCACGCCAAACTTTACAAGAACGCGATCAACCACCTGATCGGAGAGCGGGAGACCAATTATTATGTGTGCCAGGTGTGCGGTTATGTGTCAGATGGAGTCTGGCCTGAGGTTTGTCCGGTATG
>Ga0214474_1000662_pt1 | contig 16648 bp, 17 predicted proteins | sample RVTome_2_FD_187335 | JGI IMG/M metagenome (GOLD analysis project Ga0214474, IMG submission 187335) | Soil microbial communities from uranium-contaminated site in the Upper Colorado River Basin, Wyoming, United States - RVT95D214 HiSeq ...
TGTCATAGGACCTCATTGCCCAATACCCACCCGGAAGGGTCATCCTCTTGCTCCCCCCTCCCCTTTGGATCAGGTCCTTGATGCCCTTTATGTGGGGGTATTCCAGGATACTCCCTGAGGAGAGCAGTGCAAAGGCGTGCTGCATGACCCTAGCCTGCAGGGCGGCGGGCAGGGAGAGCAGAGAGGGGATGGGGATTTTGACCTCTTCACCCGCCTTGACGATCCCCTTGGCTATCTCTTGGGCGATCCCTTCGAGGTAGCTCTCGTCCTCGCCCAAGACCTCGGCCAGGTGCAGGAGGCGATGCTTGATGCTGGGGTTGTATCCTCCCAGGGCGGGGAGGAGCTCACGGCGGATTCGGTTGCGAAGGTAATCGTTTTTGAGGTTCGAGCTGTCCTGGACAAAGGGGAGCCCCTTGTGCCGCACATAGTGCAGGAGCTCCTCGCGCCATACCTCGATCAGGGGACGGATATACCCATCCCGCACCGGGGGTATGCCTTTGAGCCCCCTTGCCCCCCCGCCCCTCACAAGCCTCATCAGGACGGTCTCGGCCTGGTCATCTGCTGTCTGCCCGATAGCCACCTTGTCCAGGTGATGGGCCTGGCTAGCCTGCTCAAAGAACAGATACCTCAGCTCCCTGGCCGCCGCCTGCAGGGACAGGGCGTGCTCCTTCTTATAGGCCGGCACATCGACCTCCGAGCCGACATAGGGGAGGGAATACCTCGCGCTCAGCTCTTGGACGAATCGCTGGTCCCTGGCCGCCTCTTTGCCCCTGATCCCATGGTTGAGGTGGAGGATCGTCAAGGCAATATGGAGTTCTGCCTGCAGGCCTGCCAGCATGTCCAAGAGGGCGATTGAATCGATCCCCCCGGACACCGCCACCCCGATATGGTCGCGGGGCTCTATCATGGCGTGGCAACGGATGGTCCCCATAACCCGGGAGAGGAGGTGGGGGATGGGGTTGCGGGGCATACTAGGCAGCCTTGGACACGAGCTGCCTGAGCTCGTCCCCTGTAATAACCTCTTTCTCCAAGAGGATGCGGGCTACCTTATCCAATATCGCCTTCTTTTTCTTGAGGATCTTTCTCGCGCGCTGGTGGGCCTGATCCACGATCCTCTTGATCTCCGCGTCTATCTCGCGGGAGGTCTCTTCGCTGTATTCCTGAGAAGAAGAAAATTGCGTGTTCTGGAGGTAGGGAGACAGTCGATCCCGTTCAAAGGCCACGAGCCCCAAATTTTCGCTCATGCCGTATTCCTTCACCATACTGCGGGCGATGTCGGTCGCCTTGACGAGGTCGTTCTGTGCGCCGGTGGATACCTCGTCAAAGGCCAGTTCCTCCGCCACCCTCCCCCCGAGCAGCATGGTGAGCTTATCGATGAGCTCGGATTTGGTCATGAGATAGCGATCTTCCGTAGGGCGTTGGAGGGTGTAGCCCAGGGCTGCTATCCCGCGCGGGATAATGGAGACCTTCTGCACGGGATCGGCATGGGGGACAGTGAGGGCCACCAGGGCATGGCCCAGCTCGTGATAGGCCACGATCCGGCGCTCCTGCTCATTCATCACCCTGGTCTTCTTTTCCAGCCCGGCCACGATCCGCTCGATGGCCTCCTCCATCTCGGCCATGCCCACGGCCTTTTTGCCGCGCCGGACAGCCAACAGCGCCGCTTCGTTGATCACATTGGCGAGGTCGGCCCCCACGAACCCCGGGGTCATCCCGGCCAGGGCCTTGAAATCCACATCTTTGGCTAAGGTGACCCCCTTGGCGTGGATCTCGAAGATCGCCTGCCTCCCCTTGATGTCAGGTCGATCCACCAGGATATGGCGGTCGAACCTGCCGGGACGCAGCAGGGCCGGGTCCAAGATCTCCGGGCGGTTGGTGGCAGCCATGAGGATAACCCCTTTTTTTGTATCGAAGCCGTCCATCTCCACGAGGAGTTGGTTCAAGGTCTGCTCCCGCTCGTCGTGTCCTCCTATGGGATTGATCCCCCTGGCCTTGCCCAGGGCGTCCAGCTCATCGATGAAGATGATGCAGGGCGCCTTTTCCACGGCGCGGGCAAAGAGGTCCCTCACCCTGGCCGCCCCTACCCCCACGAACATCTCGACAAACTCCGATCCGCTGATGCTGAAAAAGGGGACCTTGGCCTCGCCGGCTACCGCCTTGGCCAGGAGGGTCTTGCCACAGCCAGGGGGGCCGACCAACAAGACCCCCTTGGGCAGCCTTCCCCCGAGTTGGGTGAACTTCTTCGGATTCCTCAGGAACTCCACGGTCTCCTTGAGCTCCTCCGTTGCCTCATCCACGCCGGCCACGTGGTCGAAGGTGACCCCCAGCTGATCCTCGGCGAGAATCTTGGCCTTGGAGCGCCCGATGGACATGAACTCAGGACCCCTGCCCATCCTGCGTATGAGGAATAGCCAGATCCCCACGAAGACGAGCAGCGGCAAGACCCAGGCGATGAGGCTGTTCAGGAAGGTATTTTCGCTCTTTCCCGAGAAGGTGACCTTGTGTCGAAGGAGTTCGGCGACCAGCCCGGGGTCATCCACCCTGACGGTCACAAAGGCCTCCTCCTTCTCCTCTTCGCCGGGTGTCACGGTCTTTCCCGTGATCCTCTCCTTGCCTATGGTCACCTCCTTGACGCGACCTCCAGCCAGGAGGTCCTTGAATTGGCTGTAGCGGATCTCCTCGGCCTTCTGAGGGGTGATAAAAAATTGGTTGATCAGAAACGCACCCCATACGGCGAACAGGATATACCAGAGCGAAAGGCGTATCTTTTTCTTCTTTGGCTTCATCCCTCCGTCCTTCACTGAGTACCCCCTGCTCTGTTCCGCAGCGATACTGACGGGCACGCGCGTGTCATGCCCTCTCTGTCAGAATCTCTCGGTGCACGATCAATGGGAAATGGCATAGAGCATAGGGAACCGTAATATCTCTCTTGTGGATTCATCCTCATTAAAATATACCGAAAGCCGCTCTTCGTCAACCCGTCTTCCCGGGATCTCCCCCCCCTGTTAGATATCTCTAAAGAGGGGATGTCGTATAACGACACCCTACCATTTAGATATCTCTATGGATGGGATGTGTCGCCTTGCGACATCCCCTCTTTAAAACTATCCGAATGGTGGGGGATCGCTCCCGCTCCTCAATCTATTGATAAGGATTCCGGGATCTGACCAAAGGGTCACTGGCTAAAGAGCCACCTTCGGCTTCGGCCGAAGCGGGAATTCCGACAGAGGTTGCCTGATGCAGGGAATGAGGCTATGATGGATCAAGACTATCAATAAAAACGGGAGAGAATCGGTGTTGGCAGTTCTCTATCTTTGCCTCTGCCTTATTTCCCTTGGGGTGCTGGCCTTTGGGCTCGTCATGATGAAGATCGCCTATGACCTTCACCATCCCATGGAGTTTTTCGCCGTTTTTTTCGCCGCCTCCTTGGTCATCCTCATAGGGGCTGCCTTGGCCCTCGGCTTTGGTCTGAGGGCAGCCCAGCAATTCAGAAAAAAGGTTAAAAATACCCCTTGAAATTATGATTCAGAGGAGGTATAAGGGAAAATACCGAGATGATTGATTGCCTAAAATTTCAGAAGGGAGGGTGGATTATGATGAAGAGTGTTTTGCTCAAAAAGGTCGGTATTGGTCTTTCTGCTCTGTTTCTTATTACGGCCCTTGGGGTGGCAGGCTGTGCGACACAGGAGCAGGTCAATGAAGCCGTAAAGAAGGCTGAGGATGCCGCTGCGCGGGCTGAGGCCGCTGCTGCAAAAGCTGAGGCTGCTGCTGCCAAGTGCGAAAAGACCTTTGAGAAGGGATTGCAGAAGTAGAGTTCCCCTGATTTCCCGCAACAGGGCGGCAGCCTTCAGCCGAAGGTGGCTCTTTAGCCAGTGACCCTTTGGTCAGTTGCCACCCTTATTTTTTCCGCGTGATATCGACGGGAACCCCTTTGTGTTCCTCGAGGGCCTTAACGAGGAGATCGAGATCAATATCCTCCCAGAGTTGATAGACAAAGAGCTTCCGTGCGGTGTGAATAAGGAGGTCGGTGATCTCGTTGTAGAGATCGGGGTGGACCTCGACGAAGATATGCCCCTCTTTAAAACCGATCTTGATCGGCTCATAGATGATCTCGACCGGTGTGCCCACCTTTACTAAAGCGAAGAGTTCCTCGATATCCTCGGGATAGAGTCGTATGCAGCCGTGGCTCACCAGCCTGCCGATGCCCCAGGGGATGTTGGTGCCATGGATGCCGACGTCATAGTTAGAGAGCCGTAGCCGGTACGCCCCCAAGGGGTTGTCCGGGCCGGGGGGCATCGATTGCCGTCCGTATTCCTCCTGCAGGGAGAGCGGGATGTTCCACGTGGGGTTCTTGGTCTTCTCTATAATGGTAAATCTACCCAGGGGCGTGGGCGCATCAAGAATACCTATACCGATGGGATAGGTCTTGACCATATGGATATCGTTGAAGAAGAGGTAGAGCCTCAACTCAGGGACATTGATGACAATCCCCTTTGCGTTGACAGGGGGGAGCACCCACGTCGTAGGGATGGATATCTCTTCCCCCGCAGGTGTTAGCCACGGGTCGAGCTCGGGATAAGCAAGCACCATCTCGTTGTAACCCAGATCGAAATTTCTGGCGATGTCCAAGAGGGTGTCTTCCTTGGTGATGACATATTGCTGGGATGCGCCGATGACGGTATCGGCTACATGATCAATTCCCGTTTTCTTCTCGGGAAATCGATAGGAGTATGCACCTTTAGCAAGGGGTCTCCCGGGGAGCATGAGGAGGAATACGAGGATGAGGAGGAAACAGGCCTTTTTCACCCCTTTGTCTCTTCTTGATCTTCTAGTGACGGCTTTCCCTTGCCGGAGAATTCCCGGGTCAAGCCTCGGGCAATCTCCTCAAAACGCACCCTTTTTTCTTCCTCGGGTATTGCCTTGGATAACCGCTTCAGCAAGATCTCTATCTTGTCCGCGGTGAGAGGTTCTGCTGCCTCTTGCAAATTCTTTAATGCCTCTTCTAAGATGATGGAGGCTACCGGACCCACAGCCAGATTCAGTTCCTTTGCCAGGGCTGATACATAATCCTCGCCAAAGACGGCGCCAATCGTCTCCGGGTAACGGGTAGCCGCGCCGATGAGACCTGCATCACGATATCGCTGCATCGCTTTGACCACATCGAGGGGCGGCAAGGACATCTCATCGGAGATATCCCTTAAAGATTTCCTGCCGTCTATTCTGGCCAAGATATCCCATTCATCCTTCGTCAGCCTGATGGTACCGCTGGCCTGGGGCAGCAAACGGAGGACCGTGTTGAGGTTCAGGGTATGATCCTTAGTTATCCGCTTCCACTCCTGTGCCTGTTGGGACAGCAGGGCGAGGACCTCGGTGCTTTCCATCTCGATGGTCGTTTGGTCGATGGTCTGCCGCGGGGTAAAATTATACGTTCCCGTTTCCCAAGCGAGCATGAAGAGGAGCGCCTTGAGGCCGACATAGTGGCCGCATTGGGCGTGTGTAATCATTCCCTCCAGGAGGAACACCTCCCCTTCCCTCCCCTGCGCGCGTACGAGGAGCCCCCCTGTCCGCTTCTGCGAGCAGAGAAAGCCGAGGGCTTCGGCGAATTGAGTCGTATCCTTGGTCTCTTTGTCTTGCTCGTTCATAGGGGCATGCGACCTTTCGCTTCTCCCCTGCCTCTATCTGGCAAATGGGGATAATTGCAAAAAGAAGACCCTTCCTGCATAGCCAAAATCACGCGATCCCGTTGCCCATCAAACTCTATAGAATGCACCCCTGAAAGTCAACATGGTCCGGTTGTCTCGTCATTTAAGAATTAAAACCGAACACTTTTTTTATAGATTTAAAGTTTAAGAATTAACATCTAATCTCTTTGCGAATAGCCATTGCAGGTTATGATCAATTGCAATAAGCATCCGACGATAACAATCAATAATTCCCCTCTCCCGCTGGCGGGAGAGGGTTAGAGTGAGGGTGGATATAATGTCTCCCCCTCACCTCTATCCTCTCCCCAAGGGGAGAGGATACTAGAAAGTGTCCATTTTTAAACTTTAAAGTATCCAGATATCTCAGCGCATCGACCTCGGCAGAAAAAAGTTTTTTGCGGGTCATGGCAGCTTTTTGTTTAAAGTAAAGAAAGGGGATCCACGTCTACCGATATTGTTGCCCCTGTAAGCCCCTTGCCTTCTTGCGCCAGGGAGCGGCTCAGCTGTTGGAGCAGGGCGACCCGCTCTCCCTTGAAGAGGAGTTGCCAGCGGTATCTTCCCTTGATCTGATATAAGGGGGCAGGGCTCGGCCCCAACATCTCCACCGCACCCCGAAGGGTCTTCAGCAACGCGATGCCTTTTTTTGCGAGCCTCCGTATCCCTTGTTCTGCATCACGGGGGTCTCCGGATGAGACGCGGATATTGACCATGCGGGTCAGGGGGGGGAAGCGTAAGGCCTGGCGCGATTTCATCTCTTCCTCATAGAAGCCCACAAAGTCATGCTCCTTGGCCCTTTGAATGGCGTAGTGATCGGGGAGGAAGGTCTGGATAATGACCCTCCCTGGATGGCGCCCCCTCCCCGCCCTGCCTGCCGCTTGGCTGATGAGTTGAAAGCACCGCTCCGCCGACCGCAGCTCGGGCAGGTGGAGGGTAACATCGGCCGTGATGATCCCCACCAACGTGATCCGGGGAAAATCGTGACCTTTGACGATCATTTGGGTTCCCACGAGGATGTCTATCTCCCCGCGTTCCAAGGCGCGCAACACCCTCCCCTGGGCGCCTCGCTGAATCATGACATCGCTGTCCATGCGCGCGACCCTCGCTTGGGGAAATAGGTGTCGCACCTCTCCTTCCACCTTCTCCGTGCCGACGCCGAGCAATCGTATCCTGCCGCCCCCACAAAGTGTACAAATCTGGAAGGCGGGAAGATGATAGCCACAGTAGTGGCAGAGCAGGGCCTTTCTCCTGGCGTGATAGGTGAGGGAGACGCTGCACCGGCAACAGGTAAAGGCGGCGCCGCAATCGGCGCAGATGGCCGTATGGGAGAAGCCCCGACGATTCAGAAAGAGGAGGGATTGTCTGCCGGCCTCTAGGTTCTCAGCTAAAGCATCATGTAAGGGGGGAGAGAAGAGTGCAAGTTTTTCTTTCTTGAGGTCCACAATCTCCACCAAGGGCAGGACCCCGCCCCCTACCCTGTTGGGCAGGCAAAGGGTTTCGTATCTTCCTTGCCGGGCGTTGTAAAAGGATTCGAGGGAAGGGGTGGCGGATCCGAGCACGACGATTGCCCCCTCCTTCTGCGCCCGCACCACGGCCAGATCCCGCGCATTGTATCTCACCCCGTCTTCCTGCTTATAGGAGGTGTCATGCTCTTCGTCCACGATGATCAAACCCAAATCCCGGCAGGGGGCGAAGACAGCTGAGCGGGCGCCGATGATTACCCGGACCTCTCCCCTGCTCGCCTTTCTCCATTGGTCGTAGCGCTCCCCAGGCGCGAGACCGCTGTGTAACAAGGCCATTGCTACGGCCAGCTTTTCTTGAAAGCGCCCCACCAATTGGGGGGTAAGGGAGATCTCGGGGACGAGGATCAAGGCTCCCTTGCCCAAGGCCAGGGCCTCCTGTACCGCCCTCACATAGACCTCCGTCTTTCCGCTGCCGGTCACACCGTGGAGGAGAAAGGGGCGGAACGCATGTTCTCTCAAGGCCTGCGCGATCTGCTCCACAACTGTCTGCTGCTCCGGTGTCAGGGAGAAAAGACCTTCCTCCCTTTCCACCGTGTCCAGGATCAACTCCCGGTAGACCTCCGATTCCTTTACCTGCACCTGCCCCTTCGCCACGAGCGCCTTGAGCGCCGCTGTGGCCCTTTTAAATCGCTTGCGGAGCTCCTTGAGCGAGGGCCTTCCCTGTTCCTCGATGAAGGAGAGGATCTCCTGCTCTTTGGGGGTGAGGGCCTCGAGGGAATGGGAAGAGGGCACAGCCTCCACAAAGGCCGCCTTTTTTGCCTGAGTCCTGGCCGGCTTGAGCCGCGCCTCCAGGGAGATCAGGCCCCTTTTTTCCAGGGAAAAAAACAGGGAGCGGTGAGGATGGAGCTTGAGAAGCCCCTTGAGCTGGCTCCCTGTGTGAGGATCTATGGCCTGCAACACCTGGGCAGCCAAGGTTCGATCAGGAAAACCCTCTGCAACTGCCCGCCTCCCCTCTTCGGTCAGGGAAACATGATAGTAGCTCTCCCAGTTGATACCGGGCGGCAGGGCCGCCTTGATCACCTGTCCCAGGGGCGCGAGGTAGTAATCGGCGATCCACCGGAAGAATTGGAGCATCCTCGCATCAAAGAGTGGCGCCTCGTCGAGGCAATCGATAATCGCCTTGATATCTTTGTTCTCGATGCCGGGGGGAAGTGCAGAGCATGTGCCCAGCAGGTAGCCGGTGACCGTGCGTTTGCCTAACGGGACCAGGACCCGCTTGCCGACCTCACAGATGGTCCGCAGCTGCGCAGGTATAGCATAGTGGAAGGTCTTGTCCAGGGGGAGGGCAATCACAACCTCTGCATAAACCTCCCCTTTTTCTTTGACTGCCGATGGCATCCCTCACGAGAGTATCATCTCACCAAGGGGTTGTAAAGCAGAGGCCCTCAGGGGGTCCTGGGCCCCGCCTCAGGGCTTCTGCGGTCCCTTCTCTCGGTGTCTCGCCTTTTTGATCAGGCGATGCATCTCGCGCCGGAACTGCTCTTGAAAGACGATGTATCGCGCCTGCTTTTCTACCGGGAGGATCCGCGCAAGCTCATGGAATCCCTCCTCCTTCTCCTCGCGGAGCTTGCTGTCGTTCTCTTCCAACGCCCGTATGGTTCTCTTGAGCTCTCCCTCCGTCGCTTTATTCTCGATCATCCGCTCCAGCTCGCGCACCAATTCTCTGTTTTCCTGCCTCAGCGCCCGCCTCTTCTCTTCATACTGGCTCAGGAGGGGGAAGACCTTAGCCTTTTCCTCTTCCGTTAAATCCAGTCGTTCCGTCAGCTTCTGCATCCAGATGAGCTCTACCTTTTTTCTCAGCTCCGCTCTCCGCTCCTGATGCATCGGCCGTTCCTCTCCCGGCTGTGGGGTACTGGCGGGCTGAGCAAGGATCTTTCCCCCGCTCAGACCCAGGCCGATGATCAGCGCCATGGCAAGCCATTGCTTCTTCATGATATCTCCTCCTTTTCTTACCTGGTCCATGAAAACTTCGTCACCTGTGGACGAGGATCATATGTTGTATCTCCCTCTCCCGCTGTCGAAGATCTGGCTAAAGAGCCACCTACGGCCGCCGTCTTTGCGGTGGGGGCGTGAGAGGGTCGGGGTGAGGCCGAAGGTGGCCCTTTGGCCAGTGGATATAATGTTTCCCCCTCACCTTCATCCTCTCCCCCTGGGGAGAGGAAATAGTAATGATTGATTTTTCATTTTAACTATATGGATACCTCGCGGAGAGAAGCTGCTCCAATCGCTCCAGTTCCCCTTCATCGAGCTCTTCCAATTGCCCGGAGAGATCTTCGTCACCAGTGAGTTCTGTCAGCGCCTCGGTGAGAACCGCCTTCTCCGCCGGCTTGAGGCCGATCCCCGACCCTCCTGCCGCAGGGTAAAGCCCATTCAGGCGCATCCCCCTGCCCCAGGGATCTTCATCCTCGGCAGCCAAGGGGGCAACGGAGAAGGGCTGGGCTACCTCAACGAGGGCCTCCTGGCCATCCTGCGCGCTCCACTGCCCTGGCCCAGGCCCCAAGCCTCCCTTGAGAACAATCACCGCCACGATGACGGCTGCAGCCGCCCCTGCTGCCGGCAGCAGTACCCGCCACCCGGGCAAGAGCAGGGGCGTCTTTTGCTCAACTGGTATCCATCGCTTCTTCTTGATCCCGGCCATAACCTCCCTGGTGAACCCACCCCAAAACGCCTCCCCTTTTTGAGGAAGCGATTGATGGGCAAAGCCGTCCAAAACACCCTGGAGCGCCGCCAGTGCCTCCCGGCAATCCGGGCATCCTTCGAAATGCCGTTCGACCCGTTCTCTCTTCTTAAGGGAAAGCTCATCGCCGATGTAGTCCGGCAACAATCGTTGCACCCTATGGCATCTCATCTCTTCCCTCCTGAAGCATCGCCTTCAGTTTTGTACAGGCATGGTGAAAATTGGCCTTGACCGTCCCCACGGAACATCCCATGACCTTCGCGATCTCCCGGTACTTCATCCCCTCGTGCACCTTCAGCGACACCGTGAGCCGCTGTTTTTCAGGGAGTTTTCCCCAGGCCAGTGCCAGAAGCCTCTGGCCCTCATGCTCGATAAGCTCCCGCAAAGGGTTTGCCGAGGAAGCGGGGTCGATCTCCCCCAAGCTGTCCACCTTTTTCTTCCCCTGGTCACGAAGGTAATTCTTACAAAGGTTGATCGCAATCCGATAGAGCCACGTCTTAAAACTCGATTGCCGGCGAAAACCCGGCAGGCCTTGAAACGCCTTCAAAAAGGCCGATTGCGCCAGGTCAGCCGCCGTCCCCTCTTCCTGAACAAAGCGCAGGGCGAGATAATAGATCGGCTTTTGATATCTTCTGACCAGGTCTTCAAAGGCCTTCTCATCGCCAGCCCGAGCCCTCTCTACTAAGCGATCATCGCCTCCCATGGTTGGCTCTGTCATATTAGACACCGGTACTATCAAAAGGTTTAACTGTCATTATGGCCATAAGGGACCATGGTATCATAGTGAAACCCAATTTCCCATGGCAGCCTACTGTAGCCATCCCATCTACAGCATCCCACTCCTTGCGGTCTGCCCTTGGCATCCCGCCTTGTGGGGCCGCCTATGGCGTAACACTAAGAGCAGATTTACTTTTGTGTTGATTCGTGCTATAGAACACTTAAGCAGTACCCATGCACGAGGAGGACAGGAAAGGGGCTATCAATAAGGTCCATGCAAGACCACCACAGCCTGCGGGGGTAAAGGCATGACGCGCCAGGGGTGAGGAGGATATACCTGTGAATTTTCTCAATGTGCAGCAAACGCGAGCGGGGGAACCCTTAGATTTTATTCAGGTAGAGCCCCTCATCAAACAGCTTAGTGAGCAATACCGGCTCTTACTGTGCTATGTCTTCGGTTCTTATGCGTCTGACAATGCTTCAACGCTGAGCGATCTGGATATTGCAGTCCTTGCGGAACACGAACTGACGCTGAAAGAATTGCTTGACCTCACGGAAGGACTCCAGGCGATCTTGAAAGAGGAAGCCATTGACCTCATAGATCTGAGAAAGGTCCCGCTCACCCTTATCCACCGGGTGCTGCGGGACGGGAAATGCCTCTTTGCTAGGGACCTCGGCACGAAGATCGAACATGAGATGAGGTGGGAGACACTCTACTTCGACGCCGAGCCCTTACGCAAAGAATCCTTTGAAGCCCTCACGAAGAGGCTCGACAATGGCACCTTCGGGCATCGATAAAGAGAAGTTTCTCATCCAAATTGAGAGGCTCGAACAAAACTATGCCCTGCTCCTCGATGTTAAGGCGCAATTAGGGAATGCGCCCAGCGACGCGATTCCTCTGGTGGCTGCTGAAAGGCTTTTACAGATCCTGATAGAGGAGTGCCTGAATATCGGTAATCATATTATTTCCGGCCTTAACCTTGAAAGGGCAGACACCTACAAAGAAATATTCGTGAGGCTTCAACAAAAGGGGGTCATCTCAAAGGAGATCGGCAAAGAACTTATTTCCTTTGCCTCTTTCAGAAATAGGCTCGTGCATCTCTACTGGCGAGTGGAGCGAGATGAAATGCTATCCAAGCTGAACAATATCGAAGTTGTAAAGCAGTTCGCTGAAGGCGTCTATGCCTATCTCAAAAGCAACAAGTTGTTATAGCTAACTAACGCGTAACGTCACCGCCTTAAGGGGGGCAAGAGGCATGACAAAAAGGTACGGGGAGGAGGGAGGTTAAACAATGAAGAAGTCCGCTTTACAAAAACATGAGATTTACAATAAGCTGTCGGAACTTGACGAAGAAGAGCTCGGTTCTATTGCCGAGTATATTGACTCTCTGCGACAAAAAAAGCATGTCGAAGAAAAAAAGATCATTAAGCTGGAAGGAATCTTGAAGGGACATCATATCGATCTCGGCGACCTGAAAAAACTCAAAAAAGAGACCTGGAACCACGTGGACAAGGAATCCGTCGGTGGATAGGTATGTTACCGATACCCAAGCCCTCGTCAAATTTATGATGGGGCAAAAGGTCTTTAACGAACGCTGCCACCAAGCTTTTTTATCTGCGGATCTGGGTGACAATATCATTGTCATCCCGGCAATAGTCTTGATGGAGATTCTTTATCTCTTTGAAAAAAACAGGATCAAGATAGATCTCATACAAACAGAAGAACTCTTGCAGAGCAAAAACTACCAATGTGAGCCGCTAAGCCTGGAGATCCTCAAAACAGCTGCTGAGATAAGTGATATCCCCGAACTGCACGATCGCCTGATTGCGGCAACAGCTAGATACCTCGATATCCCTCTCATAACCAATGATCCCGTGATCCGCAAATCCGGATTTATCAAAATCCTGGAATAATACTCCATTTTTTACTTGATCGAAAAGCGCACAAGGTCAGAAGTGAATGCGTGATGTCTTCTGAGGAAACCTATATCCTCAAAGGGGATTTAAAAAACATTAAAGATGAGATTATTCATGAATTTCATCGCGGCACTGAAATCATTAGCGGCGAGTTGAAGCTTCTTGCAGAAAGGGTTTTCGCACTTAATGAAAAGATAGATAGATTCCGCCAAGAAATAAAGGAAGAGCTAGAGAACATGACTCGACTTATTAGAGACGCGATCGAGATCAAACCTTGACTGAGGACACATGACGGCTTCAGCACCCCTGTCAGAACACCCTGGAGCGCGAAAGGGTTAAAAGGGGCCGCTCGTAAGGTTAACTGTCCCACCTGTGGCGGGATGCTAAGAGCAGATTGACTTTTGTGTTGTTTCATGCTAGGGAAAAAACCGTAACGTCACAGCCTTGAGAAGGGCAAGAGGCATGGCGCAGAGGGATGGGGAGAAAAACCAGGCTTAACAATCCAAGGGGCTCTTTCTACCCCTATTTTTAGGGGCCCTTGCGCCCCTTTTTTGTTTGGTGAACATAAAGCAGGAGAGAGAAGGGTGCAGGGAAAGGTAATAGCAAATGTCGTATCTGGCCCCATAATTTTTTTTAGGGGTTTTGTCCTCAGTCAGGGCTTGACCCCGTGATCGGCCTTTAATAAAGGTCTTCATAATATTTCCATTAATATCAGGAGGGTAAAATGAAAAAAGCATTCGTTTTGGCTATGGTGTTTGTAATAATGACTCTGTCCCTTGGCTGCGTGCAAAAACCGACGCCGTTAATAGAGGGGAGGTATAATCTGTACAAGGACGGGCAACCGGAAAAAGGGCTGATAACGCGCATGGAAATTTTCAACCAGAAAGGCAACACGTTCTCGGTGCGGGGCGTACAGCAGGACTGGGGAGGTCAGGGAAAGTTAAACGGGATGGAAGGGTATTATGACTGGAAATTCGGCGACGGCAGGACGGGTCGCACGACTTTTACCGTAAACAGTGACGGCACCATCAAGGGACATGTGCTAGGGTCGGGCCTTGACTGGGTATATATAGCGAAGAAAAGACAGTAGAAACGATAAATTCTACAATATATTTATAAATTCAAATACAGATCGAGGTCAGGCCTTGACTTAAGGACAATTTAGCTTAAGTGGAGGAAAAATAAGACTTTTGTGCCGATTCGTGATAATATGCGCGCTTAATGAACAACACCACGGCCGTGAAAGGGTCAGGAGCCACAACACAAAAGAACGGAAAAAACCAGGCTTAAAAATCCAAGGGGCTCTTCCTGCCCCTATTTTGTTTGGTGAACATAATAATTTGCTTCAGGGGTTTTGTCCTCAGTCAGGGCTTGACCCCATGATCGCCTTACTATGAAATCACTATTCAGGGCTATCCGCGTTGCGTGGCTTTTTTTGTGGGCGTTCATTGCGACCCTTATCCTGTGTATTCCCGTCATCATCGCGGCCCTGTTAAGCCGTACCGGCAATCTCGCGTTCTCCCTTTCGAAGATCTGGGCATACATCATGCTTGCCGTCTCCTTTGTCCGTGCGGAAATAAAAAACAAGGCGCGGATTATCAAGGGGCAATCGTATGTCATTATTTCCAACCACCAGTCGCAGTACGACATCCTCGCGCTGGTTACCACTTTGGGCATTCAATTCCGCTGGATCGGCAAAAAGGAAGTCCTCAAAATCCCGATTTTCGGGTATGCGTTGTACGCCTCACGGAACATATTCATCGACCGCTCCAATACCGCCAGCGCAATCGAGAGCATCAACAAGGGCATGGACAGACTGCCTAAAGGCGCCAGCGTCATGGTCTTTGCCGAAGGGACCAGGTCCGCCGACGGGCAGATTCAAGAATTCAAAAAGGGGGGATTCATGGTAGCAATTCTGAGGAAGATCCCCATCCTGCCGGTGACTGTCAATGGAAGTCTGCGCGTCCTACCCAAGGGAAGCCTCGTCGTGAAGCCGGGAAAGATCCAGGTTGTGATCGGGGACCCCATCGATACCAGCGGTTATACCACCGCTATTGTCCAAGAGCTTATCGACAAAACGCGTCAGGCAATCATGGCGAATTTCGATCCCGGGTACAGGGGGAAGGCGGACTAACATTCCTTTGCTTTGTAAGGAGGGGGGACTATATGAATCGGTATAAACTCTCTTATAGCTGTAGGGAATTTAAAATGACAAAACAGATAGCCGGCCAATTGCTTACAGCTTTTGTAATTATATTGTTCATTCTGCTGTCCTTGGGGGGATATTCGTTTGCGGATTCCTCCGGCGCTGAGATTTCGGCATCCGGGATTAAATTCAAGCAAGAAAAAAACATTTCAATGGAAACGGAAGAGCTTTTTATTAGTCAAAAGAAGATCAAGGTTTCCTGTGTGTTTAAGAATCACTCAGATAAGGATATTATTATTGAAGTTGCTTTCCCTGTTCCTGAATACGATTCAGATGACGCCGAGCGTGGGCTTCCCTTCAATGACTTTACGGTCATGGTAAACGGCAAAAAACGAAAATATGGCACCGAAGTTCGCGCTTTAGTAAATGGAAAAGACTACTCCAACATCCTTAGGCAAATGGGGATTTCCATTCATGATTTTGGCGGATCCAAATATCCTCATTACAAGAAGTTTTATCCTAGCCTGCCTCGGAAAGACAAAAAAACCCTTTTGCAGGCAGGCCTCGTAAACTCTGCCGGAATTGCTCTATGGACCGTTTCCATAAAGCATCACTGGACGCAGAAGTTCCCGGCCAACAGCTCAATCGAGATAAGCCACACCTATACACCGTGGTGGGGCTATAGCTTAGTCGATGGGTCTGATATTAAAAATAAGCAATCATATTTATACAAGGATGCGTGCATCTCGGAAGCGACAAGCCATTGGATGGCGCAAACATTGACAGATGAAAGGCCGATATCTGTTACTATTATTGGCTATATCCTGGTAACGGCAAAGAATTGGCGCACCCCAATTAAGAACTTTCATTTAGTCATCGAAAAAGACGCGATAGAAAAACTTGGCGTCTGTTTCGATCATAAGGTGGTAAAGAAAAGTGATACCCAATATGAAAGTCAAATAGAGAATTTTATACCAAAGCAGAACTTGAAGGTTTATTTGTTCCGATGAAACGGGTGAACACGGAGAGCAAGGGGGCATAGACTCATATCATAAAATAAAGTTTGACTTTTGTGCCAGTTCGGAGACGAGATCGGGGTCTGGCCTTGGCTGAGGACAATTTACTTTAAAGACAAAATTATCGCATAAATTATGGGAACTATATATGGAGCGGTATAAGCTCCTTTGGGCAGACACAAAAGGAAAAATCATGAGACGATATCGATACCTTTTTATACTGACTGCTTTCGTGGTCCTGCTCATAGGCAGCCTGACAAATTGCACCTCAGCCGCGACCTCCTCCGTGCCGGCCCTGGTGATGGCCGATTTGAGAGTGACCATCATCTTCGACAACACCGCCTACGATGAACAACTGAAAGCAGACTGGGGTTTCGCCGCCTTGGTTGAATACGGCGGCCACACGCTCTTGTTCGACACCGGAGCCGACGGTTCCATTCTCCTGGAAAACATGCGACAACTGGGGGTGAAGCCCCAATCCATCGAGGCAATCATCCTCTCCCATGAGCACTACGACCACACCGGCGGCCTGCAAGCCCTGCTGGATACGGGCATCCGCCCCACAATCTACGTGCCTGCCGCGTTCCCCAATTTTTTTAAGCAGCACGTGCGCACACAGACCAAGCTGGTCGAGGTAACCGATGCGCTAACGATCCTTCCAGGCATCTACCTGACTCGCCCGATAGGTTCCATCGTCGAGCAAGCCCTAGCAGTGAAAACGCCGGATGGAACCGTAATAATTACCGGGTGCGCGCATCCGGGCATTGTGAACATAGTCCGCCAGGCACAGGAGGTCGTGCCGGGAAAGGTCTCCTTGCTAATAGGTGGATTTCATCTCCTGGAGATAGCCGACAAGAAGAAGCTGAAATCTATTATCGCCGAGCTGCGACAACTGGGCGTCGAGCGGGTCGTGCCCACCCACTGCACAGGCAGCGCGGCAATCGATCTCTTCC
>Ga0214474_1000663_pt1 | contig 16634 bp, 9 predicted proteins | sample RVTome_2_FD_187335 | JGI IMG/M metagenome (GOLD analysis project Ga0214474, IMG submission 187335) | Soil microbial communities from uranium-contaminated site in the Upper Colorado River Basin, Wyoming, United States - RVT95D214 HiSeq ...
CGCCAGAGCAAGCATCATCCACGCCTGCCCCCATCTCATGAATTTGATCTTGTTTGTCATCAGCCTTCCTTTTCGGTACCAAAAGTACCCCGTCGAGTCTTGCATATTGCAAATGGTCCAGATGGCAACTTGATTCGCCATCCTTGCGTAATCTTGGGAGATGCTGGTGAGTTTGCAGAGGGTTATCATCCCTTGAGCTTGGTTATGTATGTCAGTAGGATAGAATCTGGGATATCTGTAGTACCCCCTGCCATCGCTGAGGAACTGCTTCGTAGCGTAGAATCTAGCTGCATTCTCAATACATGTGCAGATGCGCGCCTTCTCTGCTCCATCGAACAGTGGTAGACAATCAATAAGCCCATCAATCAGAAACCCCTGGTGAAAGTCGGTCTGAGATCTCGTTCTTCCATCGTCATAGACGCTGTATGGCCATGATCCATCCTCGTCTTGCATTCGCAGTATGAATTCTACCGATCTTCTTATGATCGGACGGAATCTGTCTGATTCAATGTAGTGTGAGGCCCTTGATAGAGCGCTAATGGCTATCGCGGTCGCGTTTATCACAATCCTGCTTTCATTGGCGGTGGAATACCTGAAGCACATCTCATCGTTTTTCTCAATGGTCATTCTATCCATGAGGAAATTGACAGCGCTCTCTATGGTTCTGAGTTGTTCATCATCGCCAATGATTGGAATACTGTCGAGAAACGCCATCACCACTTCGGAGGTTGCCACTGTCTCAGCTGTCTGAGCATCGAGCATGCTAAGGTCGGCAAGTCTGTGTGAATAACAGTGTCCAGACCAGCAGTCGAAGCCGTAACGATTCCGGAGTGATCGCTCCTCGAGCAACTCGATACACCACTTGAGATCAGTTTTGAATCTCGCCTCCTCTGTCAATTCATAGAGTTGTGCGAATGCCTGCGCGAAGATGGCCGTTCCTTTTGTGTCAATACTCTTCTGAACTCCAAGATAGGGTCTCAGATTCACCAAGGATGTTCTGTTGAACTGGGTGACTACAGCTTCGAGTGCAGGAATCCCCAGGGTTATCCTCCTGGATAGTTCGCTGTTCAACGCGTCATAGGGGTCCCATCCTAGAAATCGCTCCGCCTTCACCCAGTCATACAAGGTCATGACTGATTGTAGGACAATCGAATGAGGGTCTACCTTGTTTGGGTAACTACCGAGCGTTGCATTCAGCATTTGCCCATCCTTCGAACCTCCAGTGTCAATTAGCAAGTTGCGGGGTGTCGTGGAGCGTACTTCTCTATGCTTCCGACCATGAAATCCACCATATCGATTTTCTCCGAAAGAAGGCGAGCTCTCTTCTGATGCCATTCCTTCTTGGCAGTGCTGCTGGTGGCAATCTCAATTGCCTTCTTCAAAGCCTCATCAGGGTTTCTGAAATTCAACACCAGTCCGTATTGGCTCTCCAATTCCATGAAGTTGCCCATGTCGTTGTCGCCAACAAAGGAATTGCATCGAACTGCAGGCGTTCCGAGTATTCCTGCCTCCGTAATCATCGTCTGGGTGTCTCCAAACACGAGTTTGGCATAGTAGATCGCATCATGTATCCTGCTCTTCGGGATTTGAAGTGAGAATCGTTCTAAGTCAGGCGGAAGTGGGGATTCCGATGATATGAATACACGTAAGTGTTGCGAGAGAGCTGCGGCAATTCGCCTTTTCTGTTCTGTCCCAATGCCCTTCACGCCGAAGTCGTGGACGCAGTCAAAAGCATTGAACCTCAGAATTGCATATTCATCTTCTTCGTCCAGTCCCATCAGTTTCAGGACATTCTGATTTGGCTCAAAAATGGTTGGATGAAGGTACGACAGCTCCTTGTATCCATTCACCTTGATGTGCTTCTTCCCAAGATTCTTCCTGAAGCACGACGGAGTGATTATCACATCTGCTGTCGGAACGAGCATCAGAAGTTGGATTGGCGTAGGCTCTGAGTCGGTGAATACGACAGATGGGATTCCCAGAAGCCTGGAGGCAAATGCACCATCTATTCCGAATGTGACTATCAAATCTACTGCTCGTTTGCCAAGCAACTCGCACATAGATAGAACTGCGACCGGAAATGTAATCAACTTCGTGGCTTTGCCAGCAGGTGCCTTAAAATAACTATCATAAGTCATTCCAATCTCATTCAAGAGAGTAATTGTCTCTCCATGATCTCTTGCTAGAACTGTGATACTATGGCCGTGCTCGATCAGCTTGGAGATGATATTCTTGTGAAAATTCACCTGCCCGGCAGTGTTTATGATGAATGCGATTCTCAACATACTATCCCAATCTAGTGAACATGCTCGATCGTTTTCTCATTTTCACCCTTGTGTTCTTGCGTTTTCGGCGAATCACACTACGCAGTCACTCTTCATTGAACTAGCTCATCCACCTATTCCGGATTGTCCTACTTCTCGGACAGCTTCATCCGTTTCTTGAGTGTCTGCCATTGCTCTTGGAAACCATAAGACTGATTGCATTGAGTATCAAACCTACAAGAACAAACAAGACTCCGAGTATCGTTAGCATAACCGCAAATAGACTAGGTCCAAACGGCAGCGCTTTGGCCGAGATGTAATGCTCGATCGAGTAGAGTCCAAGGGCAATTCCGATAATCAGCATAATGAATCCTCCAACACCGAAGTAAAGTAATGGGTGTTCAGACCTGACCTCTCTTAGGACTGATCCGATCACGCTCATTCCATGGCTCGTCGGTTTCAAGGTGGACGTCTCGAGTCCGTCGTATCGAGCCATTATGGGTACCTCTTCAATACGAATCCCCATACTTGCGGCACTTCTTGCCATTTCTGATTCGATACCCATTCCACTTTCATTGTACTCAAAGGCAGTCACGATATCCTTCTTGAAAGCTCGGAAACCACTCTGTGAATCTGTTATCTTCACAACGTTTCCTAGATTTGTTGCATAAGTCAGTACGTTTTGACCCATTCTCCTGTACGCCGGAATGAGATCCTTCGATTCCATCCGAAGGAACCTTGATCCAATGACCATGTCAGCCTTGTCGTCAAGAATCGGCTGGACTATCCTGGGGATATCGTCAGGGTCGTGCTGTCCATCCCCATCGAGGCAGACTATCACATCACTGCCATTCTTTGCAGCCGTTGACATACCAATAGACAGAGCATTTCCCTTGCCGCTATTTCTCGGGATTCTTATGATGCTGGCCCCTGCACGCATGGCAAGGTCCGCAGTCGCATCCTCACTTCCGTCGTCAACGACAAGCACTTCACTAGCATGACGGCGCGATTCCTCAACGACTTGTGCAATCGTCCTCTCCTCGTTGTAGGCTGGAATGACAGCTGTTATCACCGCGCCCGGACCTTTGGTCATCTCATACTTCACACTCGTTTCAGGGGACCACCCACATGCTCGCTCCTTCACATCCAGAAGACCGTCAGGGGATTGTTTCAATGGCCCTTCCTCTTTTTAACCCTTTCTGGTCGATATCAGACGTCGTACTGGACCGTAGATGTGCTACCGACTGGCCACATTTGGTCTTTTCCCCTGAAATCTTATGGATGTAAGACCGATTCGACACATCCTTTGCCAGTTCACACCCATTCGTGCCCAGGATCCAATCCGCCCAAGTTATTTATGCTGTAATAGTCATCGAACCGGCGGTCTGGGTAAGGAGGTCTTCCAGCGTGCGCAGTGAGAAATCAATTCTGATAGTACTGCTCCTCGCACTCCTGGTCTCCTCGACCATAAGGCTCGTCCCCCTCGCATGGTCCCCCCTCCCCTACAACATCGACGGCCTGAGCGAATACAGGACCGCTGACGACATCGTCTCCACGGGTCACCTCGAGTTCGATCCCAACTCATCCCATGCCGACAGCTACGTCACCGATATGCCTCTATTCGGCATCGTGATCGCATTCTTCTCCGTCTCCCTGGGTCTCGACCCTCTCACCTCCGCCCAAATCGTTGCAGCCCTCTTGGGAACCATTGCCATCCTCCTCGGCTACCTCATCTTCACCCAGCACTTTCCCTCCACCAGGGGCTCCGTCACCGGCCTGGTCGTCCTGGCCCTCCTGGGCTCCTTCGTCTTCTCCACCGCCTGTGTCTGGAAGGAGACCCTTGGGATCCTCCTCATACTCCTCTCCCTCTTCGCCTATCATCTCCGTGATTCCCTGCCCTACCGCGCCCTCCTGCTCCTCTCACTCGTGCTCCTTGTGTTCACCCATCACCAGTCCACCGTGGTCGGCTTCCTGATCATCTCGTTCGCCACCATGATAGCCCTCTCCAACCACCCAAGAGCCGCCAGGCTCTCCCAGAAGGAGCTCCTGGACATCCTCACGCTCTTCGTGATCTGGGCTCTCGCCATCGCCTACTACACCTCCGTCGACCTCCCCTACCTCGACTACCTCTCCCCCGCGGGGGACCTGTACCTCTACCTCGCTGTAGGGGGGCTTCTCTTGGCAGTTGCCGTCAGGATGTCCCGGAGGAGCGGCGCGCTCACCAAGTTCCCCTTTGAATTCGTGATGATCCTGGTCGGCGCGTCTCTGATGCTCTACAACTACTACGATCCCATCTTCCCGGGCACACCCTCCCCATCTTCCCTGATACTCGTCCCGATGCTAGCCTATCTGCTGCTTGCGGTCCTCGCATGGCCAGGATACCAGCTGGCGACCGCCAACCGTGGTCCGTCCAAGAACCTCGTGCTCGCGATGGTCTTCGCCCCTCTATCCCTGATACTGTTCGCCTTCCTCAGGGGCCTTGACGAAACCTCATACACCGTGATCTTCCGCACCTTCGACTTCCTGATGCCCGCCTTCGCCATCCTCGTCGGCCTCGGGTTCGCCCTCGCCATCAAGGGCCGCGAGAGACTAGGCGCCGTCGCCGGGGTCTTCTTCGTGGTCGTCTGCGCCTCCACGCTCCCGATCGCCTACAGCACCCAGGATCTCTTCGGGGTCCAGAACCAGACCTACCAGTTCGAGTACGACGCCGTCGAGTGGTTCTCCGCGCACGGAGTCGACGGATACGCCTCCGACCAGCGCCTGAGCGAGACCGGCTGGAGGCTGTTCGACATGAACGCCTCCAGGGGCCTTCCGTACGACCTCGTCGAGGGGATCGCCTTGGATGCAGGGTCGTTCTATGTCGTCGAGGGCCAATGGAGCACGAACGGCGCCCAGGAGTTCCCGTTCGGGGTAGTCATCGTGGACGAGGAAACGATGGACGGGGTGATTGACGAATCTGATATGGTGTACATCGGAGGACCATTGGAGAGCCAGCTCATCCTGTTCCGAACCTGATGACCGGAGCTACGTCCGCACGCAGGCCTTATTACGGGTCTCCACCATGGTAAGAATGCAGGTAAGACCTGGAGGGTATATGTGTACCGGACGGTGCACGCCAAAACACTCCCTCCAGGGGCTGCATTTCTCACAGTTCCAGACCATCTAGTGTTGTCTTCCCTGAGAAGAGCTCTAGGTCGTTGCTGTCCCCCCTTTCGAAGCTCCGGAATATGGCTCCTGCCACGAAGTCCGCAACCTGAAGTCCGTCGCTGTTACAGGAATCGAGCGTAGTACACGTCGGTGGGCCGACCCAGAACCCGCTCGTCGCATTCCGGACTAGATGACCTAGGCTACGTTCGAACGCAAGTCTTATAGTCATCCGCGCCGATGGGAAACCTGCAGGTAAGTCCTGGTCGGTATATATGCGCCATGAGGTGCATGGAAAAGACTCCGACCAGGGACTGCATTTCTGCGCGTGTCATGGTCTCAGGAGCTTCTCCAGCGTGACTCTATTCGCGATTATCTCATGGTAGCTGCTGTCGCCAATCTCGTGTTTCCTCTGTATAGCTCCAGACAAACCGTTTTAGGGGGGATTCGCGTTTTGTAGTATTGGGAGGCGAGGGCCATGGCGGATAGAGTCTCATTCATGCGGCGCACGTTCGTGTCATTCGCTCTAGCGCTTGCGTTCATGTTCAGCTCTTCAATGATTATGGAGCGCGAGGTCGCTACAGCGAGCTCGGCTCCTGTCGCTCAGCAGATCTCTCCCGAGCATCAGTCAATCTCAGCTCAGGTCTTCTCCGTTGGACAGAGGTCTGTCGAGTACCGCTGGTACGACCTGTTCAACGTCCCGTTCGGCGAGTGGTACGATTGGCGCTGGGAAGTGTATCATAACGAGCAGCCCCTGACGGACTCGTATCCTTTCATCTACAGGTATTACAGAGCACCCAACACCTTCGATACCTACTCGCTGGCCAGGCTGAACATAGTCGGCCTGAACATGCCGGAGCTCAACATGACCTTGCGCCCGGAGCTGATACCTCTCCTCGGGACCGAGAGGGGTGGGAATGCGGTTGTGGACTGGACTTTGCAGTACTTGGATCAGACCGACATCGATCGCCTGCCCTATGGTGTATCAGCATGGTATGACGGCTGGATGATCGGGCTCCGAGGCAACATAACGCTCGACAGACAGGCTGCCAAGGCAGTCATGGGCATCGATGACAGCGGGTTCGACGATTTCTCCGATTGGTGGTCCGCAAACAGTCTGGAGTTCAGAACGGACTACCTGGCGTGGATGCTCTCTGAGGGAAACACAAGGCTCGACATTTACAACATGTACGAGTACCCCCTCACGATACTCTACTCCAACATCTCGGCCAGCAAGTACGGTGAGAGCATCGTCATAAGCCCATACATAGTGTCGTGGGGGATGGAGGCACTCATGGCGAGGTGGCTGCACGAGGCCTTCCTGCCGGTCGAGCCATACTTCGAGGACATGCACCTCTACGCGACGATCGGTCCGGACAGCACGGACCTGTATATCGACACCGCGGTCGCTTATGCACTCCGTGCCTGGAGCTCCCTCAACAACTCGGAGCCATGCTGGGTACTCGAGCCCAGACTGGGCGACTATGTGTACTCCACCATTCCTCATCCTTGGTGTGAGTTCGACCCGTACGCCGCGCTCGGCGAATCAACCGTTCCGTGTCGATCACCTGGCAGCCTCGAGTTCGGCGATCTCATCGATTACGACTACACTCCAGCCGCGTGGAACCTGTCCGAGAACGAGAACCTCACAGTCGAGTGGCCGCGAGGGGAGGTCCTGTTCCTGAGGCATGTTTCTCCAGGGGTCACGAGCAACGAGTCCGCCTTTGCGTGGGTGAACTACTCCGCACCGAACGCGACAGACCTCCCGGGAAGCGTGATCTGCGATTCGGAGAACAGGACGATCTCGTTCATCGGGCCGATCGACATGTGGACCTGGGCAAGGGACCAGACCGCGCACTCGAACCTGTTCTCTCGTTGGGATGAGATAGGGCTGCTGCCGTTCGGGATCCCATTGATAGAGTTCGCAAAAGGGCCAGTGCCTGCCAACCTGCCGCCGGTCGCCATGTTCGAGATCGACACCGCCGGCCCGATCGCCATGATGCCCATGATATTCAACGCGAACCAATCGCGCGATGGCGATGAGATCCCAGGGCCGCTCTGGTACCGGTGGGACTGGGAATGCGACGGCGTCTACGATACTGCGTGGACAGATGATGTGTTGCAGCTGCATGTCTTCGGCCAGGTAGGCAGGCTCATGGTCCGTCTGCAGGTCATGGATGATGCGGGGCTCGTTGACGAGTACGTCGGTCAGGTCCTCGTAGCGGACCAGGCGCCACCGGTCACCACGTGTCACATCGTGGGAACGCCTCTGGTCAACGGATGGTATACGACCCCGCCGACTCTGGAATTCACGGTCCAGGACTTCCCGGGCTCTTCGTATACGACCTTCTACAAGTACAACTACGATGGTTGGTGGCGGGTATGGACAGGGCCGGTCCAAGTGACCTCCGAAGGCTACTTGGAGATAAGCTACTACTCCGTCGATTCATCGAACAACAATGAATTCATCAAGAGCATTCATATCAACGTGGACTTCTCGCCGCCCGTGATCTACAACATTCATGTCGATCTCGTGGGGATGTTCGGCAACACCGCGAAGGTGTCATGGTATGCGATCGATAACATCAGTGCACCATCTCCTGTCCAGTTGCAACTAGACGACCACGAGCCGGTCAATGCCGGGTACGCACATAGCCACGAGTTCGGGGGTGTGTCTGCCGGTCACCACACGATCACGCTGACAGCAAGTGACCAGGCGATGCACAATGCTACTGTGGTGGTCGAGTTCGAGGTCGAGGCAATCTCCATCGACAGCCCGGCGGGCGCGTTGGCCATTGCGGCCCTGGTCGCAGCAGCAGTGGCGGTGCCGATGACGCTCTACCTGCGAAGAAAGACGAAAGCTCAAAAATCACCTTGACGGTATGAGCTCTCAGGCGGAACCCTTTTCCTTTTCGCGCCCCACGGTTCGCCACAGCTCGCCGTTCAGCCTCGCCTTCTTGCTGTGCTCGCGGACGAAGCTCTTGATGAGCACCTCTACCCCCGCGAAGTCCGTGTCGATGTCCCCTGTCCAGTCGACTATCTTCTTCTTGTAGACCCTCTCGAAGGTCGCGAGGAACTCTCCCAGGGACTTATCGATCCCCTCGGGCGCGTCTCCCGAGTATACGATCGACGCGAAGGCCTTCCCGCCCCTCTTAACAAGTACCTGGTATTCCTTGAACCCGAAGGTCTTCAGCTGCTCGTGGCTCGGGGACATCGAGTCTTCCACGAAGTTCAGGACCGCCGTGAGCATCCCGCTCATGACGTCAGGGTCCAACTCGCCCGCCACATGGTGGGCGTATCTCCCTATCAGGAAGCCGTCGTTGTGTATCAGCATCATGTCGTGGATTCTGAACGGTCTCTTGCGCCTGACGATAGCATATGCCGAGAGGACGACCACAGCGCCCACCAGACCGACCAGGCCCAGCATCAGGCCGGCCTCCTGGCGTTCCACGACTACGTTCCTCAGCACGGTGATCGTCATGTTGTCAGTCGCTATGAGATTGTCTTGGTCGATCACGACGACGGTCACCGTGATCGTTCTGGACTTCTCCCCGTCCTTCAGGAAGTCCAGTGGGAAATCGAAGACGATGATCCCTCCGTATGTGCTGACGAAACCAGGATAGGGCGAGTCAATCACCCATCTGTAGTCCGTCGAGACTGAGTCCGGGTCTGTCACATTCCCGTTCACCTCCAGGAGCGATCGGGAACCCTGGGTCACCGAGAAGGAATCGGGCAGCTTCAGCACAGGCGTGTCGGGATCGCTCATGACCGTCAGGGCCACGGTGGTCTCCACGAGCGCGCCATCTGGATCCGTTGCCCTGAACGTGAGGTCGGCCGAGCCGTACCAATCATCATCTGTGGTAAAGTGTATGGACCACTCTCCGCCCGTGGACACGAGCTCAGCGGTGACATTCTGTACAGAGACGAAAGCGCTGTAGGTCAAAGGATCATCGTCGACGTCCGTGAAGAGATCCTCTATGTGACCGATCACTGGATAATCCAAGGGGTTGTCCTCGATGAACGAATGGTCCGGCGCAACCATGACCAGCTCGGGCGGGTTGTCATCTGAGACGGTGACGTTTATCGTCCACCAGTCAGAGAGGAAGCCGTCACTGACTGTGATGCTCACGGGCACCTTCGTGCCAACCATGCTGCTCGGGAACGACATGGACATCAGAGTCCCCAGCGTCCACGCATGCGTATCTCCGACGGTCACGACGATCGTTCCTATGTCTTCGTCCAGATCAGAGATGTAGGGCCTGAGATCGAAGTCGTACGTGACTTCATACCTTACGACCAGGTCCGGAACATTGGATATGGTCGGGGGTTGGTTGACCCAGATAACCTTCATGCGGAGGGGGTTCTCTGCCCTCGCTCCCATGTCGTCCTCTGCCGTGAACACGATGTACTCCTCCCCGGCCCAGTTATTGGGGGCGTAGAAGTCCACTGTGTGGTTGGACTGGATCAACACTCCTACGTGCGTTTCGCGATTAGTATAGTAGAGATTAGATTCGTCGGGGTCTGTGAAGTAATCGTCCAGGTCGAACGCCCCCCGCCTCACCTCACCTTGGAGCATGACCTGATCGGGGAGTTCTCCCAACGCCCTTGGCACCTGGTCGTCTGATACGGTCACCAGTATGATGGTGGAAGCTGTGTATTCTCCGTCCGATACGGACAGGAACACCGTCTGTTGCGTGCCGTTGAGGGACTCCGGGTACAGGAAGATCAGCCACAGGTTCGAGACGACCACATAGGGGGCACTAGCCGTGTCCACAGACATCGTGATGTCTCTCGCGGGCGTGTCCACATCTTTCACGTAGAACTCGAGATTGTATGAGTACGGGTCATCATATCGCACAACTAGAGGGTCGATCGGGTCGATCTTCGGCGGGTCGTTCACGGGGGTGATATCGACAACGATGGTCCCCCTGGAAGTCATCCTGTCCGTGTCCACTACCCAGAGATCGAGCAAGTTGGAGCCACAAAGATCCTGGATGGTCGTGAACGTCACGAGCATGTCTCCCGTGCGGTTCTCGCCTGTTACCTTCACGATTGAATCATTGGTCGAGTACCATCTGAGCTGCCCGAGGTCGTCCTCGCTGTCCGAGATGTAAGGGCCGATGTCCAGGGTCCACGAACCGAAATCCTCCGGCACTGTCTGGACTGGGATGTCCGAGTCGATTTGCGGAGGCAGTCCCAGGGCAGAGACGAGGATGAACATCGACGCTGTAAGACCCCCAGCACTTGCATTGAGATATCCGGAGGACTCCGTAGCCACGGCTGTGAGGTTGACCGTGTTTCCCGTCGTAGTGTTCAGCGTGCCGAGCGAGGCGTCTGCATGCCATGAGAAGGATGCGCCCGATATGTTGTTCCCGAAATCATCGCAGACATTCGCGGTGAAGACCGTGCTCGAGTTCGATGTCAACGTCGTGATGTTCGGCTCTATCGCGATATGGCTGGCGGGTCCGGGCACGACTGTGATGATCTGGCTCATCCCAGTCTCTCCCCCTCCAGAAACGAGCACTCTGATGGTCTCTGCGACATCGTATCTCTCGTTCGAGACAGTAAGCTGGCCGCCAGGGGGGACATCGGCTTGCGTCACTGCCAGTACCGCAGACGCTCCCTCCATTCCCCATGAATCGACTGCGTGCAGAGTGACCGCGCCCGTCCATGAGGCCGTGTTGTTGCTCGTGTCCTTGGGCTCGATGTAGACCGAGAAGGGCTGACCTGCCTCTACAGTCGCTGGCGCGGACACATAGAAGAATGCGTGTGAGATCCTGAAGACCACCTCTATCGTGTCTATGGAAGGTGTTACGGAAGTGTCATGGGTCGTCAGCTCCGCCCTTATCATCAGCGTCTGCTCGGAGATCGATAGCGGGAAGGAGATCCCGTACCCGAGGCTCGTCCATATGGCGCCGTGGTCGGTCGAGTAGAAGTACTCCACTTCTCCCGCCGCCAGGGTCTGCGTGACCTTCATCGATTCCCACGACAGGAACGCGGCCGGCGCAACCTCACGGGTCGTTATCGTGCCGTTCGTCGAGTGTCTCTCGTAGTGGCATTCGAATCCCGACAGGATGGGGGACAGCCACTCGCAGGTCGTCCTGAGCGTGGCACGGTATTGGACGTACATGCCCGCGCTGTTGATCACCACGCCACTGTCGGGACTGAGGGGAGCGCTCCATGCTCCCCATGAAGGGTCTGCCAGCGATGTCGAGTTGCCCGTCCTGACGCTGAGTTCCAGGACCGTCCTCTCTTCCGAAGGGAGGATTCTGACGTAGTCGAACTCGACGCATGGCTGGAGCGCTGAACTGCCCGAGAACACGAAGGGTCCCAGGTAGGCAGCGAGTCCCAGGTCATACGTGGGAGCGTAGGTTCCGACCGTGATCCAGTCTGCGCCGTCTGTGCTAGCGAGGAATCGGTAGACCGCAGCGCTCCTCTCCATGCGCAGGAAGACCGCGGAGTCAGACCAGGGCATCGAGCCGAGGGAGACTCTCATACCCCCATTCGATGCCTCCGAGACTATCCGCTCCGCGCCCCCGCTGCCCGTGATGTATATCGCGAGCCACGTGACGACATCATCCATCATCATGAGGCCAGCACCCATGCTGTCGGAAACGAAGTATGCCTGGAGGTCAGTCTCTGCCGTGAAGTTGCCTGTGACGTTCTGGTAAAGGAGGTTGCAGCCCGCCGACAGGTTGGGAAGGTACGTTGGTTCGGACCCAGTCACGTTGAGCCATCCGGGGCGGTCGAAGTTCACCGAACCGCCTGCGGCCGTGGGGTCGAGCGTCCATTGCCACTTAAGCGAGAGACTGCTCCCATCGAATTCGTCAGACGCCCTCGAGAATGTGGCAGGGTCCCAGCTTGCGAGCGTGAATGTCGAGTTGGTGCCGGGCCCGAGCGGCGCGGACTCATAGACGCCGACCGCCTCGCCCTGCGTGTAGTTGATCACGAGCTGGGGCCTCTGCTCGGGTTTGTTGGTGATCTCGCAATCGGTGAAGATCTTCGTGGCATCTCCCAACTGAGGCTTCGGATAGATCATGAATCCGTGATTCGGAATGACATTCCTGAGCCAGAGGTCCACGAGCCTGGTCATGTCGAACTCGTGCCACCCAATCCTGTCCTCGACCGTGCCCGATAAGAATGACTCGTCAGAAAAGTCTCCTCCGATGTTGTTCCAGCTGTGGACGTCGTCCTTGGTCATCCAGGAGACCCCTTGCTCGTCCCAGCTCGTGTTCATCGCGCGGATTGAATACTCTATGACCTGTGATCTCCCAGACTTCTCGTAGAGAAGGAGCGTGGCCTGCTTCACGGTCGCGTTTGCGGGCACGGATGAGAGGTTGAACGACATGATGACTCTGCTCTGCTTGTTGTAGGTGACCGATGGATCGTATTGTGAGTTGAGGACCAAGTCACTGCCATCCGGGGGCGTCCAATAGGGGAACCATTCGTCCAGGTAGTTGTCGAAGCCCTCTGGACCAGGCTGAAGCGTAATGGACTGCAGGGGCAATGACGCGTTGTCGATCGCCATGGAGTCCGGAACGGCCAGGAGATCCACATTGGTGACCGTCCCGAGAAGATACTGGGCAGTCGAGTTCTCGCCCGTGGTCTCATTGGAGGCCTGGAGCGCGCCGAGGCCGCCTGATACGGTCGAGTTGTAGAGGTCGTAGTCCGCGGCATCTGTGAAGTTCCAGAGAACGCTCCTAGTCATGTCCCCATGGTCCCAGAGACCGGGGTCCGAGGAAACTGCATAGGGAAGCGCTGCTAGCGAGGATAGCACAAGGGCTAGGGCGATGCCAAGAACGGCCGGGACGCGCACAGGAGTGCCTCTGAAGCTCGGACTGAGGGCTCCCGTGTGAGATTGCGAGTCCATGTACCAGGGTCCTCCCTGTCAGGATTGCAACCTACTTTTACGGTCCCTTGGCTATATAAACCGGCAATGCCCCGTTCTCCGGTGTGATAACGGGGCTGGCAGAAAGTGTCAGTCGTACAGTATCTCGGGCCAGAATCGAACGCTCATGCCAGTAGGTCAAGAGGCCAGGCAAAATTCAAATAGAGTCCGGTAAGGGGTTTCCGAAGGCAGGACGCGACGGGACAGCGCTTCAGTCCTCGTCGATCTCTACCTCGTCCACATCATCATCTGTCTCGTTGTCGTCGTGGCCCAGCGGGTGCTCGGCAACCCATTTCTCCTGGTTGGCGACGATGTGGTCGAGCGCGGTCTGTTGGCCATTCGTTGCCGCGTCCGGTAGCGTCGAGTTCGCGCCCAGGTGGTCCTCGTGTATCAGTCTGGCCTGCTCGAGCGGTATGTCCACGGTGCCAGTCGCGACGGCTCCCGCGGAGAACAAGCCGCCCAGGGCGAAGGCCAGCACTAGTGCCTTGGCTGCTGCAATCATCTGTTGTTACCCTCCCTCGATGTTCTTCGCTGCCGTCTCAGTGAACGCGGCCGCTATATATCGATTCCTGGCACGAACCCCGAACTTTGGCACAAAAAAGGAAGTGTACTGACTACGCCTTAGAGAAGATGCCCTTGACTGTCGTCTTCATCTTGCCGAGGAACGCGAAAGCCTCCTTGCGGAAAAGCGCAAGTACGAGCCCGATGAGCATCATGATCCCGAAGGTCACCGGGGCGATGAAATCCGTGATCCCCATGGGCTCGTACGGCCTGACGCCATAGTCCAGTACGAAATCGAACCTCGCACCTCCCTGCAGGGTGAACATGAGCTCGGGCTCGATGTAGTACATGTCGTCCGTGAGCGGCCACAGGAACGCGACTCCGCCCAGGTCCATCAGCAAGTGGGACAGCAGATAGAACTCCGCTATCAGCGCCGGCAGCAACCAGGCGGGCTTCGACAGCTTGGCGTAGACGATGACCATGATCGGGATCACGAGCATCGGCACGAAGCTGTGGAAGGCAGCTCTGTGAAGGCCCACGAGGGCGTCGAAGTCCGGGAATATCGCCAGCGGGGCCAGCAGAATGGCCATCTTCATGTCCACACCGATTGCGAGCAGCAGCAACAGCGGAAGCAGCAAGTGCATGACTGGGTCCATGGCAGCGGTAACGGTGCCCGGGGTTAAGAATCATGACGCGGCCACCACGTCCAGTGCCACCTCCCGCCACCGGCATAAACTCTTTATCGAGCGAGCGCGTGCTCTTGTCTGACTTCTAATCAGGAGAGAGTGGCAAGATGCGAAAGATGACCGAGAAGAACCTGTTGGACGCCTACGCGGGCGAGAGCATGGCCCACATGAAGTACTCGATCTGGGCCGACAAGGCGGATCAGGAAGGAAAGCCCCAGGTGGCAAGACTGTTCAGGGCTATCTCATACGCCGAGCGAGTGCACGCGACCAACCACTGGCGAACACTGGGAATGATCCAGGCCTCGAAGGAGAACCTCCAGCACGCGATCGAGGGAGAGAACTACGAGGTGACCGAGATGTACCCGGCCTTCAAGGCCGTCGCCGAGCTCCAGCAAGAGAAGCTCGCTATCAGGAGCACCCACTGGGCGCTCGAGACGGAGAAGGTCCACGAGAAGATGTACGACGAGGCCAAGAAGGCGGTCGAGGCGGGCAAGGACTACGGCACGAAGAAGATCTGGGTCTGTCCAGTGTGCGGATACACAGGCGAGGACGAGCCCCCGGAGCTGTGCCCCATCTGCGACGCCAAAAAGAGCACTTTCAAGACCTTCTGAGCGTTGATTGAACCTTTTAGGAGATTTATTTCCCGCGAGGAGGGCAATCCCTCCTCCCGCAAACTATTGTCTATTAATGCACACAAAAGCGGCTTATAGTACACTGTTGTTTATGGGCCGTTGAAATGACCAGAAGGGGTTTTCTTTGGCTCTGAGGCGACCGGCGATGCCGTTGTTTTCCCAGAGCAGTCGCTGACCACGAGCGTCTCCATCGAGGAGCAGACCAAGCTAGACCCGCTGTCGATCTACTCCTCCCTGCGCGAGCATTTCGAAGGAGAGAGCTTCCTGCTCGAGTCCGTCGAGGGCACGAAGAAGACCGCCCGGTACTCATTCATCGGCGTCGACCCGATCCACGCGTTCAAGTCCCGGGACGGCCTCGTCCAGTCGGACGGCGAGACCGTCAAGGTGAAAGATCCCTTCGAGGCGCTTAGGTCGTGCTTCAGGTCTTTCAGGTGCGGCACTTCCGAGCTCGCGCCGTTCTCCGGGGGAATGGTCGGCTATGTCGGCTATGGCATGGTGAAGTACTTCGAGGGGATACGCGAGCCATCGAGCGTCGACAGCTCAGTCCCGGACCTGTACTTCGTAATCCCGAAGCATCTCGTCTGCATCGACCACCTCAACTCCAGGACGCTCCTGATATCGCACGGCAAGATAGCGGACCTGAGGGCCGCGCTCGAGAAGGCGAAGGCGAGGCAGCCGTCGGAGATCTCCATCGGCGAGGGAAGGTCGAACACTTCGAAGGAGAGCTACGAAGGGATCGTGTCGAAGGCCAAGGAGCACATCCTGGACGGCGACATCTTTCAGGTGGTTCTCTCACGCAGGACTGATTTTCGCGTGAGGGGAGACCCGCTCGAGATGTACCGGGTGCTCCGAAAGCTGAACCCCTCTCCTTACCTGTTCTATCTTGATTTCAACGAGGTCCAGCTGCTGGGATCATCGCCCGAGATGCTGGTGAGGCTCGAGGGAAAGAAGCTCACGACCAGGCCGCTTGCCGGCACGAGGCCTCGCTCTGCAGACCCGGAGGAGGACGAGAAGCTCAAGCTCGAGATGCTCCTGGACGAGAAGGAACGCGCGGAGCACCTGATGTTGGTCGACCTGCACAGGAACGACATGGGCCGCGTGTCCCGCTTCGGCTCGGTCAAGGTCAACGAGCTCATGGCAGTGGAGAAGTACTCCCATGTCCAGCACATCGTGAGCAACATCGAGAGCGAGATCAGCCCTGACAAGGATGCGTTCGATGCCCTCAGGGCGTGCTTCCCCGCGGGGACCGTCACGGGTGCCCCGAAGGTCAGGGCGATGGAGATAATCTCGTGTCTGGAGAAGCAGCCGCGGGGGCCGTATGCTGGCACCGTGGGATACTTCGATTTCACGGGCAACATGGATTTCGCCATAACGATTAGATCGATATCCGTCACCGGAGGAAAGGCGAGCATCCAGGCGGGCGCGGGCATCGTCGCGGACTCCGCACCGGAGCGCGAGTACATAGAGACGGAGCACAAGATGCGCGCGATGCTGGAAGCAATGAGGACTCTCGGCAAGG
>Ga0214474_1000664_pt1 | contig 16618 bp, 17 predicted proteins | sample RVTome_2_FD_187335 | JGI IMG/M metagenome (GOLD analysis project Ga0214474, IMG submission 187335) | Soil microbial communities from uranium-contaminated site in the Upper Colorado River Basin, Wyoming, United States - RVT95D214 HiSeq ...
CATCTCGTACAGCGGGAACATGTGGGTGTCAACCGCGAGCTTCGCTACCTCGACCGTCAAGGCGGGGTTGGTCCTCCACCCAGGCGGACAGGGCGACATCGCGTGTATGAACCGCAGTCCCTTGATCGACTTCGCCTTCTGTATCTTCTTGATGAAGTCCTCTGGATGAGCGACGGACACGGTCGCTGCATACGGGATCCTGTGAGCCTGCATGATCGCCATGATGTCCTTCTTTGGCTCGTGCTTGAAATCGTGAGCGGCTCCCACGGGAGTGGTGGTAGTCCAAGCGCCCCACGGCGTGGACCCGCTCCTCTGGATCCCCGTGTTCATGTACGCCTCGTTGTCGTACATGACGTATATGGCGTCCGTACGCCGTTCAGCAGCTCCCGACAGCGCCTGAAGGCCGATGTCCACCGTTCCTCCATCGCCCGCGAACCCGACGACAGTAACATCCTGTATCCCCTTGATGTCAAGAGCCGCTCTCAGGCCAGAGATCGCGGCTCCCGTCGCCTCGAACGCGGTGTACAACAAGGGGACCTTGAGACAGTTGCTGGGCCAATAGCCAGGCATGACCGCCCAACAGCACGCAGGGATTGAGAGTATGGTCCTCTCCCCCAGCGCCTTCAGCAGGTATCTCATCACCAGGTTGGCACCGCAGCCAGGACAACCAGTGCTCCCGGGGTATACGAACTCCTCCTCTGGGATCGTTGTCTTTGACATCAGTGCCACCTCCTAGGCAAGCCCGCAACATCCACCCATTCGACCTCGGACTCGCTCCCCCGCTTGACGGTCACCAACATGTCATCGAACATCTTCTCGAGGGTCTTCGGCGTGATGTCTCTGCCTCCGAGGCCTGCGATATAGTTCTTCATGGCAGGCCTCTTCTGGCAATTGTACAGAGAGGCCTTCGCCTCCGTATAGAACGCGCCCGCAGGACCGAACGTGTAGCTTCGGTCGAGTACGCCGATGCCTGCGACCTTGGCGCCCAATGCCCGTATCTCATCGTGAGGGAACGGGCGGAAAGCACGGATTCTGGCCAGGCCGACATTCACACCCTTGGCCCTCATCGAATCAACAACGTCCTTCGCGGTCGCAGCTACCGTACCGGCTGCGATTAGAACGACCTCCGCATCATCGCATCTATACCTCTCGAGCAGGCCCCCGTGCTCTCTCCCGAACACGTTCTTGAACTCCTGCTCGACTCGGAGTATGCGGTCATGTGCCCCCTTCATGCCTTCCATTGCCTTGTACCTGAACTCCATATACTGGTCAGGCTTGACCAAGGACCCGAATCCCATGGGCTTGCCGATCTCGAGCTTCAGCTCGGGTGAGTAGCCCGGGAGGAACGAATCAACCATGTCCTGGTCAGGCACGTCTACCGGCTCTGAAGTGTGGGACAGAATGAACGCGTCTTCTATGATCATCGCGGGCAGCATCACGGCGCTGCTTTCGCAGACCTTGTAAGCCATGATAATCGTATCGAGAACTTCCTGGTTGCTCTGGCAGAAGAACTGGAGCCAGCCGGTGTCTCGCTGGGCGACCGAATCCATGTGGTCCACCCATACGCTCCACGGAGGAGCCATTGCCCTGCTCACATTCGTCATGACGATAGGCAATCTAGCGCCGGATGCCCACATGAGGACCTCGTGCATGAGGGTCAGCCCGTGGGAGCTCGTCGCGGTGTATGTCCTCGCACCCGCCGTCTGGGCCGCGATGCATGCGGCCATCGCGCTGTGCTCACTCTCGACAGGTATGAATTTCGCATTGAGTTCGCCGGAGGACACGAAGTCGGCCAGCTTCTCGACGATGGATGTCTGCGGGGTTATCGGGTAGGCTGCGACGACTTCGACCCGTGCCAGCTTCGCGCCGTACGCGGAGGCGTAGTTACCTGTCATGACCTGTCTCATTCGCTGCCCTCCTTCACCATGATGATGCACTTGGACGGGCACTCGTGCGCGCAAATCCCGCATCCCTTGCAGTACTTCAAATCGATCGAGGGCACGCCGTCGACCAAGACTATGACGGCGTCTGGACAGAACTTCCAGCAGATGGTGCACTTCTTGCACTTCGACTTGTCCACCACCGGACGAATGACCCGCCAGAAACCAGTGAGATTGATCGTGCTGGGAACGTTCGAGATGGGCGTCAGCGGAAGCTCCTGGTGCGTCTTGGTCATGCGACGCCCTCCCTTGTCAGCTCGAACGCCTCTCTCGCAGCGGCCACGTTCTCCTCGATCTTTTGCGGGGCTATCTCGCGGATGCTCTCAACGATGGCGTCCAATGAGATCCAACTGCACATCTTCGCGAAACCGCCCATGATCGCCGTATTAACGATCGGGGTCGCCTGGGAACCTATCCCGTGCAAAGCAGCGATGCTCGTTGCGTCGAGCAAGTAGTACTTGTACTTGTCAGGGACCCCCTCCAGCTTCCTCCCTTCGGGATAGTTGATCAGCACGCCACCCCCCGGCTTCAGCCCTTCCAGAACATCGACTCCACGCAGGAGCGAGCTATCAAGCACTACCACGAAGTCCGGCTCGTAGATGCTCGACTTCACACGTATCGGCTTGTTGTCAACTCGCGCGAACGCGGTGACCGGAGCTCCCCTACGCTCCACACCGAAGAAAGGGAACGAAGAGACCTCGAAGCCCATCCGAAAAGCAGCATCAGCCAGGACTTCAGAGGCGACAACCACGCCCTGGCCACCTCTCCCGTGAAACCTGACCTCTATCAGCGGGAACACCGTTTGGCATGTATGCTATACGGACGTATTAAGAGCATACCGACCTACTAGGGCCAGAACATCCTCGCGATCGCTCGGACAAGCATTGTGCCTTGATGGATAGACCTGAGCGGATTTACATACTCGTTGCGCGTTCATCAAGGACGTGAGCAGGCCGTTCATCGCGCTCCATGCCAGGACGATTTGCCATTCGACAGAGGACCTGGGCAAGGTCATGCTGGCGCTCTCCAACGTCTTCGGTGAGTCTCCTTCGGATATCACGAAGACCGAGGGACATCACGGAAACGCCATCACCATTATCGAATCCGTCCTCGATTCTCAGGGGACTATCGATCGCTTGTTCTCGAGGTTGAGCGAAGGTGACCTCGACAGGCTCAGGCAATCCGCGGAGAGCAGGATGGACGACTCGTGCAACCTGTTCATCAGACTCGACAAGCAGGCTGCTTTCGCGGGAGACCTCGTCATCTCGGCCAGCGAAGACGCGATCTCTCTTCGGCTGCGAGTGAGCGCGTTCCCGAAGAAACCAGAGGTAGCCGTGAAGGTCTTCAAGGAGTATGTGGACAGCGAGATTGCGCGCAGGCACTCGACCGCCAGCTCCTGAAAACTTCCTTCGATTCATTCTTATATCGAGCCAGACATCTGCCAAGATGGCCTCCGATGCAGGGGTAGCCAAGCCAGGCCAAAGGCGCAAGGCTTAGAACCTTGTCCAGAAGTGGTTCCGCGGTTCGAATCCGCGCCCCTGCACCGACCCCCGTCACCGGGGATCGCGACGTTTCTTGCGCGTGAACTCGTCGCAGCCCGACTGGAGCTCCAAATCGGATAGGAACTTGCGATATTTCCCGTCAGGGAAGCAGCCTTTGTGAGGTCCCCGCACCTGTAGCCATTCGCAACGAGCGCAGGTTCTACCCGAGTTCCTCCTGATAGATGCCAAGATGGCCAGCTCTTCGCGAGTGTACCCCTTGCCCTTGGTTCTGTCAGCCGCGGACACGATAGTCGCACGGACTCCCAGTCTGTTAATCCTATCTGCGGCCAGCGACTCCTTGATATATCGGTCGAAGACTATCGGGAGTTCCGTGAAGTTCCTCTACTGTCCCAAATGCAAAGAGCTGAGGGTCCGGCCCTGGTATTCCGGGAGGAACCATTGTTCCAGGTGCAGGGGAGATGCCAGACCGATAAACATACCGAGGTCTGCGTTCACATATGCCACTTATGTTCTGATGGCAACTGTCTTTCTCCTGGTGTACCTGAACACAGCAACGAATTATGACATCTACCTTTTCGCAGCAGTCGCTGGTGTTATCGCGATCGTTGTGCTGCAGTTCGTGGAGATCTCCCGAGGAGAGCTTTACGCCAAGATGAAGATCAGGCCCACTTCATCCGACCTGCAGGAGTTCAGGAAGCGCGGATGGAGATAGTACAAGGCACACAAGGAACCCCGAACTATCCGAAGAAGGGAGGAGCGCATGGCTGGAGTCCCGCCTCTCGGATCCCTCGGGGAGCTCACCTATTGACAGGAGGAGCACAGACGAGTCAGCGCAGGTTCCATAAGCCAGGAGACATGCCTCAAGGCCCGGGACTAGAAGTGAGTAGACCACATCTCGCAAGACCGCGTTGAGCTCCCCGAACGCCCCCGGATCAATTCCCATCTCCAAGAGCTCCAGCTCTGTCGCGAGGCACTCAGCAACGGTAACGCTCGGCCGAAGTTGCCCCTCATCAACGACGGGGATGCTGACCGTCTTCGAGATTGATGCGGACAGCACGACCCTCAGGATTTCGCCCGGGTCCTGACCGGCAACTGAAGTTGTGTCGTGGTGAGCAGCGCTCACCAGGTATTCGCCGGAGTACGATGACAGGATGAGCATTATCACCATGGCAATTGTGAAGAAGACGATCGCGTCCAGCAGAGCCAGCTGACCTGTCCAATCCCTCCTCCGGCTACCAGACAACCGCGGTCACCTCGATTATGACGGACCTGCCATTACCATCTATCGCATTCAGGAATTTGGAGTCCGATGCAACGCGCAACGGCGTCTGGGCGCCGTGCGCACTCTCGCAAGCGAGTATCCACTCGGTCTCTGGGTATCTCATGACGATAGACACTGAATACGAAAGTCCCCCAATAGTCTGGTTTGCCAGAGAGGCAATCCGAGTCTCATTGAAGGATTCCGCCGTAGGCCTGACAAAGCCAGACTCCCCAGCATCTGCGACAATCATCCGAACGAATATCTCGGCAGCGTACTGCAGGGAGCTCTCTTCCTCGAGGTCTCCTCTGAGAGAACTGACGCGAAGCCCTGACACGATCAGAAGCGAGACACCTGCTATCACGAAGACCAACACTGGCAGGTCCTCAAAGAACCCACCGACTCCGTTTTCGTCGAAGCGCACAAACCATAGACACAGCAGCGCAGGAATTAGACTGGCAACGCTACAAGTACGCTACGAGGGCTGATACAGTAGATGAATCGACCTCTCGGTTCCGGACATGATGAGACACCGCGAGACAGGACCTTCGAAGAAGCTGGCCCCCGCGCCCGATCCAGAGTCGGTCTGCCCACACAAGTTCGCGGAAGAGGAATGTATCATCCTGGAGATCGACTGCTCCGACTGCTCAGGGGCACAGGACTTGGAGAACACGAAATGCCTGGTGGGCGTGATGAGAATCATCTGCGGCGGTGCTGAGCCCGGGTCGGTTATCCTCAAGCGCTCGCTACACAAGAGATACAGGGACGACACAGTTGCCTTCCTGCGGGCGAGTGCATCCGAGCTCGTGCGCCTGAACAGAGCGCTTTCATCAACCGAGCGGCCGTCGGACAAGAGGTGTCGGACATGTCCAGCCAGCAGGGAGAACGTCTTGAAGGCTCTCAGGCGCGGGTTGCTTTCAGACCCGAGAGGATACTTGTCCAACCCTGACCTGGTCCTTACCACACTCAGGGGCCACACGCGCACAACATGCGCGCGCAGGAACGAGTGCCTCGAGGCAGGTGTGGCCGCCAGCATCGTTGGCCTGAGGGATGCGTGATGGCAAAGAAGGCCCGTCCCCCCAGGATAGTCTCGTCCAACGGGGTTGTGCCAGCAGAGACTCCTGCAGTTCGTGTTACACAGACAGAACGCCCCTGCAAGAACTCGGCTTTCGACATCAGACCATGCTTCACGTCTTCATGGATCGAAGAAACGGTGTGTAACAGCGAGGAGATCGTACTCGAGTATTGTGTCGATTCCACAGCGGTCAAGATCATCGCGCCATCCCAGGCCAGCCACGGGATCTACATAGTCGACCCTCCGGAGTATCGCGTGAACCCCGGGCACATGCAGGCTCTGGCGGATACGATCACCGAGATGACTTGGGCTGCTCCCGACGATCTCGAACTCGGTTCACTAGCATCGGTACGCCCACACATCCAAGCTAGAGCCGAGGACATCCTATACTCCAAGCTCGCCTCCAGAACGGACAAGGAGCAAGCCGAGAGCCTGGAGAAGCAGGTCGGCAACCTGGCGGCCCTCCTGTGCAAGTACACTGCCGGGTTCGGAATCCTCGAGGTGCTGTTCGAAGACCCACTAGTGCAGGATGTGTATGTCGACGCCCCCTCTAGCGACACCCCCGTCCACGTCGTGCTACGGACCGACGCCAGTAGCCCCGTCAGACAGAAGTGTCGGACGAACATATTCGTGGGCAAGCGCGATCTCCAGGGAATGATATCCCGACTGAAGTTCGAGACTGGCCTCCCCTTCTCCGAAGCGAACCCGATCCTCGAGGCCGATATCCATCGGTTGGATTCCAGAGTGACCCTCATAGGCCCTCCCTTGAGCCCCAGAGGGGTTTCCTTGGCCATTAGGAAGCATTCGAGGGCGATATGGACGATACCCGCGCTAATAGCGAACGGGACGCTTTCGCCGCTCCTTTCGAGCTTCCTATGGGCGTGCGTGATCGGCAGAAGGACTGTTCTCGTCGCGGGAAGCAGGGGCGCAGGCAAGACTACGCTACTGTCCTCGGTGATGCTCGAGTTCCCGCTGTCTCAGAGGATACTGCTCTTCGAGGACACGTCCGAGATACCTGCCCGCAGGTTTCAGGAACTGGGGTTCGACCTCCAGGCACTGAGGTTCTCCGCAGGGAGCGCAGCGAACGAAACGACGGCCAGAGATGCGCTCCGAGTCAGTCTGAGGATGGGAGAGGGCGCAATCGTGATCGGGGAGGTGAGAGGAGAGGAGGCGAAGGTGCTCTACGAGAGCATGCGGGCCGGGAGCGCGGGGTCAGCAGTCCTCGGGACGATCCACGGCAACTCAGCGAAGGGCGTTCTCGATAGGGCCGTAGAGGACCTCGGCGTCAGCGAGAGGGCGTTCTCATCAACGGATATCGTTGTGGTCATAGGTCTTGTCAGGTCTCCGGACGGGTCCAGGTTCTGCAGGAGAGTGCAGGAGATCGCGGAGGTGAGGGAGGAAGGCGGCAGAGTCGTCCTGGTCAATCTGTTCGAGACCGAGCCGGGATGTCTGTGTGCCAAGCCCACAGTCTCGTTCAGCTCGGAATGCAGGACATTGAGAGGGATTTCCCAGGCGCTGGGCACAGGCCCTGACAAGATCATGGAAGCGATCAAGGCCCGGGCGTACGCGGACCAGCTCATGGCCGAACAGTTCAAGGAGAAGAGTTGCGACGCCCGTGCGCTGGAGAGACTCAGAGTGAGTTCCAACGAGCTGCTGACAAAGATGTTATTCGAAGAGCGGGACCCGGAAGAGGGCTTGAGGAAGTGGAGGGCTTGGTATGACTCGGAACGCACATGATGGGGCTCGTTACATCCGATATGTCTCGTTCTGCCGCGCTATGGAAAGATGGGGACTTCGGTTAAGGACGCGCGCGCATGCGCGTGACCCAAAACGTCTCGAAGCGCTCAGCCGAGATCTCGTCGCTTCGGGCATCGACCTTGATGCCGAATCCGTCCTCCGGGCCGCCAATGCAGCCGCGAGAACCGCGTTTGCACTGCTCCTGATGCCCGCGCTCACTTCCCCCGCGTTTCTGGGCTACACCGCTGCGGCCGCGTTAGGCTTGCTAGCGATCCTCGCCCCGTTCGCCATGGGACAGGCCGTGCTTGCATATCCGGGCTCGCAGGCGCGAAGGAGAGCAGCGGAGGTCATGAGGACCTACACGCGCGCGGGCAACCTGATGATCATGAGCGTCAGGCACGAACCCTCAATTCCGAAAGCGGTCAAGTTCGCATCGAGAGACCGCACGGCCTTCGCGAGAGAGCTTAGGGATTGCGCCTGGGGAGTGCTGATGGGAAGACACTCGAGCTTCGAGGAGGCTCTTCAAGAACTAGGGAACAAGTGGTCTGAGTACGGAGGAGACATCAAGAGCTCCTTGAACGCCCTGGTAACCGCTTCACGCGAGGGGACCGAGGAAGGGAAGCGGAGGGCGTTGGAGCGCGCAAACAACGCCATGATATCGGGGGCGAAGAGACGCATAGAGGAATACTCGCTCTCGCTCTCAACGCCGAGCATGATCCTGTTCGGCTTGGGCATACTCCTGCCGCTGATGGTCGGGTCGTTCCTTCCCATGCTCTCATGGGACATCTGGACCAACCCATCGGGGGATCTCGGAGGTGGAGGGTTCGGGGAGAGGGGGTCCTTGATGCAAGCTGCTATCCTGATGGACGTCGTGTTCCCGGGAATCGCGTACATAGTGGCAAGCGAGGCCATCAGCAGGCACCCCATGGAGTTCGCGACCGAGAGACTCGCCGCGAACAAGAACTGCGCGGGCATATTGCTGGCCATGTCCACCTTGGCGTGCGCGGGCACATTTGTCGCGGTCAACTACATGGATGGCCTTATGTCGGCTCTCACTCTCACGCTCTCCCTGACCGTTCCAACGAGCATCGTGCTTGTCCGCGTCTGGAGCCAACCGACACTTCGCGGCATGACCCCCGAGTGCCACGAAGACCTCTTGTTCAGGGCGGGCGCGAGAATGCTCGAAGGAGAGAATCTCGAGGCCGCGCTGTCCAGGGCTGGCCTGGAGATAGGCGGGGGCGCGTCCTCGATAGCTACCCAGTGGGCACTGGGGTTGGCGGAGATCTCCAGGACGGAATCCACAGAACGGGGTGGCGGCGGCTCGTCGATGGACGAAGGGAACGCGCTGGAAGGGCTCGCCATAGTTAGGGATGCGGCGTCGAAGAACGAGTCGGATGCGGGAATGCTGGCGATGGACCTCGCGAGCTACATCAGGGATCTCAGGGAGCTGGAAGGGTCTTTGAAGCGACGACTCAAGCCGACTGTCTCGATGATGCGCATGACTGCTCATGTACTGGGGCCGATCGTCCTGGGGATCACGTATGCGATATTCATCTCTCTGAGCTCCATTGCGGCTGCGGAAGACGGTCTGGCTGGCCAAGAGGCCCTGTTCCTCGTGATGGCGCTGTTCCTCGCGGAGACAAACGCAGTCGTGTGCTACTTCGTGTGGGGGATCGAGGGCAGGAAGCAGATGCAGCGTTTGGCCAGGTCAATCGGCGCCTGCTTGGTGATCTCAGAATTGATCTACTCGGCGACCGCTCTTGCCGCGACCTAGGCCCTTCTGTGGCCAGGCAGCTCGAGCCTCTCCATGTTCCTCTGGAGCAGCGCGAGCTCCTTCTGATCGAGTGCGCGCGGGTCGACTGGCAGTATCAACCTCGACCCGCTCTGAGATATGTTGTCGTTGACCTGGTCGATCATCTTCAGCACCTTGTTGAAGTCGTTGTTGGAGATGAGATACTCAACGCCATCAAGGAGAATGACGCCATCGTCATGTCCTTCTGCGAACTTGACCATCGTCTGGGCCAGGATACTGAGATTGGTCGGAGATATCACGCCGTCGCCGGCCTTCGTCGCGAGCCAGTATATGGAAGTGGATTCGAGGCCGTACTTCTGCCTGACGAGATCGGGGTGCTGACGGGTCAGCATCAGCCCGTAGGTCTTCTTCCCCTTCTCGTCCAGAGTGGAGACGAGGTTTGTGAAGGCGTCGAAGCTCACGTCCGGGGGCGATTCCTCGATAACGTAGGATCTGCCGGGAGAGAGGACATACTTGCGGGAGATCCCCAGAGACTTATCCTCTGCTTTCTCTGCCCGCTTCCTGAAAAACGAGAAGGCCATCTAATCACTCCACATAGCCAACACCGAGCTCAGTGCTATCTCGTTCGTTGGCTTGAGGAGGAAATCCTTGGCCCCCGCGTCGAGGCTCTGTCTGATCATTGTCTTGTTGATTATCGAACTCATGGCTATGATGGTCGCGTTCGGATCCAGCTTGAGCAGTTCCTTCGTGAGCTCGACCCCTGACTTGCCTGGCAGGACCATGTCCACGAACGTGAAGCGCGGTTTCTCGTTCCTGAAGACAGAGACCGCCTCATCGAAATCCTTCGCCTGAGACACATCGTGGAACCCCGCTCTGACAAGAAGCTCGGTCATGACTGTCCTGAAGGCCTCAGAGTCGTCCACAACAAGTATCTTCACGGTGCTCAGCTCCGTTTGGGGCGAATATGGAATCGCCCGCCGGGGTATTTTATCATTGTCCGGGGGAGGGTGAGATGGGCAGGCAATTCACTTCCTGGCGCCAGGCCCTTCCTAGTTCAAGGTTTGGAGCACGGGTCCTCAAAGGTAGCGTGCCATACAGGAAAGGACTTACAGGCTACCCATCTCGGCTTTCTATTATCTGGATTAGGTCATAAGCCTTGCTACTACTGGCTGTCAGGGGAGCTTCCATGAGGACAAAAGACTATATACTGGCAGGATTATTCTTCACAAACGACTTTTAGCGGCTCAGTTTTCGCTAACGGTGATACTTCATGGCAGACGCTGAAGAGGTAAAGAAAGGCACAACCACAATAGGCATCGTGTGCAAGGAAGGCGTAGTGATGGCCACTGAGATGAGGGCCACCATGGGCACATTGATCGCTCACAAGACAACCCAGAAGCTGTTCAAGATAGATGACAACCTCGGGCTCACGGTGGCGGGCGTTGTTGGTGACGCTCAGACCCTTGCGAGGTATATCACGGCCGAGGTTGAGCTTTACAAGCTCAAGAGAGGGCAGCCGATGACGGTCAAGTCGGCCGCGACTCTGACATCAAACATACTTGCGGGAAGCAGATTCTACCCGTACTGGGTCGGTCTGATCCTCGGGGGTGTGGATAGGGACGGCGCGCACGTGTATGCCCTGGACATGGTCGGAGGCGCGATCCCGGACGACTACGTGACAACCGGCTCTGGCTCTCCATACGTATATGGTGTTCTCGAAGACCATTTCCAAAAAGGCCTCACGGTCAGCGATGGGGTGGATCTGGCCATCAGGGGTCTGCACGCGGCCATGAAAAGGGACAGCGCCTCGGGCGACGGAATGACGATAGGCGCCATCACCAAAGACGGCTTCGAGCTTTTGGACGAGAAGGAAATCCAGAAGCGCGTCGCCAAAATGAAACTGACCTAGATCAGAAGTCGCGATCCAGACGGCGTCTCCGTCGATATAGACAAGCGTTTCAGTTAAAGCGAGTGAGTCAATGGGCATAGAGAAGATTCTAGAAGACGCGAGGGAGGCGGTTAAGAAGACAATACCTCCCAATATAGAGGTCACTGATGTCGACTTCGAGGGCCCTGTGATAGTGATCTACACAAAGAACCTCGAGGCTTTCGCGCACAACAACGACCTCGTTAGACAGCTTGCTCAATCCCTCAGGAGAAGAGTGGCCATCAGGCCCGACCCGACAATGCTGGCAGATACCGAGAGCGCCGAGGAGAAGATCAGGAAGATCATCCCCGAGGAGGCTCAGATCACGAACATCTACTTCGAGGATGACACCGGGGAGGTGACGATCGAAGCGATTTCTCCCGGACTCGTTATCGGAAAACACGGGTCCATCCTGAACGAGATCAAGAAAGAGATCGGGTGGGCTCCGAAGGTCGTCAGGGCGCCTCCGATTCCTTCGAAAACGGTCAGCGAGATACGCAACTACCTCAGGAAGGTGCAGGAGGAGCGCAAGGAGTTTCTCCGGAAGATCGGCCGAAGGCTGATGAGGCAGCGGCTGAACGATGAGACATGGCTCAGGGTCACATCGCTCGGAGGATACCGCGAGGTCGGAAGGAGTGCGACTCTGCTGAGCACCAGGGAAAGCAAGATACTCATCGACTGCGGGGTCGCCGTCTCGGCTGATAACGGAGGTTCGACGCCATACCTCAACGCTCCGGAGCTCCAGCCATTGGACTCTCTCGACGGCGTTGTGATCACGCACGCTCACCTCGACCATTGCGGGCTGGTGCCCGCGCTGTTCAAGTATGGCTATGAGGGACCGGTGTACTGCACTACCCCCACAAGGGACCTGATGTCCCTTCTGCAGCTCGACTTCATCAAGGTCGCTGTCGGAGAGGCGAAAAAGGCGCCGTACGACTCCTCGAACATACGGGACGTCGTGCTGCACAGCATCCCTCTGAAGTACGGGGAGACAACGGACATCTCACCCGACATAAGGCTCACATTCCAGAACGCGGGCCACATCCTCGGTTCCGCGATAGCTCACTTCCATGTCGGCGACGGCCTTTACAACATAGCCTTCTCGGGAGACATCAAGTTCGAGAAATCCTGGCTGTTCAACGCCTCAGTCAACAAGTTCCCCAGGCTCGAAACCCTCGTGATCGAGTCGACTTACGGGGGCTACCACGACATGCAGCCCAGCAGGCAAGAGGCTGCGAACCAGCTCAAGGAGATCGTGAGAACCGCGATCAACAGGGGCGGGAAGGTTCTCGTGCCGGTCTTCGCGGTGGGAAGGTCCCAGGAGGTCATGCTCGTGCTCGAGGAGCAGATGAGGAACCACCAGATACAGAAGGCCCCTGTCTACCTGGACGGCATGATCTGGGAGGCGACCGCCATACACACAGCTTATCCTGAGTACCTCAACAGCCAACTGAGAACGCAGATATTCCAGATGGGAGAGAACCCGTTCCTATCGGATGTGTTCAAGCGGGTCGACAGTTCTGAGATGCGCGAGCGAATATGCCATGATCCGGAACCGTGCATAATACTGGCAACGAGTGGCATGATGAACGGCGGGCCTGTGATGGAGTACTTCAAGGCTTGGGCCGACAACTCTCTCAACACGCTCGTGTTCGTGGGGTTCCAGGGCGAGGGGACGATGGGCAGGAAGCTCCAGAAAGGCTGGACGGACATCACGCTCAACGAGAAGGGCAAACCCTTGACACTTCACATGAAGATGGATATCGAGACCGTCGATGGTTTCTCGGGCCACTCTGACAGGCGCCAGCTCGTGAACTACATAAGCACGCTCGAACCGAGGCCAGAGAGGATAATCATCGGACACGGCGAGGATTTCAAATGCTCCGACCTCGCGAGCACGATCTACAAGAAGTTCGGGATTGAGACCAGGGCCCCGATGAACCTCGAGACCATCAGGCTCAAGTGACGGCTAGTCTCGGACCTTCAGTTTTGAGTTCTTGTTTCCTACAAGGACCACCCTACTATCCTCGCTCTCATTCAGAACGTCGAGAGAGAGCCTAGTAGCTAGCCGCTCTGAGAATTCCCTTACCTCAGAGTGCGATGGCATGTTGTTCACGGTCATCCTCGTGCGCGAATCGCCCACGAACACGTATCCCTTTGGCTCGACGAACGTTGGGCGAGCGATCTCGTCCAGCTTCGCGTACTCTTCCTCCCATCCCAAGTTCCAGCCCTTGACGAGTGTGTGCCTAATGACGGTACGAGTCGAGAGGGATGGCATGAGCTCCAAGGTCTCGCGCAGGTTGTCCCAAGCGCGAGGAAATTGCGGCACACACAGGCGATCAAAGAGCTCCTCGTTGGGGGCTGCGACTGTCAGATACAGTTGAGTGGGTAACGAATCGAGCTCAACCAGTGCCTTCGGCACTGAGCCGTTCGTAACCAAGAAGGTTGTCATTCCTTTCCGGTTGCACAGGCCAATGAACTCCCCCAGCTTGGGGTAGAGGGTTGGCTCACCGGAGAGAGAGATTGCAACTTGGTTCGGGATTCTAGCCTGCTTCCAGAGCTCAGGGTCGCACCTGGGGTCGCCCTTGAACCCCGATACAAGGAGCCTCTGTTCCTTGACGCATCCCTCGAGGAGCTCCTCCGGGTCAGGATATCTCGTCTTCTCGAACCCGGTCATTCCGTGATATCGCCAGCAAAAGAGACACCGATGGTTGCAGATGTTGACAGAAGGGGTCATCTGGAGACATCGGTGTGATTCTATCCCGTAGAATTCCTCCTTGTAACAAGCCCTGCCATGGATCAGTTTCTGGCGCATCCAGTGACAGAGCTTGACCGCCCCCGTGTCTCCCACGATTCGGTACTGCTGCCTCTCGAGATGTTCGCGTGTCTTCGAGTCCATGACTTGCCCTCTCAAAACTTGCCCAGGCCGCGGCTTCCGCGCCCAGCCTTGGATCTAGCGGAGGATCTCTCTGATCCCTCGCCCGTCATCTTCTCCGTTATCGATGACATGACCTCGTTCACTGCGCGCGAGCTCGGCTCCTCTCCGAGAAGAAATGCAACATCACCTTCGTCGAACTCCAGCTCTGACCCTAGCCTGACGAGTAGCTCCCTGTCTCGTCGCGCGAGAACGCACAGCAGCGGAAGCGTCGATCGGTTCACGCTCCTGACAGACGTGTGTAGATGCGGTGCCAGTTTGGACGCGACTGAGTTCCTGATGTTCTTCATTCCGCTCGCTCGTGACATTACGATGAAATGACCAGGGAACCTGTATTCATTGACGTACGGCCTTGGACCCTTCCCCCTGGATAATGCAACTCCGCTCGTCATCATCTCCTTCGCATAGCCCCAGAGGCCGTAGTGCTGCAGCCGCCTGGTCCTCTGGAGATAGACGTCGGCACGAGACAGATAGTCGAAGGCCATTGTCAGATCGCGGGCGTCCCTGAACTCGGAAGGTATGCTCTCCTCAATCCACTTCTCGAGCTCGTCGGGCGTCTTGTCGAGATCGAGGGTCGCGTCCCTGGCTTCCCGCGCGCTCTTCGCTCCGAACATCGTCCGCAGGGCGGCGCCAAGTTCCTTCTCCTGGTTCCTCTTTCCGAGCACCTCCGAGTCGGTTTGTGTCAACACGGACTTGCCCTCGACCAGCATCTGTAGGTCGTTTATCGCTGCTCGGAGGTCGCCCCCAGCATTCTCTGCAATCCGGTCTAGAACCTCCGGCGGGGCCACCACTTCCTCGCTCTGCAGCACAGACTTCAAGACAGCGATTACTGACCTCCGATCGAGCCGATTGAATGTAGCCTTCTCTGCGAGAGTCTTTAGGGCCGAAGCCTTTCTCGTTAACTCGTAGTAGTCATTGACAATCAGAATTATCGGCTGGCTTGATTCTCTGACTGTCTCAACGATAGCCTTGGCACCTCCGTAGTCCTCTCGTCCGAAGAGGCTATCCGCTTCGTCCAGGATGATCAGTTTCCTCCGGCCTTTTATCGATGAAAGGAACTCACCGTCGAGTGTGAACGTCTGGGAGACCGCACCCGCTCCAGCAACCTTTCGGATGGATTCCGCATTTCTGTGGTCGGAGGCGTTCATCTCGACGACATCCCATCCGAAGTCGTTCGCGAGAGCAAGCGCAGCACTCGTTTTCCCGATGCCTGGCTCGCCCCTGAGAACCATGGCCTTCAGCCTCGGGGGGCCCTTGGCCCAAGACTCAGCCCACCGCCTCATCAATCTGATTGCGTTCTCGTTGCCGACGATCTTGGACAGGGACTTGGGGCGATACTTCTCCGCCCAATCTTTGTTCATCCGAGTCCGAAGTAGTGGGCTCGTATTATAGATTAATCTATACAGGGAGGAAAGTGCGCATGGAAATCTCGCCTGCGCCGCCGTCTAAAACTCAAAGATATAATAGTAATGATGTAAGTGGTTTGTGATAAAATAGTTTAGCTTGAGACTAAACATCATCGGAAAACACGAATGAGCTCGTGTGGTTGGCCGAGACTTCTGCGGTCTGAGGGACACGCGTGCGCTTGCTCTCGTTCTCCTCCCCGCTTGGAACTCCGTCCATGCCAGGCAGAGGATGCTTGGAATACTCCTCCTTCCTGTCATCTATGTCCATCGTGAGGTAGATCGCGGTTACTTCGATGCTGGAATGGCCGAGATTCTGCTGCAGAGTGCGCAGATCGATTCCAGATTTCAGAGCGTGGACTGCATGAGTGTGCCGGAGAACGTGTGGGTGCCTCTTGTCCTTGTCAAGGCCTATGGCGCTGGCGTAGTTGAACACCAGCCTCTCGATCTGGCGCCTGGACAACGGCCCGCGCTTGTTCGACACGAATAGCGGATCTCTCCTGTTCTTCCTTGTCCCGATGTAGTCCCTGAGCATCGCTTTGGTCCAACTGTTGACTATCGGGACCTTCCGTCCTTCCGCGTGCCTCTTGGCCTCTTGAATCGTTATCTCTCCTGCCTCGAGATCCACGTCACCGATTGTCAAGGCGGCTAGCTCGCCTACCCTCATGCCCGTTTCGTAGAGGAGCTTCATTGCGAGACGATCTCTCATCCGTCTCGGAGCCTCGAGCAATGCTTTTAGCTCGCCCTCCTTGAGATACTTTCGCATGCTATGCTTCCCATCCCTGAATCTTCGGACGATTGTCCGACATATCATCCGTTTGATGCCTATATAAAAATGTCGCATTTTGTGTCCAAAACGCCCTTGACCGCCCCGCCCCTCGTCACCCCCTCTCAGAAACGTCAACAAATACCCGATTTGTCGCCGTTTTCATAGTGCAGGCTATCCAGAGCGCCTTCCCTAGCCCCGATCCGCCTCACAAATCGTGACACGCCGTAACAAGGATCAGCAAAAATGCCCGAAACTCCTTGACCTAGATCGGAAGAATCAGCATTCCGAGAGCGGCACGAACTCCTTGCCCCCATAGGGG
>Ga0214474_1000665_pt1 | contig 16614 bp, 18 predicted proteins | sample RVTome_2_FD_187335 | JGI IMG/M metagenome (GOLD analysis project Ga0214474, IMG submission 187335) | Soil microbial communities from uranium-contaminated site in the Upper Colorado River Basin, Wyoming, United States - RVT95D214 HiSeq ...
CACTCTCGTCAATCGCCTCTATAAGCTCATATGCCTCTTCAACAATGAAGGGTTTAAGTGATTCCCTTGTTTGTTCCTTATCCCAGGGGCATCCTTTCTCACTCCTGAGCGCCTCCATTATTTTTAACAGTTCCTGAAAATCCATACCTAAAATTTCATCTCTTTCTTTGTATTAAGTAAAAATATGCTGATATTGAAATAAGGACTAAGGTTAACACAAAAATTATCACAGGAGTCAACTCGATATAAATGAGCTTTTCCATATAATAAACTATAAATGAACCGCTATATGTTAGCAAGGGGTCATGTCTCTGCCTGAGCCATATTTCAAGATAGGTAAGAGGACAGTACCATCCAAATATCTGTATTATAACTGCAAAGCCAAGACCTGCAATATGGAATATCTTTGCAGGCAAATACTTCTTCCCTATAAATGAACCGAATATTAAGAAAACAATCCATAGAAAATGGATAAGGACAATAAAATCTGCTGCTACCTTATAGAACATCCTTGCCGGCGCCGCATTACTCTACCCAATAGTTGCATAACTTTTATTCAATTTGTGAGGCAGATGTGATGAAAAATCCCGACCAGCGACACCTTATAGCCCTTCAGCCTGGCCAGCCAGCCTTTTCTCAAAATGCACCAAACGTTAAAAATGCGGTCACGTGAATCAGAATAAAATCCTGTCGCTTTGGCGGGGTTTTTCAGCATGTTTGCCTCACTTTTTATGCAACACTTAGGTCTATACCCTTCCCTGCTTATAAACAAGCCTCGTTAAATCAACTCCGATTGAGTCCGCTGCAGCCTTCCAGCGTTTATTTACCGGCATATCAAATATAATTTTGTTATTTACAGGGGCACTCAGCCAGCTGTCTGTCATAAGTTCGTACTCAAGCTGTCCTGGAGCCCATCCTGCAAACCCGAGAGTAAAAAGAAACTGTTTGGGCCCCTTGCCCGCTGCGATATCAATCAGGATTTCCTTTGCAGTAGTCAGGGCAAGGTTATCATTAAGCTTTATTGAGGGATAGTAACTGCCTGTCGGAATCGACTCGCACCGAGAGGGTGAATATAGGATGTATCCCTGTTCAGGCTTAACAGGACCTCCATAGAATACCGGCAGGTCTATCGCACATTCCTTTATATCCAACCCGCCAAGCAGGGGCACAAAACTATTCAGCAGAATGCGGTTTACAACAAGTCCAAATGCCCCGTCCTTTGTGTGGTCACAGATGAGTATAACAGTGCGTTCAAAATTCGGATCTTTTAGACTTGGAATAGCTATCAAAAACATACATGTCAGATTTCTGATATCAACATTTTTCATTATGAAAAAACCTCAAATCCCCCGTTTCCCCCTTTTCTAAAAGGGAGGCGAGGGGGGATTACTCTTTTTCTTGCATCTCTTTATTGCGAGCCTTGCGAGTTTATCACATCTTTCATTCTCGGGGTGGTCACTATGCCCTTTTATCCACTCCCATTTAATATCATGAAGATTTGAGCGATCGAGGAGTCTCTCCCAGAGATCCTGGTTTATAACATTCTGTTTCTGACTGTTCTTCCAGTTATTTTTAAGCCATCTGAAAACCCATGCTGTTATACCCTGAACAACATAATTTGAATCGGTAACTACCCTAACCCTGCACGGTTTTTTCAGAGCTTCAAGCGCTTTAATAACCGCTGTCAGTTCCATACGGTTATTTGTAGTCATAGGGTTACAACCAGAGAGTTCCTTTTCACGAGTGCCGGACCTTAAAATAACACCATAACCCCCTACACCCGGGTTGCCACTACAGGCGCCATCCGTGAAGATTTCCACAAATGGTTTCTCGTTTCCGCCTCTGCAGATCTCCGACTTCTTCATTTGAACAATGTCTTCATTATTCGGGTCAACTCTAATTTAACAAGGACATATGTATTATATAACACTTTTTGATGTTAATTTATAATATACTGATAGCTCGCAGAAAAATGAACAACCCTGCGGCGGAGACCGCAGGGTATCAAAAATCTCCCCGCACCCCTCTTTACCAAAGAGGGGACTAAATCCTCCCTTTGGCAAAGGGAGGTTAGGAGGGATTTTATAAATTAATGTTGTCATAATTATGAGACTCTTAATAATTGTTTTTAATCCTATGATACAATAAAATCCCATGAAGATTTCTATCATAATACCTACGTTAAATGCCAGTGCACACATGGAAAAGCTTTTTTCTATGCTTCAGGCACAGGACATTAAATTCTTAGAGATAATAATAATAGACTCTTCATCAGGTGATAATACCGTAGATATTGCGAAAGGATTTGGTGCAAAGACAATAGTAATTCCAAGACACACCTTCAACCATGGAAAGACAAGAAATATGGCAGCCATGGAAACAAAAGGTGACATACTCGTTTTCATGACGCAGGATGCATTACCCATGGATTATACACTCCTGAGTAATTTAACCGCTCCAATGCATCTGCCTGATATTGCAGCAACATTTGGAAGACACGTCCCGAGGGCTGATGCCCCACTTTTAGAGGTATTTGCAAGGCAATTTAATTACCCTGATAAGGAGTCAAGCAAAGGAATAAGTGACATAAAAAAGTATGGCATAAAGGCATTCTTTTTCAGCAATGTTTGTTCTGCCATTAAGAAAGAGTTATTTCTTAAGGCCGGGATGTTCCCTGAGGGTATCAGGGCAAATGAAGACATGCTGATGGCTGCAAAATTGATCTTAAATGGTTATAAGGTGACATACGTACCTGATGCAAAGGTTATCCATTCCCATAACTGTTCGCTTTTACAGCAATTCAGGCGCTATTATAATATAGGTTCATCTTTTAAAAATAATAGCTGGATTCTAAAATATGCTCGGGCAGAAGGAGAGGGAATACGGTTCATTAAAGAACAGGCAAGTTTTGTTCTTAAACGACACAAATATTTCTGGATACCATACATTTTTCTGGAGTCTATGACAAAATATGCAGGATACAGGATTGGATTGATTGCTGGATGATAAAGATAACAAGGTTTACAAAAAGGGTACTTCAGGTCTTCTGCCTTATCATCATTGACCTTTTTGCATTTTATACCTCACTCCTCATAGCATGGGCATTAAGATCTGAAGCTCTAACCATACTCGCCCCACATCTTCCTGTTTTTTCATATACTCATTTCATATCGTTTTGGTGGATACCGGTTATTTTTACATTTTTCATTTTTTATGAAGGCCTGTATGAAAAAAATCTTCCCTTCTGGGACGAAACGAGATATTTATTAAAATCCATTTCACTCGCTATTATCACGGTGATGGCCATTGTTACACTGGGAAAGATGAGTGATAAGGTATCGCGGCTTGTGTTATTAGGTATGTGGATCTCATCCATGTTCGTCTTCCCTATCTCCCGCCTCTGGGGTAAGAAAATTCTTTATTCTATGAAATTATGGAGAGAAAGGGTGTTGATACTCGGAGCAGGAAATGCAGGAAGACTGGTAATGGAGGGCCTCCAGAGAGAAAAACATATGGGATATGATGGCATAGGATTTTTGGATGACGATGAACAAAAAAAGGGAAAGATAGTCAATGGGAAAAAAGTATTTGGCAGTGTCAAATATTTTCCTAAGTTTGTAAAAGAACTGGGTATAAACACAATAATTATTGCAATGCCTTCCCTTTCCTCCGATAAATTGTCAGCCTTGACAGCCGGTGTTCAAAGTCAAGCTATCAACACCATGGTTATTCCTGACCTGAAGGGCATTGCACTTTTAAATACTGAGCTTTTCCATCTTTTTTATGAGGAGATATTTCTGATAAGCATCAGGAATAATTTAAAATCTTTTACAAGCAGATTCGTAAAGAGGTTTTTTGACGTTGCAGTCTCAATGATCTCGTTACCCGTGCTACTGCCTCTCATAGGAATCATAGCAATAGTCATAAGATTAGAGACCCGCGGGGCAGCTATTTACACCCATGAGAGGATTGGCAAGAATGGGAAAACCTTCAGATGTTATAAGTTCAGAACAATGCAGAAGGATGCTGAAGAAAAACTGAAAGAGATGTTAGAAAGTAGTGCAATACTCCGTAGCGAATGGTTAAAAACATGGAAACTAAAAGAAGATCCAAGGATCACAAAAATTGGTCGTTTTTTAAGAAAGACATCACTCGACGAATTTCCCCAACTGTTCAATGTTATCAAGGGAGAGATGAGCCTTGTCGGTCCAAGACCTTACCTGCTCAGGGAAAAGGATAAGATAAGTGAAAATCTTCATGTAATCTGTAGTGCAAAGCCTGGTATTACAGGCCTATGGCAGGTTTCCGGAAGAAGCAATACTGATTATGGATACAGGATAAAACTTGATTCATGGTATGTCATGAACTGGTCTCTGTGGCTTGATATAGTAATACTATTCAGGACAATAAGGGTGGTTGTAAAGATGGAAGGGGCATACTGATCCCTATTATGATATAATAATTAATAAATATCCCCTTTTACGAGGTTAAATTTGATTAAAGATATTCCCTATTTAAAATCAGAGGATCTGCCAAAAGTACCGCTTGTCCTTAATGGTATATCATCTCGTTTTATTCGTGAAAATAGGATTATTCCATTAGAGCTTAAAAACAACATTTTGAAGGTTGTATTGGCAAACCCTGAGGATGCTGCGATTATTGATGCTCTCAGGGTGGCAACATCAGCCGATATCATGGTATATGCCGGCGACAGTAAAATGCTTGAAGAGTATATATCCAGATTTTACGGTCAGGAATCACAGAATATAAACAGGATAATCGAGGATATAGGCGAAAAAGGCTTTGAATTTCTTAAAGAAGAGGAAGAAGACATAGGACATCTTAAAGACCTTGCCTCAGAGGCGCCCATAATAAAGCTTGTTAACCTTTTTATAACAAGAGCTGTTGAAAGCAGGGCAAGCGATATTCATATAGAGCCATTTGAGGACGAAATGAAGGTAAGATACCGTATAGACGGCGTATTAAATGATATAGAATCCACACCCAAAAGACTTCAGGCGGCAATTGTGTCAAGGATAAAAATCATGTCAAAACTTAATATAGCCGAAAGAAGATTACCGCAGGATGGACGTATTAGGCTTAAAGTCGGTGAAAGCGAGATAGACCTGAGAGTATCCACAATCCCTGTGCTTTATGGCGAAAGCGTTGTGATGAGGATCCTCCGTAAAGAAGGTATAGTAATCGACCTTGACCTGTTGGGATTTCCGCCTAAAACCCTCGATGCCTTTAATGACCTTATCAAAAAACCAAACGGGATTATACTTGTCACAGGTCCTACCGGAAGCGGAAAGACTACGACTCTCTATGGTGCACTGGACAAAATAAATTCGCCTGACAAAAAAATAATCACTGTTGAAGACCCGGTGGAATACCAGCTTAAAGGGGTAAACCAGATACAGGTAAAACCACAGATAGGTTTGAATTTTGCAAATACCCTGAGGCATATAGTTAGGCAAGACCCTGATATTATTATGATAGGCGAGATCAGAGACCTGGAAACAGCAGAGATAGCTATACAATCAGCCCTTACAGGACATCTCGTATTTTCAACATTACACACCAATGATGCGCCCAGTGCAATAACGAGACTCCTTGATATGGGAGTCGAAAACTTCCTTCTACCTTCCACTATTAGAGGGATCCTCGCCCAGAGGCTTGTTAGGATCATTTGCCCTTCATGCAAAGAAATAGACTCCTCAATAGGCGCTGAAAAGGAAGAACTGAAGCTACTTGGCTTTGATAAGGATGTCTCCCTTTTCAGAGGAAAGGGATGTGAAAAGTGTGCATTTACAGGCTACTATGGAAGGAAGGGTATATTCGAATTGCTCATTGTTGATGATGATATACGAAAACTAATATTAAAAAATGCTGATTCAAACCAGATAAGGGAATTGGCAAAACAGCATGGCATGAGAATCTTGCTCGAGGATGGCGCTGAAAAGATAAAGCAAGGCATAACCACTCTGAGTGAGGTCTTCAGGGTAACACAGGAGGCGTAGGTGGCCATCTTTTCTTACAGGGCAACTACAATGGAAGGCGCTATTGTTGAAGGCGCTATCGAGGCAGCAGATGAAAAATCTGCTATCGAAAGACTGAAAAATTCAGGCATTATTCCTTTAAAGGTTGCCGCGCCGGAAGAAGGCATAAAAAAGAGAATTACCTTGAGGTCATCAAAGACTGACCTCCTGACATTCACCACAGAGCTATCCTCACTTTTAAGTGCAGGGTTACCCCTGGACAGAAGTCTCAACATCCTCTCGGAGATATCTGAAAGTAAGGATATGAAGAACATAATTCAATCCATTCTTAAATCCATAAGGGAGGGCAGTTCTTTTTCTGATGCTTTACAAAGGCATCCAAAGGTGTTTCCAAGGCTTTATATAAACATGATAAGGGCAGGTGAGGCTGGCGGCGTGCTTGATGTAGTCCTGGACAAACTGAATGAATTCCTCGAATCCTCAAAGGAATTAAAAGAACATGTGCTTTCTGTAATGATATATCCTATAATATTAATAGTCACAGGCGGGATATCAATAATTATCCTTCTTACCTATGTGCTTCCGAAATTCTCCGTGATATTTGCTGAACTTGGAAGCTCGCTGCCATTGCCAACCCAAGTCCTGCTTAGATTCAGCAATGCCCTTAAGTCATACTGGTGGATTGTCTTATCAGTAATAATAGCTGGATGGATTATCTTTAAGAACTATATTAAATCTGATACGGGCAGATACAATTGGGATGCCTTCAAACTCAAGCTTATGGGAGAGGTTATAAGAAAACTTGAGACAGCAAGATTCTGTAGAACACTGGGCACACTCCTCAGAAGCGGCGTGCCTCTCCTCCAGGCATTGAATAATGCAAGGGACGTTATAAACAATCAGGTCATAGCCTCAGCCATTGACGCTGTTTCAACTGGAGCAAAAGAGGGCAAAGGTATTGCCGTTCCCCTATCCAGCGCTAATGTCTTTCCACCACTTGCCCTGTCCATGATCAAGGTTGGAGAGGAAACCGGTCAGTTGGATAATATGCTAATGAAAGTCGCATCCACGTATGAGAAAAGCCTGAATGTGGCTATAAAAAGATTCGTAAGCCTTCTCGAACCTATCATGATTCTTAGTATGGGACTGGTCATCGGGTTTATAGTCATTTCAATGCTCATGGCTATATTCAGCATAACAGAACTGCCATTCTAATGTATCCTGAATACAGAACACAGAGTACAGAACACAGAGCACAGACTTCCACCCCCTCCCTCACCCTCCCCCCTCGAGGGGGAGGGATGGGTGGGGGGGCTGGTTTCACTCTTCTTGAATTGATAATTGTCCTCTTCCTTATCACGCTCATTCTCGGCCTGTCTACAATTTATTTTGCTAACACCCTTCCTTCAAGCAGGTTCAATGCAACAATCAGAGATATGTCATCAACCATCAAACATGCCAGGTCACTTGCCCAGATTCATGGCGAAAGACAGATTATCACAATAGACCTTGACTCGAGAAAATACGGGCTGGAAGGCCGTAGCGCTAAAGATATCCCATCTGATATTTATATCAAAGTAATAGACCCGTTGTCAGGAGAGATTCATAAAGGGAAATACCAGCTCGTTCTAAATGCAATTGGAGGTGTTGAAGGTGGAACAATTGTATTGTGGAATAACAAAAGGATCGTGAGCATACAGATGGACCCGATAGTCGGTTCAGTGGTGATAAAATGACACGGAGATCGGGGTTCACACTCCTTGAGGTTCTTGTAGCCATAGCAATATTAGGCATTGCAGTAACAGTTGTACTACAGCTATTCTCAGCTAACTTAAGAGCTATATCTGCATCAGGAGATTATGTATATGCTGCCACTAAGGCAGAGGCAAAGATGAGAGAGATATTATCTGATGATAAACTCTCGGATAAATCACTGAGTGAGACAACAGACGACGGCTACAGGATTGATGTATCTATAACCGATGCCCTGAAAGATAGGACAGAAAATCTTCAGGTAAGACTTTTAGAGATAAATTTAACAGTTCGCTGGATGAGGGGAACAAAAGATAAGTCAATAACCTTTAGGACAATGAAGGTAGTAGAGAAAGAAATTTAAAAAGTGAAAAGTAAAAGGTTAAAGGTATTCAACATTGATGAGGCTGGCTTCACACTCCTTGAGTTAATTATTTCCATTGCATTAATCGGGATCATTGTTCTGATCATCGCTGGCGCCATGCGACTTGGATTCCGCTCTGTAGACTCAGGAGAAAAAAAAATAGAGTCACTTGAGAGGATGCGGGCATCGCTAAATATCATAGATTCCCAGATTCAATCCGAAATCCCGTTAACCTATGATGATGATGAAGGTGGTAGAAAATACTATTTTAAAGGTGAAAGAGAATTTATGCAGTTTCCAACAAACTATTCCATTTGGGGCGGAGAAATTGGATATGTGACAGCTACATATAAAGTCGAATATGGAGACAATGGGAAACAGGTATTATATGCATCTGAAAATATTGTTGGTATGGAGGGCAAAAGGGATGCAAAACTCTTTGACGCCTATGAAATGATATATTTCGAGTATTTTTTTAAAGACCCAACAGAGGAGGAAGGTAAGTGGGTAGATCAGTGGACAGATGACGTCAATATACCTGAAAAGATAAAACTTCATCTTGTTGAAGGGACAAGAGACCTTTCCATCATTATTCCATTCAGGGCAAGGGGGTCTCTGACTCAAATGCCTTCAGGTTCAACTGGTTTCAGACCATCCATGGGGGAAGAATGAAAGAAGCATGTCGCTTTGCGACACAAAATACAATGAAAATAATCCATCTTTCCCCCTCTTTAATAAAGGGGGGGAGGTGGGATTTGCGGGTAGCATCTCAGGAAGGTATTGCTCTCCTACTGGTACTATGGGTGTTGACAATTCTGATGGTAATTTCCCTTTCGTTTTCCTTTATGGCAAGGACAGAGACGCATTCCACATTATCCTTTAAAGAAGGAATAGAAAAGAAATTCATAGCCGAGGGCGGGATAGAAAGAGGAATAATGGAGCTTTTCTACAGAAACGTCTATAAAAACCAGCCCCTTGTACTTGAAGGAATGGAGGTTTGGAAAACAGACGGCACCTCTTATAAAGCCGAGGCTGGAGATGGATATTACACCGTCAGTATTATAGATGAGTCAGGGAAGGTGGACATAAACACAGTATCTGATGTAGTATTAAAAAATCTCTTGATAAGCTCGGGAGTCAGGGAAGAAGAGATTGATACAATTGTGGATTCCATAATGGACTGGAAAGATCCTGATGACCTTCACAGGTTACATGGGGTTGAAAGTGATTACTATATGTCTTTGCCAAACCCGTACAAGGCAAAGAATGCTAATTTTGATACATTAGAGGAGCTTCTGCTTGTTAAAGGAATGACGCCTGAGATCCTATATGGGAGCAATGAGAAAAGAGGCATCATTAATTTTCTTACTGTCAATTCAAGCACAAATAGAATTAATATAAATGCAGCGCCAAAAGAGGTTTTAATGGCAATCCCGGGCATGACTCCTGAGTTTGCTGATATGATAATAGCCTATCGAGGAACTAAAGAGATAACGAATATACTGGAAACCGGGATTCCTGCAGAAACTTACAATCTCATGGCACCATATATTAGCGTAGGAGGGTCAAGCACGTTCACCATTGAGGCTGTTGGTTATAAAGGCAGTGAGAAAGGAGGTTATGCTATCAGGGCTACAGTTACCATTAGTGGTAATAATAAATACACATATGTTTATTACAAAAGCCCAACAAGCATAAAACAGTAGTAGTGAATATAGCCATTAAAAAATTAACCTCCATTACCTCAGATTCAGTAGTGAAACTGAAGGATACCATATGGAGACCTCTCTGGAAAATTCTAACCTTTAGCCCTGCAAATGATACGATCTCTGCCAAAAAGAACTTATCTGCTTCTATTGAAAAAGGCACTTTGTCTGTAGCCTTTGGCTCAAGATTCTTGTCACGAATTAAACTTAAAGGGGTTAGAGAGTATTCTTTTGAAGAAGGAAAATATCCACAACCAGAGGTTCTCGCCTCTTCTTTGGCCTTAGCCATCAATGACTTCAGGGCAGCAGGTACAGATTTATCCTTGAACATCCCAAAAGCATGGGCTATTATTAAGACCGCAGATTTCCCTGTAACTGTTAAAGAAAATCTCGTGGATGCCGTCTCATACGAGTTGGACAGATTAACTCCATTCAGCCCCGAAGATGCATTCTATGACTTCAAGATTCTGAGAGAAAGTGAAGGGAAGCTTACCATTTTAGTTACAGCAGCAAAGGCTGATCTGGTTAAACCCTATATAGAGGCACTCAGGGAGAAAGACATTACTGTGAACAGGATAACAGTCAATCTCTCAGGCATAGGAACTTTATGCCGTTATATAGATAAAGAAACTGACTTTATTTTTATAGAAATAAGCAGTAAAGGATATGAAGGTGCCTTATTCCTTGATAGCTTTATAAATAATGCCTTTGCAGACAGTTTCAGCACCCCCCCTATCCCGCCCTTGCTAAGGGGGGGCGAAGGGGAGGTCGAGAAATCAAAGGTAGATACACTTATGTCAGAAATCGACCCCTTTATTGCTGCTCTTAAAAAACAGAATAAGTTACCTAAGATTATTGTTCTTTTAAAGGATAAGAGCCCCACTTTAAGGGAACTTTTAAAGCTGCAAATAAACCTACCTGTCAGGATACTGGATGAGACGGATATAAAGTTCATGTCGAGATCGACTCGTACCGAGCCTTCAGGGCCACAAGCAAAGATTCCCTTTGCTGCTATTGGAGGGGTCTTGGAATCATTGTGGAGCAAGGCAAACGGGCTGGATCTGCTCAAAAAAGGTCGCCACGAGATACCAAGAACTCCTATGGTTTTCACAGTAATTCTCATGCTCTCAATCATAGCCATGTGGATTCTTTATATGATTGCCCCACTTAAAATAGAGGGGAAGAGGCTCAATGAGATTGACCGTCAGATTATGCTGAGAAAGGAAGATGTCAGAAAGGTTGAGACATTGAAAAAAGAAATAGATACATTAAATGATGAGATCTCTACAATAAATAATTTCAAGCAAAACAAACCAACGGCACTGAATATACTCAAGGAGCTAACAGCCATCCTTCCTAAGACTACCTGGCTGACGAGGGTTAGGATTACAGAGTCAACAGTTGACATTGAAGGTTATTCAAGCTCTGCCTCATTACTTTTACCAAAACTCGAGGCATCAACTTCTTTCAAAAAAGCTGAGTTTTCATCTCCAACCTTCAGGGATGCAAGGATGAATGCTGACAGGTTTAATATAAAGATGGAGATAGAGGGTGTTAAGAAAAACGGAGGAGAAAGGCTTAAAAATGAAAAGGAGTAAAACATTGATAATCACCATACCCCTAATGGTTACACTCCTCGGACTTGTTATGTACCAGTTTGTCTATTTAAGAACTCAGGCTAATGTTGCCTTGATTAAGGAAGGTCAGTCTATTAAGACAAAGACCCTCGAAAAATACATCACTCTTATATCAGAAAAACCTCAATTGGGGGAAAAACTTGTCTCATTAAAAGAGTCAAGGAAGGCTGATGATTCAAATCTCATAGAGGGACAGACTCCTTCTCTTGCAGCAGCTACACTTCAGGATATAGTTAAAAATACCGTAACAGGCAGTGGCGGAACAATATCGAGCGAGCGGGTTGTGAAACCCGAAGACCTCGGTAAATTCAAGGTCATTAGTGTAAGTATAGATACCGTTTTACCTGATTCGAGGGCGCTGAGTGACATCCTTTATTCCTTAGAGACACGGACTCCTTATCTCATAGTAAAAGAGCTTGACATCAGGATTAGAGACTTCAGGAATCCGAGGGAACTTATGGTAAAGTTAGATGTATCTGCTATAACAGGTGGGAGATGAGATACTTAAAGTGAAAAACTTTTTTAGAAACATTAACCTACTGAACATAATATTAATAACAGCCATTATCATACTGGCTAACTATACCGTCTTACCTATGTTTAACATGGATATTAAATATACACTGCCTGCTGGAAAGAAAATTGTTGGTGCTGGTGATGAAAAACCTGCTGAGAGCCATATTCCATCCCTTACAGATTACACGATGATAGCAGAAGAGAACCTATTTCACCCGGAAAGAAAAATTCCTGCTGAGAAAAAAGCAGAACAACCCTTACCAAAGCCAGATTTTGTGCTCTATGGGACTTTAATAACAGATGATTTAAGCCTGGCATATCTCGAAGACCTCAAAGCGCCCCACAGCACCCCGGGAAGGGGGAAAAGACAGACAGCAATGAGAAAAGGCGATAGCATGAGCGGTTTTACCCTTAAAGAGATAGAGGCGGAGAAGATAGTGATGGTAAGAGGAGAGGAGAGGATAGAATTAAAGGTTGCCGATTCATCAAAACCAAAGATTAGAGGTACAGATAGAGTTGCGACTAAAGAAGCAGGGAAGACTGTATTAACTCCACCAAAACCACCAACCGCTATAGTTTCTACTGTAGGAACAGATGAAAAGAAACCACGCACAGAGCTTCAAGATCTTCGTAAAAAGCACCGCGAAGAAGTTAAAAAGAACCGTGAAGTAATCCAAAAAAACCATAAAGATTAGCAATCCCCCGGCTATGTCTCACACCATGTTTTAAGCCGGACATCGTGTTAACCCGGAAAATGCAATTCATTCAATTTGAAGTAGGCATATGTGCAGAAAAAGCTTTACCAGCAGCTCCTTTGTAAGACATTTGATATTCAGTTAAACTCATATTTTTATTTATCACAAATTGAGAACCATGAATAGCCAGATTCTGCTTTGTAAAGGTTTTTCTGCATGTATGCCTATCATAATTTCCAGACAAATGCATTTTTCGGGTTAAAATAATATATTATTCTAACTCGCATCATAGTCACCCATCCTATAGCAATATTTCTCAAAAAGAAACAGAGGGTCTATCTCCTTATTCATGATCTTAAAAATATAAGGTATACCCTTTTCCGGCACATATCCATATTCGACAAGAGATTGGAAGATATTTTCATTTGGATTAACCCATAACTTTACATTGTCAAGACCATGTTTAATTGCTATTTTTTCAAATAATTTAAAAAGAAACCTTATTTTTATTCCTCTTATACAGAAGAAGTCTAAAATTATCAAATCATGTTTTCCAAAGGAAAATATAGCAAAAGCCTTAATGGCTTTTTTATATCGAGCCCTCACAATTAATGGTTCATACTGTTTAACTGGGTTATCTCTATATCTCCAGAAGATATAATCACTGTTTTTCTCAATTGAAAGAGTATAACTATCTCTTACCTCATCCCATAGAGCATCAAGCTCTACTCCAGTTATAAAGTCCCACCCTATTTCTACCTTTAATAAAGGGTTCTGTATATCTATAAAGCTTAATACCTTCTTACTTAAGACTGTGATATAACTATGCTCTGTATAACCAAGCTGTTTAGTCCCAAGGATAGCATGTCTCTCTGACGGAAAACCAAATGCAAAGTCCATGGAATTGACCTCGTAAAATAACTCCCCTGCCCTCACCAGTGCCCCCCGCTTAGCAAAAAACCTGGCCCTGTATTTAGGATGCGTCATGACATCACAAGGCTGGTACACATCAAAGCTATGTCCAGGCGAATGAAATATTATCTTTACCCCACCATAATGGGCAACAATAGTGTCATCATCTATTATAGTAACCACATCAGTGCTTCCCCACGGTGAGCCTTTATACTTCCATACCCATTCACTATGAGTAAATTGCCTGCCAAAACATAAATAAAAAAGTTCTCTTATCCCTTTTTCATCCTTTTCCTGGACTTGCCTTATCTCCATTATTAATTAACAATCCAGTTATGTTTGAGATAACACAGGCCAGGCTCGATCGAATGTTTCAACACTCTAAACTCAGGTGAAAATTTATCTTGATATATGTTCATCAGATTACTATCCATCAGATATACAACAAAATAATAGGCACCTGCAAGCAGAGGAATAGCTGGATATTCTAAGATTACTTCTTTATCGCCATTGAAAGGTTTTAAATTATCATAAAAACTACCCGCAGTAAGAATCACAACGTGGTCATTCCTGCGAAGAGAGACCGCTAACCCATATTCCAGATCCTTAATCGCCTTTACAGATATTTTTATCCTCAATGTATCCCCTGACTTTATCTCATTTCCATTGAGTATATCTATATTTCCTACATAGACAGGTAGGGACGGATAAGCATGCTTGTCTTTCCTTTTTAAAACTTCATTATCCTTGCTCCTTTGATAACTTTCAAAAGCTGAAGTAACATCAAATGGTTCCCCAATCTTTTCTATGGCTCCATTCTTGAGCCAGATAACCCTATCAGATAAAAGGTTAATATGATACATGCTATGGGAACAAAAAATGATAGTTTTTCCATTCCTTTTAAACTCCAGGAGCCTGTCAGTCCCCTTTTTCTGGAAGTGAAGATCTCCGACTGAAAGGGCCTCATCAATGATAAGGACATCCGGGTCAACACTCATCGCAATTGAGAAAGCAAGCCGCATATGCATCCCGGAAGAGTAAGTTTTAACAGGCATATGTATAAAGTCTTCCAGTTCGGAGAAGTCTATAATCTCATCTATCTTATTTTTGATTTCATCCCTTGAAAATCCGAGCAAAGAACCATAGAAATAGATATTTTCTATCCCGCTAAATTCAGGATGGAACCCTGCCCCGAGTTCAAGAAGTGAAGCTACTCTGCCCTTTATCTCTATATTCCCATATGTTGGGGTCAACACACGTGCAAAAATCTTCAATAAAGTGCTTTTACCGGCACCATTCTCTCCGATTAGCCCGATTGTCTTACCCTCGTCTATATAAAAGGAGATGTCTTTCAATGCTGTAAACTTTTTATGGTAAGGTTTTTTTAGTACAAGCTCCTTCAAGCGGTTTGAGGGTTTATCGTAAAGCTTATAGACCTTTGTAATATTCTCAGCCTTAATCACAGTATATCTGCAAAGCCTTCTTTAAGTTTTCTGAATACCTTGAAGCCGATAAGTAATGTCGTCATAGTAAGAGCAATCACGACGAAGATATTTACGGCGCTCGGCAATGTTCTGTAGATTAAAATATTCTGATACATCGTGATAAAGTATGTTAATGGATTTAAATAAAATAGGAATCTGACCTTTTCCGGAACTGTCTCGATTGGATAGACGATAGGGGTAAGAAAGAATAACCCTTGTAATACAATGTTTATTATCTGGGGCAAATCCCTTACGTATACAGAGAGGGCAGACAGGAGAAATCCTAACCCAGTCGAAAATAAGATCTGCAGCCCGATTAAGGGAATAAGTAAAAGCCACAATACCGATGGATTGTACAAAAAAGCAATAACAGATAAAAAAAGCAGCGCACCAACCATATGACTAAAATAGGATGAAAGAACAGAAACAACAGGCAAGACTTCAATTGGTATATAAACCTTTTTTATTATCTCGCCTTTCTCTATTATTGATGTTGATGCCCTTGAAACACCTTCTTGAAATCCAAGCCAGAAGAATATTGTTGAGAGCATAAAAATTATATAAGGGACGTTGACTTTACCCGCATATGGCCTGACTTTCATTATCTCAGAGAACACTAACCAGAAGACTGCGATTATTAATAATGGCCTCAAAATAATCCAGAGCATCCCCAGGGTGGAGCCTATATATAGTGATTTTATCTCTTTTTTTAATAGGTAATATATAAGATTTATATTAAGCATATCTTAACTTTCGGTTTTTCATACTTTTCTGTAGATATATACCTATTTTAAACTTATTATTATACCAACTTCTACGTCGTTCCTGCAAAAGCTGGAATCCAGTTCCTGAATCAAGTTCAGGACAGGCTTTTTCTAAAAGGAGCGGGAAGAACCTAACTTTCAAACTCCAGAAATCTTGAATTATGCTAAGAATTTAAGAATGAAAATGTCAATAGAGGCTCTTATTAGGTAACACGGTGGTGTTGACTATTGTAGGAGGATTTGATATTTTAAACTAAAATTTTATTCAAGGGGGGAATTATGAAGTATGAAGCATAGAGGATCTCTTTGCCAAGGAAGCAGAGACTAAGTAGTCTCCGCTTCCTTGCTTTTATTTTCGCATCAATAACTACCATCCTATCCTGTAACTTCTTTATAATATTATTTGCGAGGGCGCCTATTTTATGAAGAACAATCTTAAATCTTTGATACCCACCTCAAGAAAAATTTCTTTTTTCAGCCCCTATCTAATATTCGGAATAACTATTTTATTCTTATACTGGCCCCTAAGACATGCTGGTTTTATTATAGATGACCCCCAGTATGTCTGGTTTTCCGCCAGAAATTCGATTTTTAACATATTCTTTGACCCCCCAACCTACATGTATATTAACCCCTCAAACTTTACCCCTATGCTCGGTCTCAGCTTCAAGATAGATTCTTATTTCTTCAAGGCAAATCCAACAGGGTATAATCTTCACAGTTTTTTATCCCTTTTTTTAACGGCCTCAATGCTTTATGTCTTTCTACGACTGTATGTACCAAGG
>Ga0214474_1000667_pt1 | contig 16592 bp, 16 predicted proteins | sample RVTome_2_FD_187335 | JGI IMG/M metagenome (GOLD analysis project Ga0214474, IMG submission 187335) | Soil microbial communities from uranium-contaminated site in the Upper Colorado River Basin, Wyoming, United States - RVT95D214 HiSeq ...
AGATGATTCGTAGGATTCGAAAAGGAAATATTCACGTCATTCTCATCGACGATGAGATTGAGGGGGTAAAAGCATGTGATGTCGTACCCTTGTTGAAGAATATCAATTCGAAGATTCAGATTATCGTCATCTCATCAGAAGAATCGATCGGGTTAGTGAAGCGCCTCCGGGGAGCGGGAATCTTCTATCAGGCTATGAAACCTGTCGATTTGGGAGAGGTTAAGTCAGCCGTGGAATGTGCCTTTGGAAAGATCGAGCGGGAGAGTATCAAGGAGGGTTTCTTTTCCGGTCTCGTTCCAGAGATGGTCCCGGCTTAAATCGTCTCTTCAACTCTACGATAAACAGTCTATTTATATTTTCCATTCACCCAGAGACCAATAGTCATGCGTCTCTATTTTTTTAACCGATCCTACTCATCAACATCAGCTTGGCGGGCCGCACAATTTAGCGCTTTAAAAAATCACCTCCATGGGACACCGATCAGGGATGTTGGAAAAGTTTTAGAGCGGATACATTTTATTGTATCATTCAGATTGCCTCAAAACTATTACAGTGTCTTGTTCACTCCTCCCATTTCAATAGCATATACATAAGAGACCGCATTCTAAAAATTTGGAAACATCTCTGATCGGGGGCCTAACCCTAGTCCATTTCAAAGAGCCAAAGTGTTATGGTGGGCCTAAGATGGTTATTGAATCGCCGATAGTGAAACTTCCATCCGATTCCAGGCCGAAGACTTTAAAATAAAGTTTCCTACCAAGATTTTCTATCTCACAAAAGTGGAAAAAGCGAAGCTCTGGACCCAAGAAAGAATCTTTAAACCGCTGTTTATTGGGATGAACAAAGACCTTATGCCTTGGTCCTCCTCCACCGCCTGTGACAATAAAGTATTTTCCTCTCATCTGAAATCGTTCATAGGAATGACTGTGACCTGTGAAGAAGAAAGAAGTCTTTTTTAATCGTAAGAAAGGATCGGCAAAATAAAGTTTAGACTTCTGATTTGGGTCAATCACCCGACTATTTGTAAACGGGGGCTCATGACAACAGACGAACACATAATCTATCCCTTCATCTTTTTCGAGTTTCTCAAGTTCACTCCAATACCATTTGCTTTGAAGTTCTGTTTGTTCTTTAGTTAAATTGGCAAAGTTGGAATCGAGAAGGATCAGGCCAATGTTTTTCCAGGTGAAACTATACCATCGTCTGCTCATGAGGTGAGGAAAACGCCTAAAATAATATTGTAGTCCCTCTTCATTTTTGCCGTAAAATTCGTGATTCCCAAGAGTTGGGAAAAAAGGGATTCTTTTTCTCCGAAGCGCTTCATTCATGAAATCAAATTCTTCCCAGTGCTTTTCAGAACTACCACGAGTTGTGAGATCACCAAGGTGGAGGACAAATGCTGGTTCGCGTTTGACCATTTCATCAAGGATTAACTTCCGTTCTTTCTCATTTCTTTCACGCCAGAATTCCCAGTGGCTCGTTTTTTGAGTATCTCCGACAAGAAGAAAATGGTTTTTTGTAGGATCAATCTCCTTGAAACCCGCATAAACAGGTATCTCTTGAAATTTTTGATCCGGGTATACGATCCCACTCCAAATCATTATGGAGAAAACACCTGACCATCCAATCAAAGTAACGACTATTCTTGTTAACCATCTCAATTTCATATGACTTCGCTCTTGTTTCAGATGATCATCAATCCATATCGGCTTTCCATTATACTACAAATTAAAATAATTGGGATGGTTTATCTCACGAACCGAACTTTCAATAGAGTCCACCTGTGACAATCAAAAATCCAAGAAGTAAAAATAGGGGAAGTAGATGAAGAAATGGTAATTTTGGAAGTTGGACAGGTAAATCATCGCGATAGCCTCTGGCGGCGAGGGCAAGGGTGACATCCTCTGCCCGGGAAAACGAACGACGAAGAAGTGGGAGTGCCAGAAATTTGGCTCTACGGAATGGATTCCTGATTTGATCTCCCAATCGTGCTTTGTGGGCAAGACGAACTTCTTCAAATTGATCCAGAATGGTTGTGAAAAAACGTAGAGTAAGGGAGACCATGAGCCCGATACGGCGTTCTGGAAGAAACGGGATAGGTTTCAGAAGCCAGATGAGCGTATCTTGAATATCACGAGGACGGGTAATTGCTGTGAAGAGGACTGCATAACCGAGAATAAGGCCTAATCGCCAGCAAGTAAAACCCCCTAAAAGAATTCCCTCTTTGCTCAATGGAAGCCATGGGAGTGCAGATAATCTGGACCCTTGACTGAAGAAGGCCTGGAAAAGGAAGAGAATGAAAAGAAAGATCAGCCAAGTCTTTAATTCACGAAAAAATTGCCTGAGAGGTAATCTTGAAAGGATGAGAAGGCCGATCAGTAAGGTTGAATCGAAGATGAGCCAGACGATTTTCATTTGGAGGAGAGTCATAGTGACCATCAGGAGTCCGAAAAATTTGCATCGGGCATCCCAACGGTGAAGAGAAGAAGTACCAGGAAAATAGTGAAGCGCTATTCGAGCCATGAGACTTTTTCTCTCCCAAGAAGTGCATAACAAGGAGGTCGGATACCAAATTGTGAGAGTTTCATCATGAGGTCCTCTGGTGGGCCTGCCACTTTAAGTTCTCCATTGTGAATGATGGCAATGCGATTTACGTGAGCAACCACCTTTTCCACATCGTGAGTGGTGACGACTAAAGTGTGTCCTTCTTGATGTAATTGGATCATATGTTTCAGAACTTCGCAAACTCCGGGGTAATCTAAAAAGGAAAAAGGCTCGTCAAAAAGAATGATCTGAGGTCTCATGGCAAGCACACCCGCAATAGCAAGACGTCTTTTTTCCCCTCCCGAAAGTAAATAGCAAGGTTTTTCTGAAAGACTATTAAGCCCCATTACCTGGAGTGCCCATTCAACCCGCTCATTAATTTTTTCTCTTGAGAGTCCCAAATTTTCAGGACCAAATGCAACATCTTCTCTTACGGTCTCTCCCACAATCTGGCTATCAGGGTCTTGAAAGATCATCCCCACTAAGCGTCGGACTTCTCTGGAGGCATGGATGGGGTCGAAACCATTTACTTGAATCGTTCCTGAAATGGGTTTCAAAAAGCCGTTAATGAGGTGAATGAGAGTGGTTTTGCCACTTCCATTGGGGCCACAGATGAGAAGAAATTCTCCGTCAGGGATAAGAAGGTCAATGCCCTTTAAAGCATGGGTTCCGTCAGGATAATGATGGTGTAGGTTTTTGATTTCTATCATATTTATTACTAAATGAATAAACCGAATTGCAACGAATGAATCGAATAAATCCCCCCCAATCCCCCTTTACTAAAGGGGGGCGAGGCCTGCCTGCGCGAAGTCGCTTCGGCGAAGGCAGGGGGGAATTAAGTATTTTTATGGTTCGTGGGTGGCCAATTAGCCATGACTAATTTATTTAGAAAATTCGCTACCATTCGCTCATTCGGTTGTAAGTTGGCGTTTTAAAATCGGCCTGACAGATCTTGCGAGAATGACAGCAACTGAGGCTTTAATCGCATCGCCGATGAGGAAGGGAACCATGCCCACCATCAGTGTCTTTGTCCATGACATTTGAGTAACCATCTTAAGCCAAGGGACTCCCAGGCCATAGATAACAAGTGACCCAACCAGAACAGCGAAGATATCCAGAATCAATAGACCACGTGAGCGTTTTGAAATAAAACCAGTAATCCATGCGGCAAGGAGATAACCCAAAAGGTATCCCCCGGTAGGACCTAAGAAATGTGCGAATCCTCCTTTGCCTCCGTAAAACACAGGCATACCGATGGCTCCCACTAAAAGGTAAAGACCCATGCTGGCCAATCCCCAGCGACTTCCCAAAAGAAGGCCACTAAGAAGGACAAAGAGAGTGGAGAGGACAATTGGCACAGGTCCAATGGGAACATGGATATAAGCCCCGACAGCGGTCAGCGCAGCCATAAGAGAAGCAAGAACGATCCACCTCAGTTTTTCAATGGGCATAAAACCCTCCTGATTATTGTCAACCAAATTAGAGATTAAGGTTAACAAATAAAAATTCCCCTGTCAATGGTAGATAAAAACTTCATCGGAAAAAAGGAAGAGGAGGATTGATTCTAAGAATGGATATGCCCTATACTGGGATTAAAGAGACTTGTTCCAAAAGGAGGACCGATGTTCTTCATTATTCGTTTAATCATCAATATGGTGGCCATCTTGATCATTTCTTATCTCTTTCCTAAAATGATCTGGGTGGATGGCTTTTGGGCGGCTCTGGTGGCGGCTTTTCTATTGGGGATCATCAATACGATACTCCGGCCCATCCTAGTCTTGTTCACCTTTCCTATCACGGTGTTAACCTTAGGCCTTTTCCTTCTGGTAATCAATGGATTGATGCTCTGGTTGGTGTCAGTCCTGGTAAGTGGATTTCATGTCAGTGGTTTTTGGGGTGCGGTGTTAGGTTCGATTCTAATCAGTATTGTGAGCTGGGTTTTATCCTGGTTTATACCCCGCTAATGGTGTACCCCATAAATAGAACTATATTTGAAAATAATTATTTCCAGCAAAATGCGCTATCCAAGTGCTCTCGAAACATAGGGTTATTTCTGTGGTGCACCACTAACATTCACTGCAAGGGAAAAAAAGGATCATCATTACTACGCTCCATCCAAAGTATGGTGTTCTACCTTTTGATACCAGGAGGCAGGATCAATGAAATATTCTTCTGTATCCTTGAGAGATAGATAATGCTCATTTTCCATCCTTGCCAGTAGATCAAAGAACTCCTTCTCTTTGAAATCAGAGACGCTATCCCGCAGCTCGGCATAGAACTTTGCTCCTTTGGCCTCGAAATCGAGAGCTGTCCGGACAGCCTCCAGGTCATCTGAATCTCCTTTTGCAGTTTCATCGACCTTTTTGACGAATTCAAGCAGGATATCTTTTACGATCGTATCCTTCACTTTGAGAGGAACGGTCTCGGGCCATTTTTCCTGTTTAACCCATTTTTGATTGAGCTGTTTCAGCCGTTCGTAGTGTTCCAGCTCATCGTCCCCGATCTGTTGGAACATTTTTTTGCCGAGGGGGTTTTTCGTTCTTCTGGCATTTTTAAGATAGAATTCCCGCTCCCTCATCTCATTATTGAGTGCTACCCCCAGGGCATTCAGGCGCTCTTTTTCATTCATTTTTTTTACCCCCTCTGGATATCTCTCCCCTTCACCCTTCCCCTCTCCCCTTTGAGGAGAGGGAGGGGTGAGGGGAATTTTAAAATTATTCTACGTTTATGGAAGATCTGAAGCAAATTTCTTCACTTGATTTTCCCATTCCTGGGTCACAAGATTGATTCGAATCTTACCCTCTTCTGGACAGAGGGTGGCAGTGACATGGCCTCCTCCTCCCTCAAAGGTGAGACATTGAGATGCCTCTTCGGTGATATCGAGGCCGAGGCCTCCCTTTCCAAAAAACTTTTTCAATCGTTGAATCACTACTTCTTGTTTCAGTTTTGTCTTCACATCTAAATTCAGCATTTTCGACCTCCTTTCAATTTAATTTTATCCCAGTTCTTTCTATCTATCAAGGAATCTTTGGAGGGCTTTTCAACTCTATAAATAAGGAATAGGTCTGGAAGGGAAAATCATTCCATGCCTGTTTCCTTCAGATTAGCGACGATGACGAGGATATATTTTTCTGGGTGAAGGTATTTTTTTGCAACACGAAGAATTTCTTCCCTAGTGACGGATCGGATGAGAGAAGGGTATTTTTCAGGATAATCCAGGCCCAAACCATAGAACTCCACCTGGGTGAGAAAATTAACCAGCTTCCCCTGGGTATCGAGTCTCATGGGAAAACTTCCAACGAGATACTTCTTTGCTCCTTCCAACTCTTTCTCTGAAACGAGTTCTTTTTGAATCCGCTCCATTGCCTGAAGAGAAAGGGTGATTGCCTCCCGGGCAGAAGCGTTTTTTGTCTGGAGAACAATCTGGAAAGAACCCGGATATTTTCCGGGATCAAAGTAGCTTGCTACGGAATAGGCAAGCCCTCTCTTGTTTCTGATCTCCTCCATCAATCGAGAAGCGAAACCTCCTCCTCCGAGGATATAGTTCATGATCGTGAGGGTATAGTAGTCTGGATTATCCCTGCTCACTCCAGCATGACCAAGGATGATGTTAGCCTGTGTAATGGGCCTGTTTATCTTAACTGTCTTTTGTTCTATCTCAAAGGTAGTAGAGAAAGACGATTTAAGGATATCTCCCTTCGGCCACTTTTCGAGACGAGGGAGAAGTTTTGTCTTTATCTCCTCATCAGTCATATCGCCCACAACAGTCAGAATGGCGTTATTGGGATAGTAATGGGATCGGAAGAATCGGAGAATCCTTTCAGATGTGATGCGAGGAAGTGACTCCTTCGTCCCTTCGACAGGATGGCCATAAGGGTTGTTGAGGAAGAGGGTCTTCTGAAATGCTTTTTCAGCGACCTCTTCAGGCTGATCTTCTTCAGATTGAATGGCCGCAAGGGTCTTTTCCACTTCTCTCCTTATCTCCTCTTCAGGAAAAGTGGGTTGAGTGAGCACTTCCATGAAGAGATCAAGTCCCTTGTCCAGATCCTTCTTTAAAACTCGAAGGCTTAGAGTGGCATAATCTCTGCTTGAAGAAGAAGAGAGAGAAGCCCCCATAAAATCGAGGGTCTCATTGATCTGATTGACAGTGTGCTTTGATGTCCCTAAAAGAAGCCCTCTGGCTGTCAGATAAGACAACCCCTCTTCTCCAGAAGGATCTTTACTTGATCCCGAACCAATGAGCAATTGAATTGTAACAAAGGGAAGGGAGTGTTCTTCGCTTACAAGTAAGACAAGCTGATTAGAAAGGATTGTTCGTTGAATCGGAGGCATGGCCTGGAGGCTGCTGTCTGGTAGAATTACACATAGCATAAAGAATGCAAGAACGATAAAATATTTTAATTTAGGATTTCGCCTGCCTGCCCTGTACCAGCACGGTTCAGGGCCTGCTGGCAAGGCAGGGTTTGGGGATTGCGGAATAGAAAACCTAAAAAAATAAAGCATATTTTTTAAACTTTCTTTAATTTAAAATCCAAAATCGAAAATCTTGTTCTGTTTCTTATTCAATCTGAATTCAAAAATTTGAAATCTGAAATTGACCGTTCATCTCACAACATGCTCTTTGGAACCCCCGGCCGGTGCAGGCTTTCCTTCCTTGGGTGGCAGGGGAATGAGAATTCCCACGGTCCGATTATCTGGGATGAGATATTTTTTCGCAACCCGCTGAATGTCTTCTGAAGTAACTTTTCGGATGGAGGGAAGATAGTCATCAATGGCCCTCCAATTTAAAGCAATCTCATGACGTGCCAAAAGCATGGCCTGGTAGAATAGAGAATCCTGTCCGAATAAAAAAGAAGATTCGATTTGATTCTTAGCCTTTTCCAATTCTTGGTCCCCCAGCAGTTCGTTCCGGAGTTGCTCCACTTCTTGATCAAACGCCTTCTCCACTTCGGCCACCTCTTTTCCTGGGAGCAAATCTGCAGATAGGAAGAAGAGGCTTGGGTCTCGGGAGGTAAGAGAGTGATCTGCATCGGCACTGATCACAAGCCTTTTTTCCCGGACAAGGTTCTGGTAGAGTCTCGAGCTTTTTCCACCAGAGAGGATCGTGGCTAACACTTCCAGCACATAGCTATCTGGCTCTCTTAGGTTCGGGACATGATACCCCATTACCAAAGAGGGGAGTTGAGCCTCCTTTTTTACGAAGATTCTCCGCTCCCCAATCTGTAGAGGATCTGTATCTTTTTCCTGATCAGGAGCCAATCCTTTCGTGATTGAGCCAAAGGCATTCTCAATTTTTGGAAGAAGTTCATCTTTTTTAAAATCTCCCACGACAACAAGAAAGGCATTGATGGGGTTATAGTAGGTCTTATAGTATGTTTTTAGGTCCTCAAGGGTGAAACGGGCGATATCCTCCATCCAGCCAATAATCGGCCAGCGGTAAGGTTGGATCTGAAAGGTTGTCGCCATAATCTGCTCGAACAGAACCGCCTGGGGATTATCCTCAGTACGCATCCTCCGTTCCTCCATTACCACCATTCGCTCGGTCCGAAAATCTTCTTCACGAAGTATGAGGTTTTGCATCCTGTCCGCTTCCAAATCGATTGCCACTTGAATCCGATCCGAACTGAGATTTTCAAAGTAGGCCGTATAGTCATATGAAGTGAAGGCGTTGTTATTTCCTCCATTCTCCTGAATGATCCTAGAAAACTCCTCAGGTCCGATCTTTTCTGTCCCTTTAAACATCATATGTTCAAGCATATGGGAAAGACCTGTCTTTCCCCATGCTTCATTCCGGGATCCCACACGGTACCAAACCTGGAAGGTGACAAGAGGAGCCTTATGGTTTTCAAGGAGGATCGCCTTCAGACCGTTTGGCAAAACCGTTTCAAAAACTTGTTCCTGTAGGCCTGCCTCTGATATTCGTATGGCAAAAAAACAAAAGAGAAAGATAATGAAACTGATTTTCCGTTTCCATCTTTTTCTACAACTCAATTTCGTCTCCTTTCATCCCTTTCTGAGAGGATGCCTTTTCTAATGTAGATGGGTCGAGTCATTTCTCTGATGAGCGAAAGTTTCTTGGCGAATATAAACGAACCTAAAATACATAAAGCTCCACCAATAATTAAAGTATAAGATGCTCCAATCCTGGCTGCCAGGCTACCCCCTGCTAAGCTTCCAAAGGGTGCCATCCCCATAATTGCCATTGAAAAAAGGCTCATCACCCGTCCCCTTTTATCATCATCCACCATGGTTTGGAGGATCGTATTACTTGATGCCAGGTGGACCATCATGCCAAAACCTGCAAGTAACGAGAGAAACAACGATAGCCATAAGATGCGAGATAAAGCGAAGGAGATGAGTCCAATTCCAAAGAGACATGAAGTGATCGCAATGATTCTTCCCAATCCAAGCACACTTTTTCGAGAGGCAAGGTAAATAGCTCCTATGACAGCACCCATCCCTGAGGCGGCCATGAGGAAACCATAGGTTTGGGAGTCGCCATGAAGTATATCTTTGGCAAAGATAGGCATGAGGGTTGTACAAGCCATTCCCACTAAACTAATCCATCCGAGAAAGAGGATAATTAATCGGATAGGTGGAAAACCAAAAGCATAGGCGAACCCTTCTTTCAACCCTTTTAATACCTGGGTCTTTTGGGTTTCTTTTTTATTGGAGGTCATCTTCATGGCTAAAAGGGCAACGATGACGGCAAAAAAACTGAACCCATTAAGGAGGAAACACATTCCTTCTCCAAGGATGGAAATGAGTATACCTGCGATGGAGGGTCCCACCAATCTTGCTCCATTAAACATGAATGAGTTTAATGCGATGGCATTTCCCAAATCCTCCCTCTTTTCTACAAGTTCCACCACAAATGCCTGACGATTGGGCATATCAAAGGAGTTGACGAAGCCGAGGAACAGGGAAAGAATGACAATGTGATGGACCGTGATTGTGCCAGTGAGCGTGAGGGTGGTCAAAATAAAAGCTTGTACCATGGCAAATACTTGAGTGGCAATGAGGATGTGATGACGGTTCCATCGGTCAGAAAGAACACCAGCAAAGGGGGAGAAAAAGAAAATACAAATTTGACTTGAAAATCCAATGAGACCTAACAGGAATGCTGAATTGGTCATCCGGTAAACCAGCCAGCTCATTGCAATCTGCTGTATCCAGGTGCCGATCAGAGAGAGACCTTGGCCGCTGAAAAAGAGGCGGTAATTTCGATGATGCAATGCACGGAAGATCAGACTTAAGCCTCTCGGATCAGGAGAGGGGGATTTATTGAATTCCATTTCTTATGGAGAACCTTTAAAGAAATTGAAAAAGTTATTCCATTAACTCTTCAACTTCCTTTTTCCCTTCTTTCAATTCCTTTTCTTGTTCCTTGTCTTTCATTAGCAAGAGAGCTTGGAATTCTCCCACATGGGTTTTTTCTTCTCTTGCCACGTCCAAGAGTAATTTCCTGATATTTTTGTTTTGAGTCATATCCGCCATCTGCTCATAGAGATTGATGGCATCCAATTCGGCAATCATTGCAGATCTGAGGATCTCTTTGTCTAGAACTTCCTTTTTTACTCTTTCAAGGTCGATGGGTATTTTTGATAGCATCATTGTCCCTCCGATAGGTTTTAGGCTCATCAATAAATTTTGTTAAAAAAGAGGATTAGTAAAAGGCGTTCAATATCTTTATAATTCAATATAATACAGAATTTGTTAAGAAGTAAACCCCGCTACCCATTCCCATATTGACTGAATCTCCACAAGATGGGATTATATATTTAATTTATATGTAGGGATCACTATGCGGATCTTATTAGTTGAAGATGACCTGAAAATTGCTTCTTTTATTGTAAAAGGATTAAGAGCTACGGGTTATGCAGTGGATCATGCCACAGATGGAGAAGAGGGCCTCAATCTGGCTTTAACCCAGCCTTATGATACAGCCATTATTGACATTATGTTGCCCAAAATGGATGGTCTTGAGCTTATTGAAAAAATGCGTAAAGAAAAAGTCAATACTCCCATTATCATCTTGAGTGCGAAAGATTCGATTGACGACCGGGTCAAAGGCCTCCAGACAGGAGGAGATGATTACCTCACGAAACCATTTGCCTTTTCAGAACTTTTAGCACGTGTGCAGGCCCTGATCCGGAGAGCAGGGGGCATTTCAGAGCCAACTCAACTAACCGTGGGAGAATTATCTGTCCACCTCCTTACCCGGGAGGTGACAAGAGGAGGAAGGAAGATTGAACTAAAACCCCTTGAGTTTTCGCTGCTTGAATACTTGATACGAAATAAAGGAAGGATCGTCTCTAAAACGATGATTATGGAACATGTGTGGGACTACAATTTCGATCCCCAGACCAATGTGGTGGAGGCGAGAATCTGTCGGTTGAGAGACAAAATTGATAGAGAGTTTGATAAGAAGCTGATCCATACTGTTCGGGGAGTGGGATATGTCCTTAAAGAAACCTCATAGTTTTTGGAACACCCTCGCCTTTCGGTTGACCCTCTGGTACGCCGGGATATTTACGGTTTCTTCCTGCGTTGCTTTCCTCTTATTCTTCATGCTGATCACTTCAATTATTCGTGAAAGAACAGATCAGGAACTTTTAAGCCAAGTGGTACAGTTTTCAACCGTCTTAAAAGCAAGAGGGCTGGAGGCGGTGGAAAACTATGTTTTTCTTGAGGCTCAAGCAGCCGGAGTGAAAAAAGTTTTTTTCCGACTCCTCTACCCGAGTGGATATGCCTTTTCCTCATCCAACATGTCCTACTGGGAGGATATCGGTGTTCGTAAAACGGCAATCGAAAAGTTGCTTCAAGGGAGCAACCACGTTTTTGACACGGTCATCTTAAAAGATCGGCGAGGTCAGGTACGCATTCTTTACGCTCTGATCGGTCCTGACATCATTTTGCAGGTGGGCCAGTCTATGGAGAATCATTCTCGAATCATCGAAGCCTTTAAGAGAATCCTCGTGATTACCATGGCCTTGCTGATCGGTCTGGCCGCAGGAATCGGCTGGTTTATGGCCCGGCGTGCAGTTTCTGGTGTGGAAGCGATTACCCAGACGGCTCAAAGTATCTCCGGAGGAACATTGGAAAAACGGGTTCCTGTAAAGACTCAGGGGGATGAGATCGATCAACTTGCAATGACCTTCAATCAAATGCTCGATCGCATTCAAACCCTGGTGACTGAGATTAAAGAGATGAGTGATAACATCGCCCATGATTTGAAGAGCCCGATTACTCGAATCCGGGGGATTGCTGAAGTGACTCTCACCAACGAGAAATCGATCAGTGAGTACGAAAGCATGGCGGCTAGCACCATAGAGGAATGCGATCGCCTTCTCGACATGATTAACACAATGCTGATGATTTCGAAAACGGAGTCAGGCGTAGATAAACTTCCAAGAGAGGAGATCGATCTGGCAGGTCTTGTCAGAGAGGCATGCGAGCTCTTTGAACCCGCCGCTGAAGATAAAAAGATCACCCTTAGCTGTGATGTGCCCGGTCAAAGACAATTCGTTGGAGATCATCGGTTGATCCAACGAATGTTCTCCAATCTTCTTGACAACGCCATCAAATATACCCCATCAGGAGGGGCGGTGAGTGTTTTGCTTTCGGAGCATGATGGAGGTGACGTTATCATCACTGTCAAAGATACTGGTATTGGCATATCTCAAGATGATCTTCCTCGAATTTTTAATCGATTCTTCCGATGTGATCAGAGTCGATCTATGCCTGGCATCGGCTTGGGACTCAGTCTTGCAAGAGCTATCGCCCGAGCCCACGGTGGGGATATTACAGTTACGAGTCGCCTCAACCAAGGGAGCACTTTTACCATCACCCTGCCCAAATTCGCAAAGCGATAAGGCTACAGCATATCTTTCAAACCGTAACACAAAATAGTCCGGCTTTGAACAATACTGTCCACCTCTCCAGAAGAATCAACCGAAGCACCTTATAAAGTGTGGCTATTTCGGAGGCTCTTACCTTCGGTTTAATAAAATGGTCATTTCTTGCTTTTCGGTAATGAAATTCCGACTTTTTTAAACCTTAAAAAGTACGCAAAGCCTTTATTGTCTATTTTATCAGTCATTCCCGACCCATGATAGAAATCCTCAATCCTCGTTGGGGTGATGTGCGCCCGGTATTCGAGAGAGAATTCCAGGGCATGGTAGTTGAACCTGTCACAGCCGAAGAGCTGAGGTTTGTCGGAGAGAAATTGGTATCCAGGCTTCACGAGGAAATGACTCAAGATGAAAAGCAGTTTATCGTATCTGTTAAAGAAGGAAAGCCCCCATGGGATTTACTGGGGGTGCCGGGAATCGAGAATCTCCCTGCTGTCAGGTGCCTTCGTTCGACGCCGCAGGCCCCCAAGACGACTCTCCTTCCTTTGCTGTCATTCTGCCCCGTCCGCCCTAATCCTCCGATCTACCTGGTGAGCGGTATGTCCCCCAGGTTGACATCCTTCGCGGTATTGAGATCGGAGAAGTACTTGCCCTTGAAGCCCTTGGCTTCGATACTCACGCTGTAGGTGCCGACTGCGAGGTCCCTGAACCAGAAATCACCGTAGGCATCGGTGAACGTCTCGACCACCTTGCCTCCGGAGGTAAGCAGGCAGCGGGCGCCGATAATGACCTCCTTCTCGACCAAGTCATAGATCGTTCCCGCGATGAACTTGCCGGGAATGTTCCGGTAGTAGATCTTCGGACTGCATCCGGTCCCAAGCTTGAGCACGGTCGCTCCGTCAATAAGATCCTTGAGGTCTTCTTCCTCACCGAATCTCATGGCGTCCGTCGGGCAGGACTCGACGCAGCGGGGCAGCGTGTAACCATTGTCGAGGAGGTGAGCACAGCCGGTGCACTTCTGCGCCAGGCCCAGCTCGTCGTTGAAGTAGATGGCGTCGTACGGGCAGGCAGCCACGCAGGCCCTGCAGCCAGTGCATCTGTCCGGTTCGATGAGCACCAGGCCGTCTGCTCTCTTCGAGATCGCCTTATCCGGACAGGCCTCGATGCACGCAGGTTTATCGCAGTGGTTGCAGAGGGTCGGGATGTAGTGCATCTTCACCTTCGGGATAGTGCCGCAGACGTGCTCCTGGATTTTCATCCAGAACTGCCCTGTCTCAGGCTGCGGCTTCGCATAGGGCGTCCAGTCGTTATCCACGTGTTCGTCTTTGCATGCGAGCTGGCAGTTGTAACACCCGCAGCACCTCGCAACATCTATTACAAATGCTTTTGCCATGGTTTCCTCCTTATTCCTTCAGCCAGCCGGATAAGGAGACACCCGTCGCGATGTCGTAGTTCCTGTTGAAGGCCTCCGGGTAGTCCCTGCGCCAGCCCGCCATCTCCTCATCAGTCACCTTCTCCACCTCGACGAGAAAGCCGCTCACCACCATGCCAGTCGCTTTCCTGGACGTGATCTTGTGGGGCGTGATGGTATTGATGGCACCCCCTCGGTCCAGCTTGCCGGGGATGATGGGATCCCATCTCGCCCCGTGATCCATGTAGGCAACATGGGGAATGAGCCTTTCCGTCACGTAGGCGCCTCCTAGAACCACACCTCTCTCGTTAAAGATCTTCACGATGTCTCCGTGGTTGATCCCTCGGGAGGCGGCCTCTGCGGGATTGAGCCACACCGGCTCATAGAGATAACCGTCAGGACCCTTGATCTTCATGGTGGGGAACTCCCTCGTCCAGGTGATGTCGTCGCCCTGGGCGTGCATGCGCCACCGGGGGTGGTTCGACATGCAGAGGAGGGGGTATTCCTTGGTCCGCTCGCTGCTCAAGCGTTCATCGTGGCTCTCGCCCTTCTCGATCCAGCCGGCCACCGGGGGCCGCTCGGGGTCGTCGGGGAAGTGCTTCTCTAATGCGGATGAGGAGTACTCCAAGAGGCCGGTGGGGGTGCTTAAGGGATTGTTCTTGGGGTCCTCATAGAACATCCGGAGTCCTGGCGGGACGTCCTTCACGTCGGGGTCGCAGGGGATGACGTAGTACTTCTTCTTCTGGAGCTCCTCCCAGGATATCAGTTTCTCCACCCCGGAACCCTCGAAGACAAGCTTCTGTTTTTCCTCATGGGTCTTGCGCTGGGTATACTCCTCGTGGAGCCCCAGTTTTTCGGCAATTGTGGCCACAATGTCGAAGTTGCTGCGCGACTCGCCGACAGGGTCGATGCAGTGATCTTCCAGGAAGACGGTGACGAAGGTGCCGCCACCATAATCGTTCCCGATATCCAATGCTTCGAACCGCGTACTGCCCGGCAGGATGATGTCCGCCATGAGGCAGTCGTTCTCCAGCCAGGGGTGCATGGCCACGATGCACTCGATGGAGGGTTTCTGCAGCGCCTGGATATAGGTGTTGGAGTCGTTCCAGCAGGTGATCCAGCAGGGCGAGTCCGTCCAGATCATGTGGATCTCGGAGCAGCCCGGCGCCGGGAAGGTGTGCTTGGTAAACTGTTCCTCAGTCGGTCCACAAAAGGAATAGATGCCCCACCAGCTCACGGGGGGGTTGAGGATGGCGTCATGTATGAGGCATTTTGGGATTGATTGCTTCGGAGGGTTCTTCACGGGCTCCAGCAGTTTCAAAATCTCCGGATGATTCCCCATATAGACGGGCCTCATGTGAGCGCGGTCAAAAGAGCCTACGGGACGGACTTGCTCTGAAAAAGCGGCGAGTGAGGGCTTGACTATACCCTGATAGGGGAGCGGGTAGGTCTGGGCCCATAGAGCCCACTCAATAGTCTTCGCCTGATGAACGCCGGGTTTGCCCAAGCCTTGCATACCTAAAAGCATGACTTCCAGCCGGGCACCCTCCGTTGAGTACGGTCCTCTGATGCCGGGTCCGCCGTTCCCATGGATAAAGCTCGTCGCCTTCTTTGACCAGTCCCTGGCGAGGGCCTTGATGGTCCACTCGGGGACGCCGCACTTCTCCGATGCCCAGGTAGGGGTCTTGGGCACACCGTCCTCCTTGCCGAGCACGTATGCCTCGAATTTATCAAACCCGTAGGAATGGGCAGCGATGTACTCCTTATCGTAGGTCCCTTCAGTGATCCAAACGTAAGCAATGGCAAGGTATAGGGCTGCATCCGTGTTGGGCAGGATAGGTATCCATTTGTCGGCGTGAACCCCTGCACCATAGTTCAGGTCAGGGCAGATGTAGACGGACTTGAGGCCGATCTCGGTAAGCCAGTAACAGAGACGGCTCGCCATCATGCCGTTGATGGGATAGGCCGTCGTCTCCGGGTCGCAACCCCAAAAGAGGAGCAGCTCTGTGTTCTCGGCGATGTCGGGGTACACGTTGGCGACGGGTTTCATCTCGCCCACGGGCTCACAGCCCCAGACATGCTTGGCGCCCCAGGTCTGGCCTTCCCAGCTGTCCATGTTCCGCATCTGGATGGTGTAACCGCCGAGCAGGGAGAGGAGCCTGTTGGCGCAGCCGTGGCTGGGACTCAGGTGCATGCTCTCGCCATGCATGTCGGCCTGGGAGAGCACCGCCTCCGGCCCGTAGGTCTTGCCCACCCGCTTCAGCTCGGAGGCCACCAGCTCGGCAGCCTCGTCCCACGAGATGCGCACATAGCCGCTCTTGCCCCTGTTCTGGGTGTTCCGCTCGCCGTTGGGGTCCCAGTCGACCCGTTTCAACGGATAGCGTACACGGTTCTTCGAGTAGACGCGCCTCTTGTACGCGAGGCCGATGGGACCGACGACGCCCTTCATGGGGGGCTCGAAGGTCTTTCCCTTCGCTTCTATCTTCCAAGCGTTGAACTCCTTCCTATCGTAATTCATCTCGTAGTTCAGGGGTCTGATTCTCGTGATCTTGCCGTCCTTTACGTCTATGAGGGTGGGGACGCCGGAATCTCCCGGTCCTATGAGACTTGAGCCTCTGATGACCTGCTTGTCCGAACCAATGTCGATGTTCTCTTTCTTAGAGTTCATGCTCGCTCCCTTCTATGACGCCCAACAATTATTATACTGCTATTATACTGCAATTTGTTATTTGTAGAAATCATAAGAGCGTTCAGGATGCATATGATTTCAGTCCATAGATTTA
>Ga0214474_1000669_pt1 | contig 16536 bp, 16 predicted proteins | sample RVTome_2_FD_187335 | JGI IMG/M metagenome (GOLD analysis project Ga0214474, IMG submission 187335) | Soil microbial communities from uranium-contaminated site in the Upper Colorado River Basin, Wyoming, United States - RVT95D214 HiSeq ...
CGTCGTCGCTGGCATCCGTGATCCCTGCCTCCAAGGCCTGGCAATGGGCATCCCAGAGGATCTGGAACGGAAATGCTTGGGGGGTCTGGATCTGATACAGCTCCTCCCGCGGCAGGAACCTCATGATCTCTCCATCGCGGCACTCCACGATGGTGTCCACCCCCTGCAAGCCAAAGGTCATCCCCTCAGTGCCTTCTTGAGCAGCGGCTGAGATCATCGCTTGGCTGACCAGGGGGCGTACGGCGTCATGAATGACGACAATATGAGGGGGATCTGACTTGAGAAAGTGCAGTGCCTGCCAACAGGAAAGCTGTCTGGTTTCCCCGCCGGCGATCACCCCCTTGATCTTATCAAAGGCAGAAGGCTTAAGCGCGGCCTGGCATTGTTTTTCCCACCCTGAGGGGACCACGACGACAATGGCATCTATGGAAGGACAGCGCTGAAAGGCCTCAACGGTGTGGACGATGATGGGTCTTTCCCCCAAGGGGAGGAACTGTTTGGGAAGCTCCCCCATAAACCTCTTACCGAGACCTCCTCCCACTATAATAGCCGTATTTTTCATGAGGCTAAAATCTGGACACCCTCAAAGCCCTCGTATACTGATTTACAATCTGACTGCATCTGGATCGCCGCAAGAGATTTCGCAGAAACTCGCGTCGCCTTTCTTATAAGAGAAAAATGCTCATGAGTCAAGGAGCAAGTAAGGCATCACAGAGGGTAGTGCTCCAAGAGCCCTTGCAAATCTTTTGTCTCCCCTTCTTTTCCCCTCTTGAGATAACCGTTGATGAGGACACGCCCTTTGTGGTGGAGCTCTTGGATGGTGATCTCCCGCAGCTCAGGGGTCAATACCCCTGTCTCCAGTATCTTGGCAAGCGCCATCACCCGGTACCTATCATTCCCCCATGGTTGCCGGGAGAGCTGGTCCGGGTGCCCTCCCCTCTTGATAATCAGCCTCTGGGGGATGAAGGAGACGGGGAAGCACGCTGCCACACGCAGCCACAGGTCGTAGTCCTCACACACAGGGAGCGCGGGATTAAAGGCCCCAACCTGCTCGAAGAGGCCTCGGCGCATGAGGGCCGAGGATGGACTGATGATGCAGAGGGGGAGACAGTGAGGATAGACCCACCCGGAATACTTGGCGTGTCTCTTTTTGGGGTTGACGCGCTTTCCGTGCCTGATCCAGATTTCATCGGTATAGCAGATCTGGGCCTCCGTTTGTCGATCCATAAAGGCGACCTGTAGCTCGAGCTTCTTCGGCAACCAGAGGTCATCGGAATCGAGAAAGGCGATGAACGCCCCCTGGGCGTGTGCGAGGCCGCAATTGCGCGCCGCACTCACCCCTTGGTTTTCTTGATAGAGATATTGCAGGTGCTCTTCATATCGCTTGAGGGCCTCCCCTGTGCCGTCAGCAGAGCCATCATCCACCACGATCAGCTCGTAATCCCCATAGGTCTGGGCAAGGACGGAGCCCACCGCCTCCAACACGAATGCCTTCCTGTTATACGTGGGGATGATTACCGATACCCTGGGCATCTGCCTCTTCTCCGGCACGTCGCTTTTCGAATCAAGATCCCTGGGAGCCATGGGCATCATGGATCATGCATACTATCATTCACGGGTAATGAATACAACGGCAGCTTCGAGATAGGAAGAAGATTACCTTGTGACGCTTCTGCGCGCGCTAGGGAAAAGGGAAGGCGCACCCCTTGAATAATGGAGAGAGAATGGATATACTCAAGGGCACAAATATTCAGCGGAGGAGCTGTATAATGAAGCAAGGAAACGACAGGAGAAGATTTGCCGGCGCGTCGAAATATGTACTCGACGAAGAACTGGCTGAGATCGTTAACATCTCCATAGCCCTCGAGATGCCCCTCTTGCTCAAGGGCGAACCCGGCACAGGCAAGACCATGCTGGCGCACGCGATTACCGAGGCCCTCACTATGAGGCTCATTGTCCTCAATGTTAAATCAAGCATGAAGCTCATCGATGCCCTCTATCAATATGATACCCTGACGCGGTTGAACGACAGCCGATTCGGGGATTCCAAGAGGGATGTCAGCAATATCGAGGAGTACATCAGGATGGGCAAGATCGGGCAGGCCTTTGTCGCAGATCAACGGGTCGTGCTCCTCATAGACGAGATCGACAAGGCCGATACCGATTTTCAGGACGACATGCTCGACATCCTGGACCAGATGCAATTCGACATTATCGAGATCGACAAGACCATCACGGCAAAACACCGGCCCATCGTGGTCATTACCTCCAATGCCAAAAAGGACCTCTCCGACCCCTTCCTCGGACGCTGCAACTTCCACCACATCGCCTTTCCTGAGCCTGATATGATGAAGAACATCGTCCAGGTACATTTCCCCGATATAGACAAGGAACTCCTCAACAGCGCGGTGCAGGCCTTCTACCGCCTCCGGGAGATCAAGGAGATCGAAAAAAAGCCGGCGACCAGGGAGCTCATCAACTGGATCAGGGCCCTGCGGGCTGATCCCGACTTTCGGGTCAAGGACCTCATCAAGGGGGACATCCCCTTCTTGGGGGTCCTGTTCAAGAAGAGTCCAGACTATTTCACCGCCCAGAAGGTGATCAACCACGTTAAGATCTAACGATAGGCTGTAACAATGTTCGTCGAGTTCTTCTATACCCTGCGCCAGGTGGGGATACCGGTCACCCCCACCGCCTTCCTGCGGCTACACAAGGCCTTGAACATGGGGCTCATCAACTCCGTCGATGACTTGTACACCGCGGCCCGCTGCATCCTGGTGAAAAGCGAGAAGTATTTCGACCTCTACGACCAGGTCTTTGCCCACCGGTTTCAGGGCGTTGAGCTCAAAGATCCGGAGGCGCAAGAACTGACTGAGATAGCCCGGGCCCTGTTGGAAGAGTGGTTAAAGGACCCACAACTACTGGCCCAGGCGCTCGGCATCGATGAATCTGAACTAGCAAAATTGAGCCCGGAGGAGCTCATCGAGTACTTTCTCGAGCGGCTCAAGGAACAAACCGAGGCCCACCATGGGGGGAATAAATGGATCGGCACCGGCGGGACCTCACCGGTGGGGCACTCAGGATACCACCCAGGCGGCATGAGGGTTGGAGGGATATCCAGGAATAAGTCCGCCGTCAAGGTGGCCATGGACAGACGATATCGTGACTACTCCCAGGAGGTCCCTTTGACCCAGTCCCAGATCGGCGAGGCCTTGAAGCGGCTGAGACACATGGCGCCTGTCGGCCCCAAGGACAGGGTCAACATAGAAAAGACCATCTACCAGACCGTCAAGAATGCCGGTGAGATAGAGATCGTCTTCAGTCAAAGCCTCAAAGACCGCCTCAAGGTCATCCTGACCATCGACAACGGCGGCTGGTCCATGGATCCCTACGTCCAGGTGGTGCAAACCCTCTTCAATTATGCCCGATCCCAATTCAAGGATCTCAAGAACTTTTACTTTCATAACACGATCTATAGCTGTCTCTGGGAAGACCCCCGCCGTCATAACAAACTCTATCCTATCAACGAGCTGGTTCGCTTTGATAAGGAAACGAGGTTTGTCATCGTGGGCGATGCCAGCATGGCCCCCTTTGAACTCATGTCCCAGAACGGCTCCATCTATTATGAAGAGCGATCGGGAAAACCGAGTCTTGAGCAACTGCGTTTCATAGCCAAGGCCTTCCCCCATGCCATCTGGTTAAACCCCGTGCCCGCCTGTGAGTGGAAACATACGCACACCATCGGAGTGATCAGGCAGATCTTCCCCATGTTTGAGCTGACCATCGATGGATTGGAAAAGGCCGTCGCCCATATGATGCGCAAGAATTAACAGCAACAAGTCTCGCCGCATCGATCCAGATTACAAGGTGAAGGTTATTGGCCGACCACGCTGACCAAGGTGATGACAGTCACCTCCGGGGGTGCCAGGAAACGCATGGGTGGACCCCAGGTGCCGCTGCCCCTGCTCACATAGAGAAAGGAATTGCCGGGAAGATGCACCAGCCCGGCATCGTAGGGGTAAAAGATCTTGGACAGGTAGTTGAAGGGGAATATCTGACCTTTATGGGTATGCCCTGAAAGCTGCAAATCAACGAGGCCCAGCGCTTCTTCGCTTATCACGGGCCTGTGCTTCAGGAGCAAGGCAAGGCGTTCACGCGGTACGCCCGCCAGCAGGGGCTGCTCCGCTGGACCGCGAAAAAGGCCGACCTGCTTCCCCGCCAGGTCATCCACGCCGACAATCGTCATAAATCCGGCGACATCCTTGGTCTCCCCCCTTAGCACCGTAAAGCCCGCCTTCTCTGTAAAACGCAACGCCTGGTCCAGACCGGCATAAAATTCGTGATTTCCCGTCACGGCGAATTTGCCAAAGCGGGGATGAATCTCGCTCAAGAGCTCGGCAAGCCCCCCAAGGTCGTCGATCTGCCCATCCACCAGGTCTCCGGTGGAGACGAGGATGTCGGGTTTCGCCTCCTTGACCTCCCTCAGGATCCGCTTCAACCTTCCCTCTCGAACTATAAGCCCCAGGTGGACATCGGAGATCTGGACAATGGTGAGAGTACTTACTTCCTTGGGGACCTTGGGGCTTGCAATGACCACCCGTTCGCTGCGAATGGAGCGTGCCTCGAAATAGCCGTAGGTCGCGATCACGGCGACGACGAGGGATGGGATGAAAAAGGCAAGGCGCGATGAAGGAAAGAGAGAAGAAAGGTTCGTCCGCAGCATGAGTCCGACAACAAAGACAAAAAAACGATACAGATCAATGCATAACGAAGAGGTAAAAAACAGAAAGGTCAATCCCATCCAGGTATAGCCGACATACGAGAGGAAGCGGGCGAGAAGCTCCAGTCCTTGTCTCTCGGATACGCGCACCAGAACCGGTGCACTGACCATGACTGCCATAAAAAGTATGAGCACAATGGCGGCCCCTGACCCCAAGGTGAAGGCACCCTTGATCTTGAGGAATATGTAGAGATGTAAGGAACTATAGAGGAAGAAAAAGGTGAGCAAAAAGAGCATCATCGCCATCCCTCTGTGTTGCTAGACCTCTGTCGATGGTGACCCGCTTGAGGCAATATGCCCGCAGAAGTCGCCATAGGCATATGGGTAGCCCCAACATTCTCTGTATAAATGAGCAGCGGCCTAACTCGCTTTCCCCCCTGCATATTTCTTCTTGAGAAATTCCATTCCGGTCTGGGGATAGAGGGCATAGATCAAGACATCTCTCTTGGTGCGGGCAATCCCCTTGGTCTCTTCCCGGGCCTTCGCCATCTCGTCCTCTAAGGTATCGGCGGCGCGACACTCGATCGGGGTCTCGCCCAGGGGATAACCGCCGAGGGCAAGCCTTTGTATCTCGGGGTTCACCGGCGCCGGAGACCTTCCGTAGAGGCCGTAAAAGTAGTCCTTCACCTGCTGGGTGATCACCTTGTAGCGACCAAACAGGACGTTGAGCACCGCCTGTACGCCCACGATCTGGCTGGTGGGTGTGACCAGCGGGGGATACCCCATGTCCTTGCGGGTGCGGGGTATCTCCTCGTAGACCTCGGGCAGGCGATCAAGGGCCTTTGCTTCTTTGAGTTGTTGCACGAGGTTGGAGATCATCCCTCCCGGAATCTGGTGCAGTAGGACCTGCGTGTCGACGATGGCCATGCGTGTGTTCTCTATCAGATCATGGTATTTCTCCACCATATTCTCGACGCGCTCGCTTAAACGGAAGATAAGATTGAGATCCAGTCCGGGATCTCTTGCGGTGCCTGCGAGGCCCACCAAGAGGGGTTCACAAGGTGGCTGAGAAGAGCGCATGGCCAAAGGCGCCAGCGCGGTGTCCACTACATCAACACCTGCTTCGGCGGCCTTGAGGTAGGACATGGAGGCCAGTCCGCTTGTGTAATGTGTGTGGAGTTGAACCGGGATATCCAATGCCTCCTTCAGGGCTTTGACCAGCTCAAAGGCATCGGGGGGCGCAATTAAGCCAGCCATGTCTTTGATACAGAGGGAATCAGCTCCCATCAACTGCAGGGTTTTGGCCTTGTTGATATAATAATCCAGGGTAAAGATATCGCCTCCCATTCGATGCTCCGTCAGGGAAAAACAGAGGCAGGCCTGGGCATGTTTCCCGCACTCGTTGACGGTCTTAATGGAGACCTCCAAATTCCGCTCGTCGTTCAAGGCATCGAAGATCCGGAAGATGTCGATACCGCATTCCGCCGCCTCCAGGATGAACTCCCTGACCACATCGTCGGGATAGTTTCTGTATCCTACTAAGTTCTGACCGCGAAGGAGCATCTGCAAGGGGGTATGAGGCAACAACCGCTTTAAGGTCTGGAGTCTCTCCCAGGGGTCTTCGTTGAGGAAACGGATACAGACATCATAGGTTGCGCCGCCCCATACCTCCAGGGAGTGAAACCCTACCTTATCCATCTCCGGCGCAATGGGCACCATATCCTCGATACGTAACCTCGTGGCAAGGATGGATTGATGGCCGTCTCTCAAGGTAGTATCGGTAATACGCAGAGGAGCAGAGGTCATCTTTTCATCTCCAGTCTCAGGAATTATCCGCCATGATTTCATGTGGCAAATATGTAAATTTAACAACCGCTAACGTTTCTGTCAATTCCTGGTAACCTCCAAGAATAGACACCGGCTAATCCGCTCTGCCGGCTTGTCCTTTATGGGGTTTTTAAGGAGGTACACCTATTATGTATCGTTACATAGAAAGGTAGACGATATGCCATATATTTAGGTCAATGTTTGGCTACTCGATCAAGAGGTATACGCAATGGCAAGGGCAGGCAAGAGGTGGTTATCCGATTTCCTTACAAGATGTCCAGCAAAGCCCACCGGGTAATAATGTTGAAAGATTGTTCGTAACGAGAAGGCCACACCTCGATTTTACCATTATTGTGTTCACAAACTCAAAATTTATGTAACTCATTGTCTTTATTGAACTTTTATAATGCCTATTAATTAGGCAATTGATTGATTCCCTCATGATATTGGGGTATTAGGCATTTTCCCAGTGACTTTTCCACAAGTTTTCAATAGATATCGTTGATTAGTTAGCCTGCTTTATTGACCGGCATGGCCTTTTCTTCCAAGCCATCGGCCTGCAACCCTGCATTGAGCTTGCCCTGCCGATACCCCTCCAAATCCAGGGTCACCCGTCTAATGCCTATCGCGCCGAGCTGATGCAAAATCGCCTCGCGAAGATCAAGGACCCTCTTGACCTCATCCCTAGCGACCTCGATGCAGGCGGTATCCCCTGAGAGCAAACGGACCCTGACCACGGCAAAACCGATCTCACGCAGAAAGGTCTCTGCCTCCTCGATCACCCGCACCTTCTCCATCGTGATGGGCTCGCCATACGGGATCCTGGTGGCGAAGCAGGGGGAAGAGGGGCGCTCAAATCCGGGAATGGCATACGCCTGGGAGTATGCCCGGATCGCCTCCTTGGTAAACCCGAGCTCTCGCAGGGGGGTCCGAACACCCACCTCCTTCTCAGCCCTCATCCCAGGGCGAAAATCCGCTTCATCGCTGGCATTGGTGCCGGTGAGCAGGGGGTTATGGTCCGGTATCTCCTTGCGCATGGCCTCAAGGATCTTTCTCTTGCAATAGTAGCACCGCTCGGGGGAATTGGCGAGAATGCGCTCATCAGCAAGGACAAAGGACCCGTCCAGCAGGAGGTGTCTGATCCCCCTGGAACGGCACAATTCCGTGGCAAATGTCACCTCCCATGGGGGGGTCAGGGCTGATTGCATTGTGATTGCCTGTACCTTTTTCTCACCCAAGATCCTGGCGCCCATGGCCAAGAGGAAGGTGGAGTCCACGCCTCCCGAATAGGCGACAATTACCTTGCCCAGCCCTCTGAGATATTCTTCCAAAGCCCCTATCACCTACCCTATCCTCCCCTGGCTATTAGTTCTTTGTAGATGCACCTGTCCATGACGGCCCTCAACCCGCCCCGTATGGCTCGATCGAAAGCCTCGGGGCTCACGACCCCCTCCTGCATCCATACGGCCTTGACCCCCTTTTCAATCGCTGCTTCTACGATGGGAGGCACCTCTTCCGATCGGCGAAAAATAAGGGCGAGATCTATCGGCGCCGGCACTTCCGCTATCAGAGGGTAGCAGCGTTGACCAAGGATCTCCTTTACTCCTGGCCGTATCGGTATTACCTCATACCCCTTCTCCAGCAGAAATCGCATGATGCGATAGCTGGGGCGATCGGCCCTTGGGGACGCACCGAACAGGGCGATCCTCTTGCAGTTCTCCAAGATCCACTCTATATCCTCTGCCGCGCCGAAGCCGGAGGTGGCCTTTTGGCCAGATGGGGTTGCCACTACCGTTATTGCATCGCCCGCCGTGATCTCCCCTCCTTCCAGTACCTTCGCAAAGACCCCCTTTTCCTGCATAATGCAGTTGCCTAATTTATAGTAGATAGAGCATCGCGACGGACAAATCTTTCCATGTTGGGTGATCTGTATCCGGACACGTGCGCCGCCGGAGCCGAAGGTGGCCCTTTGGCCAATGGTTAATACCGTTGCTTTCGGAAGATCGAGGATATCGATGCCCGCGGTATCGATATTTTCGCCATAGCCGCCGTAGGAAACCCCTTCCAACGCCTCGCACGGCAGAAGGGTCACATCCCTGTCAGGGGTGCCGGCATGAACGTCTCCCACGATGCCCCAGCCAGGCTTAAGCGATACCCTCCCCTTCACCGGCGTCTTGCTTTCTCCCTTGGCGTCGCTGATGTTTACGGATACTATCTGCCCCTTCATCAATCGTCTTCCTTGTCTCTCGCGTATCGGCGAAATATCCCCTATTCCTCAAGCAGGGAGAGATACCGCTCGCCGGTATCGGGCAAGACGACGACGATCGTCTTGCCTTTTGCGTCCTTATCTACTTGGCAAGCAGCCTGCATGGCCGCCCCGGAGGAGATCCCTACAAAGATCCCCTCCTCCCGCGCCAACCTCCTGGCCATCTCCTTGGCCTCTTCGGTCTTCACCTGGATGACGCGATCGATGAGTCCCCTATCTAAAACAACGGGGATGAATCCTGCGCCTATCCCCTGGATGCCATGAGACGCAGGGGAACCCCCGGAAAGCACCGGACTCTCCGCAGGCTCGACAGCGACGATCTCCACCCCCGGCTTGCGCTCTTTCAAAACACCACCTACGCCGGTAATGGTGCCGCCGGTGCCGACCCCGGCCACAAAGATATCGACCTGCCCGTCGGTTGCCTGCCAGATCTCCTCTGCTGTGCAGCGACGGTGGATGGCTGGGTTGGCCGGATTCGTAAACTGTTGCGGCAGAAAGGCCTTGAGCTCTTTGGCCATTTCCTCTGCCTTGTTCACCGCCCCCTTCATGCCCTCTTGTGCCGGTGTCAGGACTATTTCAGCGCCGAGTATGTTGAGGATCTTTCTCCTTTCGATGCTCATGCTCTCGGGCATGGTGAGGATCAGTCGATAGCCCCGGGCCGCACAGACAAAGGCGAGGGCGATGCCGGTGTTGCCGCTGGTGGGTTCAACAATGACATCACCAGCCTTGAGGATCCCTCTTAGCTCGGCATCCTCGATCATCGCTAACCCGATCCTGTCCTTCACCGAGGAAAGGGGATTGAACATCTCCAACTTGGCGAGCACGAGGTTGTTGCCCCCCACGAGACGGTTGATCTTGATTAACGGCGTGTTGCCTATCAGGGCGGTTATGTCAGGAGCATATCTCATATATTCCCTCCACCGCAGGCCCTGCATGACTTATCCTTCTGCACGGCTGTTATCATAAATTCCATTAACTCTCCGTTGGCATAGAGTATCTTTCCCATAAGAAGCTCACCAAAGCCTGCGAGGAGCTTGATCGCCTCCATGACCCGAAGGGAAGCAATGAGGGAGGGGTACATCGCATCCCGCCGCTTCCCGGCACTGTATGAACATCGACAGTGCTCATGCTGACAACTTACAGCCTTACCTCCATGGCTGCATAGGGACATGCCTTGACGCAGAGCTCGCACGCAACGCACTTGTCCGCGATAAAATCCACCTGCCACGTGGCTTGGTTCAAGACGAGGGCATCCGAAGGACAGAGGGCCACACAGACCCCGCAATGGACGCAGTGATCATCCTTCCTCGTAACGTCTCTGCTCAAATTTTCGATCTTTATCTTTAGTTCCTTGAGATAATCGAGGGCCTCTTGCACCTCCTTTTTTCCGCCCAGCAGCTCTAACACGAGCAGCCCGCCCTCGGGTGGGGCTATGGAGGCCTTCAAGATATTAAACTCCAGGTTGTATCTCTTGACGGTGTTGGAGATGATGGGTTGACCCACCAACTCCGATGGAAAATGTAATACCACTCTTCGCGAGATCATCGCTTCCTCCTCATCTCTCTATCGGCCTTTCTTGAAAGGCCTTGAAGGTTATCCCCGACTCTTTTCCCGGCAGTGGCTCAACAGGCTCGGTCAGGACAAACTCCCCCTTCTCGATCCGGCCCTTTAAGAGCTGGGCGATCTCCCGAGCCTTGACGAGGCTGGAGATGGAACCAGTCGGGACCTCCTTTTTACCAATGGTTATCTTGCCGCTTCTCAGGTCCTTATAACTGACCTCGCCGAGGACATCGGGATTTGCCTCAGGATAGCCTTTGCTGTAATCCACGATGGGGGCCAGTATGTCTTCATCAGCGACGGAGGCAAAGAAGGCCATCTCTTCGTCCAGTATGGGTATAGGCACCCCGATCCCCACGCCGAGGGTGGTCCCATAGCCGTACATACTCACCCCCCGCAGGTAACGGGCATCCATCCCCTTGAGGTCCCCGATCACGCAGAGGGTCCCTGCCGGCCTCCTGGGTACCTCGCGCTCGGTGCGGGAGACCGAGGGGTTATGCTGGGTTCCCTGCCACGATACGAACCCCGTACCCCCTCCCAAAAATATGCGTGTCCCTATCCCGATGGTCCGGTAGAGGGGATCATTCATAAGAGGTGAGAGCGCCCCGGCGCTGCAGTAATTGGCGTTTCCCAGCCTCGGCTTCAATATCCCCATATAGGTGTAGATGGCCTTGTCGGAGAGATTCACCGCCACAGCATAGTTCTGATAGGCATTCCGTATATTAAAGAGCACCGCCTGATTGGCATCCCTTATATTCAGCCAGCTTCTCAGCTCCCGGCGGGGATAACAATCCGTTCCATAGGCAGAAGCCTCCAACTCGATATCCCGACCCGCAACAAATTCCTCGATCACATGCGACCCGCCGTACCGGAAAGCGCCGGGGTGGATCTTGTTGCGCGGATCATCGTCGGGGATTGCAGCAGCACCGAGAAAGATATCTACAGCTGCAAGCCCGCAGTAGGCAGGCACCCCATTGAGCTTACAGGTACCACCCCCGAGTTTTATCCTCGGCTTGGTATGCCCGATATTGAGATAGATCCCACTCGAGCACATGGGGCCAAAGGTCCCTGTGGTTACAACATCCACCTCTTGATAGGCCTTTTCCACCCCCTTTTTCTTTACGATTTCGGTTATCTCCTCAGCAGTCACCACCACTGCCTTGCCCGTCTTGATCTTCTCGTTGATCTCTTGAATGGTCCTTGGCATCCTTATTATCTCCTTTCTACCTCACCAGCACCCTGTAAGCTTACCTTTTCTCTACTGATGCATTGCCTCAATCAGCACTTCTTGTCTTTGTTTTTGCCCCCTCTTTGCCCCAAAGGGGGGACATGCCCCGTAAGCGCTCCGTTATCCGGGGGAGGACCTTCAGGACCTTATCCACGTCCTCATCCGTGTTAAATTTATTGAGGCTCAGGCGCAAACTCCCATGGGCAACCTCATGGGGAAGGTCGATGGCCAGCAGGACATGCGAGGGATCAAGGGAGCCTGAGGTGCACGCGGACCCCGAGGAGGCGCAGATCCCCTCAAAATCGAGGTTGAGAAGGATGCTCTCCCCCTCTATGCCCTTGAGGCAGCAATTGAGGGTATTAAAGAGCCTTTTTTTAGGATGTCCATTGACAAACACCTCGGGGATGCGTTCCAGAATCCCCTGCTCCAGCCTATCCCTGAGCGCGCGAATCTTTTTCTCGTTTTGAGATAACTCTGCTTGCGCCACCGAAGCTGCCTTGCCGAGCCCTATGATCCCTAGGACATTTTCCGTGCCGGCGCGACGATTCCGCTCATGGTGTCCGCCATGTAAGAGGGGATCTATCTTTACCCCCGTGCGCACATAGAGCGCGCCGATGCCTTTGGGACCATAGATCTTATGCCCGGACAGGGAAAGGAGGTCCACGCCCAACTCCCTGACGTCTATTCGTAGCTTTCCCACGGTCTGTACCGCATCGGTATGAACACAGACCCCATGCTCGTGGGCAATGCGCACGATATCCTCGATGGGCTCGATGGTGCCTATCTCATTATTGGCGTGCATAATAGTGATCAGGCAGGTATCTCTTCTGATGGCCTTCTTGAGGGCCGTAAGATCCACGATCCCGTATTTGTCTACGGGGAGCAGGGTATTCTCAAAGTCGAATCCTTCCAAGTACTGACACGCACTGAGTACGGCGTGGTGTTCTATTTGCGAGGCTATGATGTGTCTGCCCTTATCCCGAAGGGCAAAGGCCACCCCCTTCACCGCCGTGTTGTCCGCCTCGGTCCCTCCCGAGGTAAAAATAACCTCTTCAGGATCGGCGTTTATGAGCCGAGCAACGGCTTCTCTGGCCGCCTCCACCTCCCCCCTGACCTCTTGGGCGAACCTATAGATAGCTGAGGGATTGGCAAACCGCTCGGCAAGATAGGGTGCCATCGCCTCCCTGACCTGTGGATCAAGGGGCGTCGTCGCATTGCTGTCTAGATAGTATATTCTATCCACCCAATCGCTCCCGTCTCGTTCTTCTTCCCTTTATCAATGAGCTCTGTTAGGGTCATGTCTTGTAGGGTGTGCTTGAGTTTATCGCTTAGATCCTTCCAAAGATATCTCGTCGTACAATCAGGGCTCCTGGGACAGGCATTGGCGCTCTTAATACAATCCAGCAAAGAGAAATCCTCATCAAATGCCCGGATGATCTCAAAGATGGTTATCTCCCCGGGCCTCGCCTTGAGGCTATATCCCCCCCTGGCCCCTCTGAAGCCCTGTATGATCCCTGCCCTTTCGAGCACAGGTGCCAGCTGACGGAGATAGAGGGGTGAAACCCCCATCTCCTTGGCAAGCCCTGCCGTGCTCATAACCTCACCCTTTTGCGCCAGGGTCACCACCATCCTCACCCCATAACGGAGCATCGTCGGTATCTTCATTATTCGAACCTATTGATTATAGTGTGATTAAATTACTCACATTTGTCAAGAAAAAACCATTTTATCTGTTACCGTTGCGATCATCAAAGGTTAAGCAATCGCATTGGCGTAGCGTTTGCCCTCTCACGCGGGCCGCCTCGGCGCTACGGCTTTCATCATCAGAGCTTATTCCCATCATGACTGAACCCTCCACTCCCCGGCATACACGTTCATCCTCTTTCCCCGGGCAAACCCAATCAGCGTTATCCCCAAATCTTGGGCAACGATTACGCCGAGGTCTGTGGGGGCGGATTTGGATATGATCACCGGGATGTTCCTCTTTGCCACCTTAAAGAGTATCTCCGATGAAATCCGCCCGCTCGTGATGACAATCCGATCGGAGGTGGGTATATCCTCAAGAAGGCATTTACCGAAGATCTTATCCACGGCATTATGTCTTCCGATATCCTCTTCAAAAATCAAAACATGTTCCGTATCGCACAGGGCGGCGCTGTGTACCCCGCCGGTCGAACGATATACCTCTGATAGATGCTGAAACTCCTTTGTCAGGTGAAAGACGTCCAGAGGCGAAAGCTGCAAATCAGAGCCGACCTCTTTTACCCCATCTATATCGGCAGGGTTGTAAAAGGCTATCGCCCTACCACATCCCGTTGTTATCACCCGCTTGAGGAAAGATTCTTGGGTGAGTTCTTTGCCGTCTCTGGTCTGTACCCTTACCACTCCCCTTTGCTGAGCTAGGGTCATCCCCGTAATCTCTTCCTTCGTCTCAATAAACCCTTCGGAGAACAGGAAACCCGCGGCAAGATATTTCAGATCCTTTGGCGAGCAGAGGAGCGTCGCCAACTCCTGGCCGTTGAGCATAACGGTGAGGGGAAACTCTTTGGCTACCCAGTCTTCACGAGGGATCTGAGTACCCCTGTCGAAGCGCACTATGTTTATCTTCGTTTTCATCGTACTTTGTACCTTCAGGGCATTATTCATTATCCCCGCTCCCACGATCATCCGGTAGCATCCTCGGTATCTCCATCCGCGGCACCTTAGAACTCCATATATTGTGACCAGTTTGCTCACATTTGTCAAGAAGCCTATTCCTGTGAAACCGCTGTCGGAAAAAACTTCAATTACGACAGATATATGGAATGCTGCCATAAAAAAAACTGATATTCAGTGCCACATGATATTGAGATTTACGATTTGACATATCGAATAACATTATATATAAGTCCCAGGAGTAGAGGGTAGAAATCGCCGGAAAAAGGAGGATTCGAGACTATGTTACGAAAATTCTTTGCATCGCTTTGGGGGATTATCAGCACCGGGGCCTTTATCGGGGTCTTTGCCCCCCTCTTGCAGAAGTGGGGGAACCCCGGCAACATGGGTATCTGCGTGGCCTGTTTCGAGCGGGACATCGCCGGTGCCCTGGGGCTCCACCGTGCCGACGTGGTCCAGTACCTGCGCCCGGAGATCATCGGGTTTGTCCTGGGCGCCTTGATCGCCGCCTATCTCTTTAAGGAATTCCGCCCCCGCGCAGGCTCGGCGCCCATGGTGAGGTTCGTCTTAGGTGCCTTTGCCATGATCGGGGCCTTAGTCTTTCTGGGCTGTCCGTGGCGGGCCATGTTGCGCCTGGCCGGAGGGGATGGCAATGCCATCTTCGGCATACTCGGACTCATCGGAGGCATCTGGGTCGGCACCTTGTTTCTCAAAGGCGGTTATAACTTGGGACGCGCTCAGGAGACCCACATCTCAGTCGGATGGCTCTTGCCGCTTATCATGGTGGGGTTTCTTGCCTTGATGCTCCTCTACCCGCAGATACCGGGAGAGCCTAAAAGCGGGGTCATCTTCTACAGCATCAAGGGTCCGGGCTCCATGCATACCCCCCTGTTCATCGCACTGGGTGTGGGCCTTGCCGTGGGGGTCCTGGCCCAGCGGAGCCGCTTCTGCACCATGGGTGCCTTCCGTGATCTGATCTTATTCCGTCAGACCCATCTCTTCTCAGGAATCGTTGCCCTGGTAGTAGTTGCCTTCATCACCAACCTGATCTTGAAGCAGTTTAACCCGGGCTTTGCCAACCAGCCAATAGCGCACACTATGGGCCTCTGGAATTTCGGGGGGATGGTGCTGGCCGGGCTGGCCTTTGCCCTGGCTGGCGGGTGTCCCGGCAGACAGCTCTTTCTGGCCGGCGAGGGGGACGGCGATGCAGCAATCTTTGTCCTCGGGATGATCACGGGCGCCGGCTTTGCCCACAACTTCGGCCTGGCCAGCTCACCGCAGGGTGTGGGTCCCCATGGGATCGTTGCCGTGATCATCGGTCTTGTTGTCTGTCTGTCTATCGGCTTCACCATGAGAAAAAAAGTTGCTTAAGGAGGGATAACCATGACGAATATCATCGATGCACGGGGCCTTTCCTGCCCCCAACCTGTTCTGCTGGCTTTGGAAACGATCAAAAAAGTAAAAAAAGGGGAGATTGCAATCCTCGTTGATACCGATACCTCCAAGGAGAACGTATCGCGGGCTGCAACGAGCCAGGGATGGAAGGTCAAGGATGTTAAGCCAGAGGGCGCGGGCTATCAGCTCAAGATAGTAAAGAAATAGTGGCGTGCCTCTCTGAGTCTGGTACAATGGAGTTCCACAGGCAAGCCTGTGGCACCACTGCAAACGCCCTACTGAACCACCACTATGAAGGAATCAGACTTCATCTACCTTGACAACGCAGCAAGCTCCTGGCCCAAGCCCGACGCGACCTGGCAGGCCATGGAGCACTTTATGCGCAATATCGGCGCCAACCCCGGGCGCTCAGGGCACCGTCTCTCCATAGAGGCCGGTCGTATCCTTATGGAGACCCGCGACGCGCTGGCCGAGCTTTTCGGCGCAGAAGATCCCTTGCGCATCTGTTTTACCCGAAACGCCACCGAGTCTCTGAATCTGGCCATCTGCGGCATTCTTCAACCCGGCGACCACTGTATCACCTCCAGCATGGAGCACAACTCCGTGATGCGTCCGTTGCGCTCGCTGGAGAAAAAAGGGTTGGAGGTAACGGTTGTTCCCTGCTCGTCCAAGGGGGAGCTCGATCCCCAGGTGCTCGAAAAGGCCATAAAGGCGAACACCAGTCTGATTGTCATAACCCACGCCTCCAACGTCACGGGAACCTTGACGCCTGTAAACGAGGTTGCAAAGATCGCCCGCAAGCATGGCGTATTGTTCTGCATCGATGCCGCCCAGACAGCCGGCACCTATCCGATAGCGGTCGAAGAGATGCAAATCGATCTCCTCGCC
>Ga0214474_1000671_pt1 | contig 16501 bp, 24 predicted proteins | sample RVTome_2_FD_187335 | JGI IMG/M metagenome (GOLD analysis project Ga0214474, IMG submission 187335) | Soil microbial communities from uranium-contaminated site in the Upper Colorado River Basin, Wyoming, United States - RVT95D214 HiSeq ...
TTTAACGGTAATTGTTCTCCAAAATATTGATGAGTGTTAGAAATCACTTCTTTCCACCATTCATCGCTGCCCCCTCTAATCATCATATTAACACTTTCGACTGTATCCATATCATCCATTGTCTGTACCTCCAAATCCCTCTAAAAAATTTTTACATGATGGTTCAAGTTTTTGACCGCCGCTTCGGTTTTGTGGCTGGTCTGATTTTTTAATTTCCCGGTTCCGGCTATGCCAACCATTCACTGCGGCTCTCCAGTCCTTCATTTTATTCTTACCGACTAGCCATCCATTAGCCTGATAGTGATTTAGAAAAACATTAGGATCGACATTCAATCTTTTATCAGAGATGAATTGAGATAACTCCTCAAAAGTGGGGGGGGGTAAATTTACCCCCTCTTTCTTTTTTCTTCTTTTCATTCTTTCTTTTTTCTTCTTTTCATTCTTACATTCTTTAGTACCGTGTGGCTCCATTGTGGTTTCATTGTGGCTCTCATTGTGGCTTTCATTGTGGCTCTCGTAGTTTTTCGGATCCTGATAAATACTGTAATTATATATAGTTATGATTAACCCACGAGTAGTTTTCGTTGTGGTTATCATTGTATGTTTCATTAACCACTTCATTGAAGTTTCGCATTGTGCTTTAGAATATGAATTCTTCCGGTAACCGACATACCAAGAAAGGCCATCCAAAATATCCTTATAACTACAAAAGCACGCACCTCTTTTTATCGTACGTCCATAAAGTACTTTTTCAGTGTGATTAGCATGCATCAACAACCAATCCCAAATTTCTCTGATGTGAGGAGGTGCTTTTGAAATTTGTGATTCCTGTATTTTCCTTGCTTTTATGTAATATCCGCCCTGAATCATAATTGCTTCCATGTAGGATCATATAATTTTATATCAGCGTTTTTATGGCATTTAGGGCACACAGTTATTAAATTATCATAATGATCAGTACCACCACTAACCCTTTTTAAAATATGATGAATATGGAGTTTTGATTTAGCCCTATTTTGGCATATTTGACAGGTGAATTTATCTCTTTTTAAAATCCTTTCCCTAATTTTGCTCCAATAGTCTATTTGTGCCAATTTTTCTAGATATTGTTTATTTATTTTACTTTTAAAAATATCTTGTTTGTTTGCGAATTCTCGCCTTTTTGCCATTTTTTCAATTGGGGACTTTCTGCTATAATTACCATCGACACTATACCACAAACCATCTTCTTCAGAATAAACCCACGCTAAAAGTTCGTCTTCATCAATTTGCACTTTGGGATTTTCAACAAACCCCAATATTTCTTCTCTTGCCCATCTTGCTCTTTTAGCCATTATCGGAGGCAGTTCATTAAAACTTATCATGTGTAAACTCATCTCCAGGAAAAAGAAAAGCCTAACAGGTATCACGGGGACCTATTAGGCTTATGATAAGGGGCTCTTGCCCCAATATTTTCTTTGTTTTCCCGTGATTTTTCATAATTTACCTTTCACTACTCTAGTATAATCAAGTTTTCTCATTTTGTCAAGTTGTGTCAATGTCAAAAACAATCACAGCCACGTCCGCGGCATTTATTGTTTTTATGACCATTCCATTTTTGACGTGCTGAATAAACGGGAGGGAATTATCACTGTGCCAGTTGTAAGGGATGCCGAGAAACACTTCCCCTTCCCCCGGTTTTACGTAACCAAATCCTTCAGCACAATAATCTATTGGCAAATATGTCTTGATTCTGCGAGGGGCATTTCCTGTAATCATAATACACCTACCTTTCTAGTCATTGTGATAAAACATGACTTCCTCTTGCTTGATTTCCCATTCGACGTAATCACCGTCGCAGGAGGTCAAAGAACCATTCGGGAATTCTGACCGTATATGTTCGGACACCTCCAGAAGAAGAGCAGGAATGCTGTCAACGCTTAGAACCTCAACTATGATTGTTATTTTTTTTGCAACACATACCTTTCTATAAATCGTCATTGTCGTTTTTGTCGCCTTCATCTTATTATTCCTTTCTGTACCCGGGCCCGGGCACAAATAATTGTTGAAACGATTTATCTCGGGGCGAGAACGCCTTTCTAGCTATAAAAACTGGCTCTGATACGACCTCGATTTCTAACTCTTTTTTACATATTGGACATTCAAAGCTGTCGCTATGGGTCCAATAATCCCCCACCCACCGATTATAGATCGCAGTTTCAATTTCCTCGTTGCAATACGGACAAAATGTAGCCATGTAACCTCCTGTTATTATAGCTCTTCAACAATCTGAGCATTTTTAAACGGCTTAAACCTTCTTGCAACGACCAATGCAATCATTGCCTCTCGTAGCGATGTAAATTCCCTAGCATTCGCCTCTTCCAAAGATCGCGGCGGACCATCTTCATCTTCCCCTTCAGCCAACCAAACGCCAGGTTCAAGTAATATTTTCATGTGTCACCTCATCTTCCTCGCTTCTCGGCGTGCCCAATCTGGCAACTATCCTTGCAATCCACGCACCATTAACAGCAGTCCCTGAGCGAGTATCCAATCGTTGATTTCGGCTTCATATGATGATATTTTTACGTTTTTGAGATTCTTCCTGTGGTTGACTCCCTTATAGAATTTTATTATATCGATCCCAGCATTCAAATCATCAATCGCTTTTTGTAGCTCCCTAGCGTAGATTTTACTATCGCCGGTCCATCGGAGAGCATTAGAAATAGTGTGTAATTCCTGGTCACGACGTTCCTCTAATATTTTTAGTAGCTTTTCTCTTATCATGTCGCTTCCTTTCATGATTTTGTCTTCATTAAGAGATATTCCGCTTTTTTGCGTTCATTCTCAAATCTTTTCGCTTTTTTTAGGGCATTTGAAACTCTTCGCTTTCGTCCCGAGATAAATCGTTTCAATAATCTCGCAGGTATTTCACATTTTTTTGGATCGCCGTCACAAGTGACCAATGGACAAAAGTCATGACCACGATTCTGAGGCCAGGCTTGATGTAGGCAACCGTAACGCCATCCCTCGCCTACTTGGCCAGGGTGGCAAGTCGGTGAACAATGATGCTTGCATGTTGCACCTGTCGGGAAATCGCCATCAATGAATAACATTTTATATTCTCCTTTTCTAATAAGCGGGACCGTCACTAGTTAGAATCTTGTGAGGACTCACGAAGCGGTCCACCGGCTTGTCCATCGTTTTTGTCAGTATTGCCTGTTGTATGGCATAGGATTTTTGTTTCCAGTTACAACTCGGGCAGCGAGACCAATATGGTACATAGTAAGTTAATGCCATCACATCCCAGGTATCAGAACGATATTGGCCTTCTAGCTCTCTATGTGCCTGAATAATAGACTCTTTCCTAGTCACGATGAACCTCCGTTTTTTGAAAAGATGCCCGGAGCGGCCGAGAAGGAGGATCAATGCTCAGTCGCCCCAAGCATACATTATACGTATATTATTTAAGCTCTTTTTTCACGTTTTCACCCATACGCTTCAAGTCCTTACAGTCAGTCTCTTCGAGCCTACCCCCCTGTAAGTCTTTTTCAATCTCATTGAAAATTATTTGGATTTCGTCACGTGTTTTAGATGCATCCAACCGCTCTGCATATTTTATGGCTAACTGTACCCGCGGAGACGGCACTGAGCCTTCTTCTTGGTCTGTATCCGGTTGTTCACGTGACTCCGTTTTTTGATTATCTTTGTCGGGAGGGAGTGTGTTTCGCTTGTGTGGTCGACGCTGATTGTCGCGTGGAGTCTTCTGTGCGGGCGGATTATCTCTTTTCTCGTCTGTAATGTCTGGAGATTTAGATGTAGTGTTGATTAATTGATCCAGCTTAACGGGTCCGCTTTGCTCTTCTGGCTCTTTTGTGTTGATGTAATCCTGCCAGGTAGCTTCTCCATCGCGGATTGCTGAGAAAATACCACGCAGGTCTTGCAATTCAGCGGGCGATACGGTATCAAGCGAATGTTTAAGATACCTCTCAATCTCGCTCGGTTTAATGAAGATAGTGGAAAACGAGTCCAGGACTTTTTTCTTCCCGGCTTTTGGGTCCTCAGAATATCGGTTGCTTAGCGTTTGTCGTGCTGTCTCAATAGCTTCATCAATTATATCAGATGGGATAATCCGCAGTCCTTCATTTCTGATTGCCTTGGAGATCAGTGCGGCCTCCTTATTTTGCAACTCATCTTCTGTTGCGGTAACGATATAAACAATTTCACCAGTTGAATTAATTCGTTCCGCCAACACCTCGCGGCTGGTTTTATTTTTTCTCTCGACCGTTTTTCCTATTTGAATTTCTTTTGAAAAAGATGCGTTCGTCTCAAGGTCTAAGACCGTCACGCGGACACGCCTGATTTTATCATCCTCAAAGATCGTCTCGGTATTCGTCATGATGTTTCGCCAGCACCTAAGTGCCAACTCTGCGAAGCGAATTGATGGCCCCTTGATTTTGTGACCGGAAACAGGCTTGTTGTACTCCACTCGTTCAGCGAATTCAGGCCGTTTGCAAGCTTCTAGAATTTCATGCCGTGAATTGTCCTCATTTCGCGGACGCTGGATTGACATGATATAAGCAGACTGAATCCGGGCTTTAGCTGACTCCGCCGCTGCTATAGCAGCCGGATCACTACTGAAAACAACTGGTAGATTTTTATTAGTATCCATCATTGTTAAACACTCCTTTTTGAAGAATAATATTGACAGGTGTTTGCATATCCACACCACTGCTCATCACACCACCAGGACATAGGCGATGCCGGTACAAAATTGCCTAATTCATAGTGCCTGATGAATAGATTTATTCTATTCACCAATATTTGATAATCCTCCTTTGATCGAACAGTCATTGCTCGTTCGTGTAATAATGTTTTATTTGTAATCAATTGGTCGATTGCAACGCCCTTTGCTTCACTACCGATAATAGCTCGATATGCCAACGAATAAAAAGTGAACTGTAATTCTCGATCCAAGTCAGATTGTGAGCGTCTTTTTCCGGTTTTGATATCCACTACATATCCGGCTTCGTCTATCATGTCGATAAAACCCAACAACTCATAACTGTCATTAATTTCTATTTCAACCTTATGTTCTACGTGTGTTGGTTGACTAAGCCGAGCCGCTTTTGTTGCCCATAGTTCCGCCAATGATACGGTTTGATCGAGATATTCACCCCGGATTATATCAAGCCCACGAGATTGTTCTTCTTTAGTCAGACTGCATCCCTGAGAAACCGATTCGTTGTAAGCCGCCGCCGCCGCCTCTTTTATCTGTGATGCTGGAAGATCTTCATGAGTTGTTATTTTTTGAGTATTATTGACTTCCGCTCCCCCATGTACGCCCTTCCCCCTGTGTAGAGCAAATCCGGGTTGAATAATTTCTTTTTCGATATAACGTCTCCGGTACTGTTCTCCACATCGGAAAAACATATTGAGCTGTGACGGTGATATGTGTTTCATAGTTTTTACTCCTTACCGAAATATTTGAACGCAAAAAGGGCGTTTAGAAACGCATTGAAAGCATCATCCAAATCATCATTATTATAAGAGACAAATCTCGCAGCCCCCCCATCCTTGTCTAATAGTAATGAGCCCACAAGTGACGGCGTTTCATAAAACTTTCGGACAATGACATTACTGATTAGAGCCCGATACGCTGCCAGTTGTGCCATCCATATTTTGTTCGCGACTGTAGACGTCTTATAATCGACCAAGACAGCTCCATTGTTATGTTTCATCCGACACACCAGGTCTATTTTTCCTGTGTATTGATAGACAGGATGATCTAGTCTGGTCTCGATCAATATCACGCTATCGACATACTGATTAAACCAATTTTTGAACGACCTAAAATAGCCCTCATATTGAGTCGCGATGACATAAAAACTTTGGGCATAGGTCGCACAATAACTATGCACCGCTGTCCCACGAGCGGCGGCTTCAGCCAAAATGCCCGGCGAAATATGATCCCAGGACTGAAAGAGCCCCAATATCTGAGTCACTGATGGTAGCATTTTCATCTGGTCCACGAGGAGCTATTCTCAGCATAGCCCTTCTCGTCCTTCATATGTGCCTCAATTTGGGCCATACGCGCCCGCGTAGGCGTACTCTTCCCGGTCTCGTATGACTCAATTGTTTTCTCGGTCACTCCCAACAGCTGGCCAAGTCTGGCACGGCTCATCAACCGTGATTCTTTCCAGCTCAGATACGCCCTGAACTGAATAATTCTGTCTGAAAATTTCATATAACTCCTTTCTACAGAGCCATGATTCGGAGTCCATCATGACCGTAATATGGTTTTAATTTCATCGCTCCCCGTCTAAAATACCCCATTTTCCGGCGAGCTTCTTTTATATCGAACCCCACGATCCAGGCTTCAGCCTGGTCCTTGAACGCCTCGATCACAAGGGCTTTCACGTCAGCGAGGACGCCGATCTCGCTGATGTGATTCTCTATATTAACATATAATTTTACGATTCTCATCTCGAACCTCCTTGGCCCCCAAGGGGCCGGTTAACCGTTCATCACGCCCCTGGACCTAGCCCAGGAGCGGGGGAGCGGTTAAACAGTTAGGACATGATTAAGTTAAGTTCATGACCGAGCCAGCATATTTCACGCCGGCTCTTAGCTTCGACCGGAACGACTCTGTATCCGCCTGAAGTCCCGCCATGTTGACGCATTTCAGCTTGATGGTGCTTAGTCATTCTCGCGGCTAACTGTTTCGCTTTCTTGCTATCTGAGAGAACAGTGACCGGGCGAACTATGTCGCCCGACCCGTAACAACCCGGACTTGGCACAATTGCGTAATTTCTCATCTCAATCCTCCTTGGCCCCCAAGGGGCCGGTTGACTAACCGTTCATCACGCCCCTGGACCTAGCCCAGGAGCGGGGGAGCGGTTAGCAGAAGTACTCCCCGCATTGGGGACAGACCACTCTGTATCCCCAATAGTGGTTGTCGTCCTGACAATTAACGGTCAGGACCTCTACTTTTCCCCCACAGTTACACTCTGTGGGGGGGTTGAGCTCGGCTAGGAGCTCGGGCTCAACCTCCATTGTCACGGCTCTTCCCTCAACCGTAATCACCTTTTTCATCATATCCTCCTTGGCCCTTCCGGGCCGGTTAACTGTTCATCACGCCCACCGACCGTGGCCGGTAGGCGGGGGAGCGGTTAGCAGAAATAATATTTCTTGGGAAGTCCCATTTGGACTTTTCCCAAGAAAATTTTTCGGGGACGTTTCACTATCGCCCCCAAAAGTCCTAAATAAACTAAAAAGTCCAATACTCTTTTCATATATCCTCCTTGGCCCGAAGGCCGGTTAACTGTTCATCACGCCCACCGACCTAGGCCGGTAGGCGGGGGAGCAGTTAATCGTCGTAATCGTCAGGAGTGATTTCCCAAGTACCAGCCGGCCACTGAAAAATTTCTAACTGTTGTTCAATGTCAGAGATAGATTCCCCGTTTCTGAAAAATCTCTCAGAAACGAATCCATCCTTTATTAATTCGCACTTAAATAACTGTTTCATCTCAATTCTCCTTCAGATAAAGGTTTTTGTTCAGTTACTATTAATATATGAGTTTTTTCAGGTATTGTCAAGAGAAAAAGCGACATTTTCTAGGGGTGGTATGACGATTTATTTGGACACCATAAGTGGTAGGCAAAAGAAAAAGCCCCTGAGAAGGGGCTTTTATCCTGTAGCCACGGGGTAGTACAGTAGCACAGGACCCATACTGACGGTATGGGGATGAATCAGATCATCGTAGGCCAACGATATGATAATACTCTATCTGTCGGAAAGGGCGATATACTCAATTTGTCGCCTTGGTTACCTCCAAGTAACCAAACATGGCTCCGATCCCAGAAAAGTAAAAAACCAACGTGTCCGTACCAAGAATCTGCACTTCCTCGCCACAGCGTACAGATCGATCCGGGAGCCTGATGTTCTCTACCCCAAGTTTCATACGATCTTGCATTGGCTTTGCGGGTAGACTCGATACCACATTCCTCTAGACACCATCCAACAAAAGCGGCACACCATGGCACCTCATCCGTGATAGTGCTACCTGCAGGTATGATATACTGCCAGTATTTCAGTATCTCTTGGTTATGCTGTTCGCCCGGCATCTCCTCTATAAACTTATTCAATTCAGGTATAGCTCGCCGCACAAGCCAGGGTGGAATGGCATGGATATTTGAGCTAGCTATTGCAATCATCTCTATTAACGTGCTTTTTCCTGCAATGATTGAGTTGTCCAGAACCGTCTAAGAATATTAAAAATCACAATCATCACTTCCTGCAGCTCGGGAGACGTGAAGAATTTAATAAGTGTGCTTTTCTCTTCCTCAGAAATAAAAACGTACTGAGAAAGAATGAAAAGCAATATAAAAATTAAATTCCCACGGATCGTCCATGATTTAGCTGCTCCTCTGATCATCAATTTAAACATAATTTACTCCTTTATTAGTCACTATAATCGTAATCGATCTCAAAATCAAGCAGCGTTTCTGTCTCTGCACCGCACAACTCAAGTACATCAACGCAATAGCCCATGATTTCGGTTATTTGCTCCGGACTGAGCGGAGTAGCTACGGTATTGCCATCGCAGTAAATTTTCAGATCATGACCATCCTGTTTGTAGATCGCATTCATACGTGACAGCGGTGGTGGTAAAATAGCCTGTAAAATAGCTGCTAACAGTTCGATTATGAGGTCCCAGTCGTCACGATTTGTAATGTCCTTGCCATCATAAATCACTTCAAGAGTTGCCATCGTTCTAAGCTCCTTTGTTTATTATGATTATACTCCGCCATTTTTAATAAATTTGCTTGATATGGCGTGGATAAAATCCGATTTTTTGCTGACAATAATAGTAACCATAAGCAAACCGATTATAATCCACTGAAATTTTTTGATTTGTTTGACCTCCTCGACAAAAAAATCAACTTTTTGTTTGACTAACCCCAATTCCAGTTTTAGATTCTGGACCTCCTGGTGCAGACATTTAACCTCAATTTTGAGCTCTTCGACCATGTCTATACTGAATACCGCGGGGTTGAATTCATTGGACATGAATAACAACAATGCTTGCAATATGATTACTATTATTGTCATGGTTAACTCCTAACGTTTCTTTGGGATTTTTCTTGGAATTTTCTTTGGTTTCTTAGCTGCTTTGACTTTGCGTTTACTTGGCACGGTGATCACCTCCCATCATTATTATAATATTGTTATAATGTATCAAGCCTATATTCTATGACGAAACCTAGCATATCGGCGTAATCGGTAGCTTCACCGGCGTCACAATCAGTAAGATAAAAATCAAATGTAACTATTTCACCATCGGTGAAAGTGGCACCATTGATTATGCCTGCATCTGTTTTGGCTATTTCGTACTGTGTATCCGTGGTATCATCTGCAATCGGAGTACTGAGCACAGTAGACGGAGCTGAAGGCACCTCGTCATTATTAAAAGTCTTTCCCCCGTCATGCCTGACTCGCCATAGACAACTATCGCCCCCAGCCCCTTCAGTAAGCCAAACTATATAGATATTGATAGCTGCACTCACATCTACTTGTGCAGGTATGAGCCAGGTGTAATAAGCTATTGTCGATCCCTCCGTCCAAGTCCAACTCGAATATTTAGCAGTTGAACCAGCTTCATTCTCGGCCGGATCCGAGCCATCACCGCCCGCCACGACCAAATCCAAATCCTGGACTGAATGCCACTCGGAGTGAGTAGGTCGAGCGTCAGCCATAAATGTAATAACGCCATCAGCGCTGAATGCAGTAGCGTTAATGTCGTTTCCTAGCAAACCGCCGCCTACTGCACCTAGCTGAGCAAATCCATTTACGTCACAATCCGGGTCCGCAGCATTGCCCCCGGTTTCGCTTAATGTTAAATCTCCAGCCGCATCCAAATCGAAATTATCAAAATCTATAACCGTAGAAGTTCCTAAGATTGTGTTTACGCCGCAATTCAGACAATTTATTATCTCCGCATCCGAGCCATCGAAGGCATCGATCATCTTATCGGTCGTCGCTGCAAAGGCTAAGTACCCGTCCTGGACTACCTGTACAGCATCGACACTCTGAGCACCGTAGAGATAAGCCAGATCAGCGGTATCAGCGGCGTTATCTCTCAATAGCATTCCTCGTGATGAAGCGTTACCTGATGTTACATCTAAGATCATAGAGATGTGATTGCCGGTCTGTGTATCAGACAGATCAAGCAGTTGGCCGGTACCCGCTGCACCGGACCTAGAAATGGTCAACATGTCCGTGGCATCCACCAGGGTACTCGAGAGAGTAAGCGAGCCCGCCGCATCTATAGTAATGGTCGGACTCTCGGTATAAGCCTCACCTAGTGTCTGTTCATTGAGCGGTTCCCAATCTGTGCCATTATAATAATATAATCTATGATCGTCGCTGTCGGCATAAACATAACCCTCGGCAGCAGCTATAGGACAAGTTGCCTCCGGGTCCCAACCGTAAACCTCCAGTCCGTGCGGAACCCAAGTGGCAGTATCATCGCGACAGTAATAGACATCGTCACCACCGTCATAATAACACATGCTCTCTGACGGAGCCCCGGGAACTCCCGCCGCCACATCGTAATCAATAAAATCAGTATCGGTCAAACCCGCACTATAAGCCAGCATAGGATATAGGATCAGACACAATATTATAACTATTTTTTTGATCATCTTTTTTCCTTTTATTATATCAGACAATTGTTAAGGTTATCATTTATCTCTACGAAGCTAACCTTGCCGCGATCTGAAACACTTATAATCTGGACATATTTGAGCCGATCCGCTTCACCTTTGTAATGTTCCGGATAGTAATGCAGATGACCCAACAAAATAATGTCGCCTACGCTCAGATGGAGACCCGCTTGACCTAGCTCCATTCCTTCAGTATAGAGCCGTTCAGAAATATAGCGTTGCAGCGATGCAAAATAAGCGGCAGCTGTGGTATCGTCTGAAATCATTTTTAGTTCTTTCAGACCTCCGAATGGTTTTTTCCCATAGAGATTCTGGAGTCTCGTATAACTGCTACTTCCCTGCGTTGTTAATATTTTAGCGTTCAAACCGCCGTATTTTTGGGTTAGATCGCTGATTGCATTCCAAGGGTATATCCGATAGAACAAAGTAGCCTCGGTGAAAAATGTGCCAATTTTGCCCACGCTACCCATGGTCTGGTAATAGATCGGGTCGGAGACTAGGATCTGGCTCGGCGGCTCCGGTAATTGGCGTTGCATCAAAAGTTTGATATCGTCTATCTGATACGTGTCTGCGATATTACAGTCATTGCTATTCCAAAACAAACCGGTAATACCTTGTTCAGAGTCTTTGGGTATTTTAAGATAATACTTCCGCCAAGTCGTATCCACGGGAACGATCTCTCCATGATCATAAACGCTACCATGATAATCCGCCAATTTGATGCCTATATAAATATTGAGTGCTGTGCTAGCTTTCATCCAGCATACTAATAGACAATCTTCCAGTAGCCGGAGAGTATCGCTATAAGTCAATAAAGTCTCTGCTTCTTCTCCTATAGCGGTATTTCTGATACTGTAAGAACCGGAGCTCCCAGTCCGAGGATCAGCGACGCTGGTTAGAGTGTCACCCGTTGGTGAACTAAATCCCGTCGTTGCATCTACTTCAGTGCCATATTCGGAGTCTACGGCGGCATGTCCTGGCTCACTGTAATCGTATTTAAAATATTGGGTTGTAGCACCATAGGCTGAAATAGTCGGATCGTCTGTTATCACGGTCCCAGGGAGTAGTTTCCGGACAGATGCGTCCCGAGCTATCATCTGTTCCTCGAATAATATGGTCCAATTAAACGGCACGGTTAGATTTGTTCGTAGTTCCCTGAAATTGATGATATCATCAATTGCGTAATCTACCAGAGATACTCCCTCTTTATTCGCTTCGACTGCATCCCAGGAAGCATCGTTAATAAATTCATCATCGACATTAGCTTCATATAACGCCAACTCTTTGAGCAGCGTTACCGGATTAGTCGAGCCTGAGCAGATGCCGTTTAGGTGTCGAGCCGTAATGATGGCTTTTTTACCGGCATTAAAAACCAATCTCAACTTCGGCATCCATAGCCTAAATAGACTCACGTTCTCATCGCGATCATAATAAGGCGGATCACCCGTCATACTAGGTTGTGTCCAGAGATGACCCCGGACATAGATCAAACCATCAAAATCAAGATCTGCGTCCCAGCCGCCCGGTGGTGCTTCGTCCGTTATATCGAACTCCTGGACTGAGTTAGTTCCGTCCTGAAGTAATAAATGAGGTCGGTGGATTTTATATTCGATGGTGGTCCCGGCTTCTTCCCAGCCATTCCAGGACGCTATCGGATTTCTGATATCCCACTTTTTCGTTTCTTCAATATCAATCACAAGATATATTCCTGTATTACCTTGATCCGGTATGTTTATATCATTGCCCAAATGTTTTACGACATAGGTTCCCTGATTCAATATCGGATCATTATCATCTTCAAAATAGTATACAATGTCTCCAGGCTTGATACCCCAGGTTGCGAAAGTTGCATTATCATCACGGAATATGATTTCATTTTGGACCACTTGACCGGTATTGCTAGTACAGGTCGAACTGTTCCGGTAATTAATATGGCCATACCAGGCCCAAGCAGCTGGAGTTCGCTCGGTTCCTATGTCGTGCATACAACCGCCGGTATTAGTTACAGGATTATATGGATTGATCTGGCATGGAATTTGGAGATAGACTTTTCTAGCGAGACCAAAGTCCAAATCTTTAACCGATACCTTGCATTTGATTGTCGCATCTTTATTTTCATAATAACCACCTGATGATTTTCGCATGAGCCAAGCGTAAGATTTAGGACCATCCGATTCTAGCACATCACAGACATAACCAGTCGGAAATTCCTCATCATCGGTCCATAGTGTTGTGTTTGTGTCAGTGTATTTAACAATGACCTGTACGTTATATAGTTTTAGTGGGGGTGGATCATGATAACACAAGAGAACATATATATTAATATATGTTTTAGTCCAATATGCTTGATCAAAATCATTTGTAATGTCCATTTCTAATGGAGACGTTGTGGCATTATCAAGATATGCATATCTATGATTAATGCTAGAAGTTGACGGTCTTTGATAATAATGTATACGAACCGATTCATTGCCCGATGTCCAAGGGTCTAACGAACATTCAAAAACACATCTAAGTATAACTTTTATAACATTTACTGTTTCTATCGGGGGTGTTCCAAGTCCCCCAGTCAATATGGATTCTGTCCTTGTAGGAGTAGTTGGTATAGAACCTCCTGCCCATGACCCCTGCCATCTTCCATCATCAGGTAATAAACCGTTTGCTTCATGAAATGTCAAATCATTATTATCAGATAGATTTGGTAACGATATATGCGTATCTGCGGGCGGTGGAGGCACATCCCAAAGACACATCCGTTGAACATAAGCATAAATTTTAACAAATTCAATGCCGCATGACTGATCTTGCCATAAATTCTGAGCGGTACCATCATTCATATTTTGAGTAAACGAATCAGAAACATATATATTAATCGGATAAATAGAGAAATCTTCCCAATTTGTCACGGAAACTAAGATTGACTGATGATGACCACTCGAACTAGCTAAATTTGTGGGGTAATAGGTACTACTATTGGGTTCAAATAACTGATCCCCACCACCGCCGAGTTTAAAATAATTAGCATATGGTTCACCGCCTCCAGAAACCGGCAAATAATTACCCCTCCAAAAATAACCACCCGTCCCCTGGACCTTCCAAATCGTGGGTGTGATTGCCATTGTGCAAGTACCAAGATTATTTATAAGGCCACTCATCCCCCACAAATCGCTCGTGCTTAAATCTAATGTTAACTTAGCATATCGTTTATTATAATTATTCCATTTCGGAGAACCCTGGAATATTGCAGCATCATCATTATCAGTAAATAAATTTTCAACATTTGACCAACCTTCTGAGAGAGGTACCGATGTATTTAAGGGTAATAATGCAACATATACTCTACCATATTCATTATCCAGCCACGAGAAAAACGAGGGATATCCAATTTTGGTAATATAGGCATCAAGCCGTTCTAGGCACTGATTCGGATTAGTGCCATCTTGATTTGTTTTTAATATTTTATCAGTGATTTCAGTGCTTGGAAAATATCCTAATAAAGGTCTAATCGTATCGAGATAGGTCAATATATGGCCATTTAGATTTGCATTCTCAGTCACAATATACCAATCCGCCAGTACTTTATATTGTTCACGGGCATCTTCCGGATTGATAGCTATAATGTCTACCGATTTGTCTGCTCCGATCTGATTGATGGGCAGTTCACGACTCCCCACCAACCACGTTTCACGAGGACGATACTCATATAATATGTCGCCCTCCTCAATCGTTGTTGGTGTAGTGTCACGATAACCCCGGATCACATCATAAAATGTCCCCTGTTGTAAATTTACATTAGTGCCAACTAATATCTCTTCGTCCTTATTTAGAACAACTAAATTGTCTCTAATTGCTCGCGACCATTTACCTAAATCAAGACACGCGATAGTCGTAGCCGTCTCATCATAAGCTGTGGCTGCTTCTGCTACGGCTCCTTCATCTACGCAGAGCAGCCGTTTATGGATAGTGTCCGAACCCATGATGATCTGGCCCGGCTTACCGATATTCTCTTGCGGACATCGTGGCCAATCATATTCATTTATCCTGTATCTCGGTATCTCCGCTTCATCCCACCTGCTCTCAATCGAGTCACAATCTACAGACACCCCCCCCTCTGAGCAGGGGGGATGGGCTGTAATAAAACCGTTAAAAAATACTTGCTGAATATTCTGGCCGGTGTTTGCAAAATCGTAACTGATGACCAAGGGTTGACACGCTCCGGTCTTGACGGGACAAAGCTCCCCGATATAAATCTCTTCCGATCTACCGATAGAGTAAGCGTCGAAGTACTTGATATATTGGACCGGTAGACCTTGCCAATTCTCATGATACAAGAGCTCTCGGATAAGCTCGTTATTGACCAGGCTAAAACCCCAGTTTGCGGTTGCGGGACCGTAGTTTTCCGGTTCGATATTAAATTTACGGTGGACCTCGCCTAAAGAATCTCGCATCACACAATCATTATAGATCTTGTATGAGTATTTTGCTCCCATCACCTTGACCTCATCGAGCAAGCCACTGGCTACAGTATCAATAGACATTCTAATCCAATAGTATTGTGAACCGTTGATCTCGCAAGGAACCCAACCTGAGCCAGGATCATTCCACGTAACTGCTCCGGAATTATCAAGGTCATTCGTATTATCAACAAAATCCAAGACTGTCCAACCTGCTGGATCATCATAATATTCGAATGTAACATCAAAAGCTCCTGGGGCTGTAAATGGCGTCGGAATATACATATACATACCGGTAAATTTTTTGTGAAACCCAAAATATGTCCAATCCATAGATATGCCCAGTATGCCGGACCCGTCTGTAGCTACAACCAGCTCCGTATTATCCTCCCAAGTATTTACCATCGCCTGATGTTCAAACACTTTATCGAAGTGACACGGCATTTCAATGCGATCCTCGACCGGTAGGTAAACTTGACCGTATTGTCTGAAATTGATATTGATTACGTTCTTGGGGACGTAACCGTCTTTCAGTAATTTCGCAAACACTGTCTTCATAGACATGGCTGCAATCCCCATGAATATAATGATACAGATAACGCTGCACCGTTTGAGCATAATAGCCCCTTTCTGATAGAGTTAATAATGTTGTGGTTAATACTCATGCTGACTCCCTGTAAACATCGTGCTTTCTCTATCAGTATATTCATGAGAAAAAGTAAAAGCAATATTGTATCTACGAGTGTTAGGATCGAATGACCACGAAAAGGCACCCAAAATCCGGCCGCGGAAAGTATTGCCGTGTTCATTGGTTAGACTGATCAGTTGTTTCGAGCCTACTATGCACATAAAAAAATGCTGAAATTCTTCTAACTCTGCTGCTGTCAAGTTTTTAAATGAATACTGAGCCGTGGTTCTAGGTTGTCTTGTAGCCTGGCTCTGTCTCCGTCCAGAAGCGGTTTCGATTAAAATAGCGGGATTATCAAGGCTCACACTTTTAGCATGGCAGTATCCATATACGGCCGTCACTTTATGAACATGGGCTCCGGTAAATGCAGTAGAACCGGATTGACTTATACTATCCGTCCCTAGATAATGACCATAGAGTAATTGAGTCGATGTATAGCCCGGGAACGCTGCTGTCACTGGTCTGTCAGATAGGGTTAAACCTCTTGATAAACTTGGAGCTACCATTACTTTTTCTTGCCTTTCTTGATCTTAGTTCCGTATTTTTTGGCCCATTTCTTATAAGTTTTCGGTTCATTGATTTTGAGATAAGTCCGCTGTTTTTTACTTTTAAATGGCATTAGACTATCACCGCTTCCCCTAAGCAGATCACGCCG
>Ga0214474_1000672_pt1 | contig 16491 bp, 15 predicted proteins | sample RVTome_2_FD_187335 | JGI IMG/M metagenome (GOLD analysis project Ga0214474, IMG submission 187335) | Soil microbial communities from uranium-contaminated site in the Upper Colorado River Basin, Wyoming, United States - RVT95D214 HiSeq ...
AATTGAAGGATAAATGGCTCGATTTTTGGAAAATCGGCCTTTTCCCTTTCCAATAGGTCTCCTTTTTCGAGGGGCAAGGCCTGAGAAAGCTCTTCTAAGACGGCCTTCACAGACCATCTCTGACTCATAACATTATAACCGCCCTCAAGCGTGAAGACTAATTTTCCTTGAGTAGTGGCCTCTGCTATCTCCATGAGGATTTGGGTCATCCTTGAAAATCCTCTTTCTGTCACATCCATTCCGCCCAGAGGATCGTTGTAATGGGTATCAAACCCAGCTGAGACCAAAATCAACTGAGGTTGGTATTCCAGGGCGATAGGCTTAAGTACATTTTCAAAGATAATTCCATATGCTGCATCACCAGCTCCAGGCGAAAGAGGGACGTTTACGGTGAATCCCTCTCCCCGGCCCCTTCCGACCTCTGTTGCCGCCCCCGTCCCCGGATAGAAGCCATAGCGATGAGTTGAAAAGTATAGGACCCGCGGGTCTTCATAAAAGGAGTTCTGCGTGCCATTTCCGTGGTGGACATCCCAGTCCACAATCAGGATTTTCTGGAGGGAGAAATTCTTGAGCGCATATTGGGCGCCGATTGCCACGTTGTTAAAGAGACAGAATCCCATGGCCCTGTCCCGCTCTGCGTGATGGCCGGGAGGTCGTACCAGCGCAAATCCATTGTTCAATTTCCCTTGCATCACAACCTTGATCAACTCCAGGAGGCCTCCGGCAGCCAGAAGGGCGATTTCATAGGACTTTGCACAGGTAGAGGTGTCTCCATCGAGTCGGACATAAGGCTTACCTGCCGTCGAGGCGATTAGATTGATATAGGCAGGAGAGTGGACCATCTCTACCTCCTCGCGGGTGGCGGGTCGAGGCTTCACCTTCCCAAGAACCCGGCCTTTCATCTCTTCCTCCTCGATTCCTTGATAAATCTCCCGGAGTCGCTCTGGGCTCTCCGGATGACCAGGGTCCATCACATGCTCCATATATCTTCGATCCTTGACAACCCCAGTTCGGTTCATTTAGCCTCCCCATGCTTCGAACAAAAGATAACTTTCTAAAATTGTTCAATTTAGCCTATCTTTTTTGTTATTCCTTGTCAAGGTCGCCCCACTTTTATTCCGTTGACTTTTTTATGCAGATTTAGTAAACCATTACACATAATTAGCCTCCCGTAAGCAGTAAACCCCGTTAGAAATTCCAGCGAGGCATTGACCCCCGCCGGAATTTTTTGGAATGTAATCCCGCTATAGCGGGACTGCAGAACAACGGGGCATTATTTCTAACGGGGTAAATAACTTGGTTGGCGTGACCATTTTTTGAACCTTTTTGGAAAATATTGACACTGATATGAGTAACGGGCCATCAGCAGGTGAGGATCTTGATCTCTTGAAAAGAATTTCTGCGGGCGATGAAGAGGCTTTTAGACAGCTATATGATCTCACCCATCAGAAGGTCTATGTTTATTTATACCGTTTGGTTCATGGCAAGCAGATGGCTGAAGATATCATGATGGAGACTTATACCGAAGTCTGGAGATGTGCCAAGAAGTTCAAGGGAAATTCAAGGGCAACCACTTGGATTTTGGGGATTGCCAGAAATCTCGCCATGAATGAATTGGGGAAATTCAAAAGACATGACAACATTGACGATTTTCCAAATCTTTCTGATGGTGTCATACCGGATTTAGAGCCCATGGACCGACAAAGACGACTCAAGGAAGCCATGATAAAAATTCCTTTAAAGCATAGAGAGATATTAGACCTTGTATTTTTTCACGAGATGACCTATCCGGAGGTTTCTCAGATGCTCGATATCCCTGTTAATACGGTGAAGACAAGGGTCTTTTATGCAAAAGAGACATTAAAAAATGCCCTAAGCGGCATGGGGGTCAAGAAAAATGATCTATAGTCTTGATCAGTTAAGAGAGCTGATTCCGCACTATCTGAATAATAGGCTTTCGGAAAAGGAGAGGAAGGAGTTTGAGGAGGCGCTGGGTCAATATCCGGAGTTGAATCTTGAGCTCAAAGAATTTTCAGAGATCAAGGAAATTTATAAAGAAATCGAAAAAGAGATTCCCCCGCCTTCCGGCATCCTTTATCAAAGGGTATTGAAGAATATCCAACCCCAAATAAGACTCTCCTTGATTCCCCAAAAGAAGAGTTATTTAGAACAGATCCGGAAGTTCTTGAAATGGGTTTTGGGTTCTCCACGAATCTCGTGGGGGATTGTGGCCGTTCAATTTGCGATCATCTTGATTCTGTTCATTACTCTGCCCCAAGGGGATGGGTTCAGAACATCAACCTCAAAACAACCCCTGCCAGGAGAGGGGATTAAAATCAATGTGATTTTTGATAAAGGATCGACAGAGCAAGAAATCAGGAAGGTGCTCAACGAAGTTGGGGCAACGATCGTCGAGGGCCCCTCATCCGAAGGTCTCTATATCATTAAGGTAAAAGAAGATCAGGATGTGGAACAGACGCTCAAGGAGTTGAAAAAGACCAATGTTGTCCAATTTGCTGAGAAGGCATATTGAGAGTATACAACCACATTAAAATGTGATAATAATAGTTCCAAAAAACTAATCATCAGGGGATGGGAATTTTGGATTAGAGAAGGGAGTCTAACTTTTGGAGAAGATTCGTTCTTTGATTTTGCTTTGAGGGGGTTATGAAAAGGAAAGTATTCTCCATCTCCGGAGGGGTGGGGTGGTGTATTTTCTTTGTTTTCGTGTTATCTCCGTTTTGTTATGCCCCGATTTATGCACAGTCTGCTCAAACGAATACTCAGACCAGCGATTCCCCCATCCAACTCGTCATGCCTGAAGAAGGGTGCATGAATATCGCCAAAAAGGCAAGGATCAAGTGTTCCATTAAAACACCTTTCGACCCCACAAAACTTCTCGTCCTCCTTGACGGAACAGACATCAGTGGCATTCTCGATATCACTCCGGAGGGATTTGAGCATAAGTCGACAACCCTTTTAGCTTCGGGCGAGCATACCCTCAGCGTTACGGTGACTACTCAAGACGGGCAGGAATTAAAAAGAGAGTTTAAATTCTCGACACGCCATTCTAAACCGTTTGATGAGATTTATTCCGATAACAAGATCACGACTTTAGCGGAAAAGAAAGTCGTTAAGACAGGCAATACAGTAACTGTACCTTCCTATAAAGTAGAGGCCAATCTTGCGGATGAATCCAAATTGAAGAAGCAGGAGTGGGAGCTTAAATTCAATACGAACCTTCGGTATTTTAATCAAGACATGTCCGTCATCCCTCCTCCCGAAAAAGGATTTAGCCTTGCCAATTATCTCTTTCAGGCAAAGTATACCGGTGATAGGATGAATTTCCTTGGAGAGCAGGGGGATGTCCTGATTAACGAAACACCCAACACAGTCCAAGGGCTTGCAAGAAGGGGTGGAAATCTGGTCTTTCAGTCTAAGGACTTAAATTTACAACTAAGGACCTTCGATGTAAAAAGCGAACAGGTCTTTGGGTTTGTAGGTGGCCCTGGCTTTGGAACCACACCTAATGACCACATTATGGGCGCATCGGCAGACTGGGGTATTATTTCAGACAAGTTTCGATTCAGAACCATCTACGCCAGGGGGGGTGAGAAAGGAAATTTTTTAGGAACCTCGTCGAGTACGGAAACGGACCCTTCTTATGCAATCTCCACCCCAGAGGTCACAAGGAAAGGAGATGTTCTCGGATTTCTTTTGACGAGCGATTTTTTTGAGAAGAAATTGGTGACTGAGGCAGAACTTGATTTTTCAAGGTATGATGGGGATACCTCTGATGAGTTTCGTGCTAATAGTGATAAGGCCTACCGGCTAAAAGCCGGTGGGACCATCAGCGACTATACCTACGAAGCCTTGTATGAATATCTGGGGTCTAACTATGAAGTGATCGGAAACCCGGGGCTTTCAAAAGACAAAGAGGGATATGGGCTCAAAGCAGGGGGGAATTTTTTTAAGGTTCATCAAGTCAATCTTTCTTTTTTACAGTATCACGATAATGTCAAAAGAGATGACCTTTATCCCAGGATCTACACCACTCAGGGAACACTTGATTATGCCTTCACCAAATTTGAGAGTCTGCCTCTCGTCCTTAGTTATCAGAGGGGGATGTTGAGAAGTAAAAATGAGCCTTCAGATACCAATCATACAAGAATGGATACCGATACCATTACAGGAAGGATCAACTATATAAAGAAACCATGGGATTTTGGGTTTCAGGCCAGCTATTCTTTCCAGAATGATCGGACGGATATGGAGAATGATACAACCGCTGTCACCTATACCTTCACCCCTACTTACACTTTGGATTTTTTTTCCATCTGCCCCGGCTTTTCTTATAATCGTTCGATGAACCATTATACTCGGGTGTACACGGATACCTATACTGGAATCCTTGACCTTAAGGGGGATCTCTTTGAGAAGAAACTGACCTATGGACTTGGAGGCACTTATATCATACTCAGGGCGAGTGACAGGTCTTCTCAAACAGACACTCTCAGTTCAAACTTTAATATCTCGTACCTTTTGTTTAAAAATCTATGGGGATTTTTGAACCCTTCAGTGGGAATCCGGGGACTATATAATAAAACGAATGATAGGGTGCTTCGTCAGACAACGGATGAATTTGCCCTCTACCTGGTGCTCCAAACGAAAATGTCATTTTTATTTTAGGGAGGATGACCTAATGAAAAAAGTTGTTTGCTTCTTCATATACCTTCTATTTATTCTTACTGGTTTTTTAGTTTCTGTTACATCTGTAGAAGCCATTGTCACGGCCTCTCCATCTTCGGTTACCATTGCACGAAGCATTTCGAGCGCAAGAGCGATTACCTATAATGTTAGGAGCACTGATGGATGTAGACGGGTAATCTCCACATTAGGAGAGTTTGTTAGGGGAACTAATATCCTTGGCACTGTGAATACCCCTATCTCAGGTACCCTTACAGGAGTAGGTATGAACACCGCAGGGACTGTTACTGAAACGGTTGTCGTTCCTATCGGGGTGATCAAAAGGGCTGAACAACTTGGTGCTCGTACATTTCAATATATAAGGTATTTTAATCTGGCAAATTGCCAAGTCATTGTACCACCTGAAACCGCTACGATCCAGGTAGCGGTTACCACAGAAGCGGGTGCTGAATTCAGCATCAACCGACTCCAACTCTATTTTGAAAATCGTCGAGCAGAGATCACAGTAAAGAGAAATCAGCCCGGAGTAAAAGCATTTGTAGATATCCGGTATACAGGCTCAGGGTTGCTCCAGGGACACTGGGATGTGGACGGAAGGATTCTTTCCTATGTGAACCAGCATCTCGTGTATGGCAGGCAGGTGACCCTTGAGTCTCCAAATATTCCAGCTCTTCCCACGATTGATACAGGTACCCATATTGTGAGATTCATCATTACAAACCCCACCTCTACTGTCACGCCTCCAGAGGCAATCTATTTTGTAACCGCAGAGGAATATGCAAAAAAACCTATTAACCTTATCTCCCCCAAAGATAAATCTGAATTGAATTATACACCTGTGACCTTCAAGTGGGAGGGGAAAGACCAGCCCATCACCTATCTCATTGAATTTCTTGAAGAGGAAGGCCAAAAACCTATTTTTTCTGCTTATACAAAGAGAGCATTCTACACTCTTCCACCGCCTGTTCTGAAAAGTGTATTCTCTCCGGGGGAAAGCTATTTTTGGAGGGTAAAAGGTTTTGATGAGGGTAATAAGATTGTTGGCGAAAGCCCTGAATTCCAATTTACGTTTAAAGAACTCGCTTCCTATGTGCCTGGTCAGATCCTCCTGGTGGCAGAGATATCTCAGGGAGGTCTTGAACTGATCGGAAAGATCGGCGGAAAGTTTAACCTTGGTTTGATTGAAATGTATGATGTTAAATCCCTCCAGATAAAAGTGGCTATCTTTCAAACCAAAGAGGATATTTTCAGACTCATCTCTGCGATCCTCAAGGAGGAGGGGGTGGTTTTGGCTCAGCCGAATTATATCTTCCGAACCATGGCAGACCCCATGAGTGATAGACAGAATATTTACCGGGTACTGAATCTCAAAAAATTGCATGAGTACCTTAAGGGGAAAGGAGTGATGGTTGCGATCATCGATACAGGCGTCGATACTCAGCATCAAGATTTAAAAGAGAGAATTGTATCCTCTGAGAATCTACTGAAAGAACGTTATACCGCAGAGGTTCACGGGACAGCGGTGGCAGGTGTGATCGGAGCGAGTATGAATGGATTTGGGATTGAGGGAGTGGCTCCTGAGGCAGAAATTCTTGCCCTGAGGGCTTGCAGGCAAATGTCAGGGGAAAACCCAGAGGCTGAGTGTTATACCACTTCCGTTGCAAAGGCAATCGATGTGGCCATTGAAAAGAAGGCAAAGGTTGTGAATATGAGTTTTGGCTCTATTTTCTCGGATAAACTGATATTTAAACTTATCGAGGAGGGTGCGAGAAGAGGAGTTATTTTTATTGCACCCGTAGGTAACATGCCCAAGCAGAAAGAACTTACTTTCCCAGCCTCTCACCCTCTTGTGGTGGCCGTCGCAGGAGTGGATGAAAAGGGGGATCCCTATCCCAATTCAGAGATCGCCTCAAAGGCTCGGGTCAGCGCACCGGCAACGAATGTATTGACCACTATCCCCGGAGATAAACATAATTTCCTTAACGGGACCTCCCTTTCGTCAGCCACTATCGCTGGGATCCTGGCATTAGCCACCGGAAAAACGGGTGGTATTGAAATAGACAAAATACCGCCGTTTAAGGGAGATCTATGCAAATGGGAGGAGGAACTACTCAAACTCTCCCTCTGCGAAAAATAATTTCGAACTTCTAAATGAACCTTCATACCTTTTAAACACCCGGACAACGAACTCTCCATCTCCCTGAAGACGTTGATCGATCGTACCATAAACCTCTTTTTTATTGATGATGCCTCCCTCATTCATAGGGTCACGATAACGGCTACGGGCTCAGATTTGGTCACCTGAGAACATCCTCGTTCCCCGAATTTCATTCCTCAAAAAATTTTTTTGAACCCTTTTGATCCTATTTGCCACTCATTGACAAGAAATTGAATTTCAGAAAGTAAAAGGAGGAGAGAAAAGAGATGAAGCTACTCGATCTCAGGTCAGATCTTGTCATTTCCTTTGAGATAGCCCACTCGGGGCTGAAGGAGGGAGATCCTGTCGCTCCTGTCACAGTAACTATCAAGAACCAGGGAGAATCCATTTCAGCGTCAACCAAAGCCTTCTTCGGCTACTTCCCCTTTTTTGGTAGTGGCGCCATTTTTTTAACTGATTTTAAATGTCTACAGTGCAGCAACATGGATTATTATGGAAAGTATAGGGGGCCTGGAACCCATGGATTGTTGCTCGAGTGGTCGGTGCCTTCACTCATGCCGGGTGCAAACATTTCATTTACATTCAATCCATTTCTTTTAAATGAGGGCGAGAAACCGGTTATATGGATGCCGGGAAAATATGCCTTTGTAGCCCAGGTGTACCAGGGGGAAGAGGAGGATGGCAAAGAGAATCCAAAAATTATCCTGGTTGAGGTGGCGCCAACCACACCCAAACCGCTTGCTGTCCCCCTTCCGTAGAAATACGGTTATCCCTCCAGATTCAACGGCCCGTTGTTTTCCCCTATTCATGCTTTGAGATTCGATACGAAATTGCTCAGAAAATAACTCTTTTAAATCCCTCCCCACCTCCCTTTACAAAAGGGAGGAGTAACCTCCCCCTTTGAAAAAGGGGGATTGAGGGGGATTTTCATCGTTCGTGGGTGACGCACCCGTCATGAAAGATATAAGATACTTTAAAAGATTTAAGTCGTATGGTTTTCGGTGGTGGCTAATAGGATTTTAAGAGATGGGGGGGTCTGGATTGGGATGCCCCTGCAATGGGGATCTGTGAGTTCGGTTCCGCTGCGGACTTAAGAAATGATTACCCAGATGCCAATAGAGGAAACAACATCGCTGGGCAGACGATGGAGTATATTATTACGTGTCCCCGATAAGGCCAGAAATCTTAACGAACAGCAAATTGGAAATAAAATACTTTGACATTTCTAAGGAAAATACATATACAGTTAAATAGGTGTAGATAAGTTTTCTTAAATATCGGCTATAGGACTTTGGGATTGGGGAAAAAATGGTCCTAACGAGCCAAGAAATGAGCCCTTTTCGTTCTAATTCATTTTAGAATGGGAGGGCTTTTTTGTTGAAAATAATTGTTAAATTTGAACCTTTTTGAGAAAGATCGCCACTAATAGATTGAAACCCGCGAGGAGCGAAGAAGATGAGACGGTTTAGTATATTGGCTATTTTATCAACCTTTTTTCTAATTTAGTATTTATTAGAATTGAACCAAAACACAAATCAAAGGAGGAAGAAAATGAAGACAAAAAGATTTTTTGCAATTCTCATTGCTCTTGTATTAACCGTGGTATGGTTTCAGGTGGTTTTTGCCGAGGAGAAGTCCATCACCCTGCCAATGGGAACAAAGGCTGAGAAGCTTGGTCCAGGGCACGTCAAGTTCAAACTTCCTAATGGGCAGATTGTGGAGGTGAAAGGCTATTCGAAAGGCAGTGGCACAACAGCGATTATTGGCGATTCCGGGATATATGATCGCACGGGAAAACTGATAGCCTCGGGAAAGCAGGGGAGCCTGAAAAGTGGCCAAAAACCTAAAGAGTTTATAAAAGAGAGCAAGGATTACGTGAAAATTGATGATGACATAACCTGGCTTCCTGCAACGATCACATTTCAGGTAATCGGAGTAATAGACCCGATCCCGCCCGGACGACATTTGGATCAAACTAAGACAAAGGAATTAAGCCCTCAGCCAGATCCACCAGGGAAGAAATAGAGTGACAGACTTTTAATGAAAAATAGAAGATCGTTTGAACCTTTTCGAAAGAAGTTGCCACTAATAGGAGAACAGACCCGATGGGAGGTGGAGTTATGAAAACAGCAAGAATTTACAAAGTCATTTCTTTGGCAGTCGTTTTAGTGGTTGTTCTGTTTTCCCTTTCTTTTCCAGGGGCAGCCGAGCCTCCACCCAAGCCGGGGTTGCCAGGGAAGCCGGTACCAGAACTGCCAAAGGTAAAAGTCCCTTCGATGCCCGACCTTTTAATAGGCCCCTTTAGTATTCGTGAAGGCTTTACTGACTTCTATATAGACAGCCCAGGAATGGGTCCTAATACGATCACGGTAAGAGGGCAGGTGTTTAATGGAGGCAGGGTGGAAGTCAGAGGGTTTGAATTAGATGTGGTCCTATCAAGGGACATGAAAGTATCACCTGATGATATTCTATTGGAAAGGATTGTGGTTAGAGAGGTTATTCCGCCAGCAAGTGCAAGCCGTGCTGGATCAGTGTTGGTACAGAGCAGAGAGAATAGCATCGTCAAGATACCTCCGGGGAATTATTACGTCTGTGTACGTGTGGATCCACGTAACACGATAGCCGAGAGTGATGAGAATAATAATGAATACTGTATCGGATTAGCTCGTATACATAAGGCCGGCAGTACCTATTGAATCATGAGTGAATCGTTTTGAAAGGAATTGCCACAAATAGCCAAATACCAGAAACGAAGTTATGGGGATTAAATATATTGAAATCGGCGTGGGGAGCAAAATTTAATGAAGCATTGAGCAACCTGTGTTAACAGATGATGTGAAACCCAAAAAAAGGAGGCAAGTCTTATGAAAAGAATAACAAGAGTATTAATGATGAGCTTCGTCATAACCATTTCTACAGTTGTTATGATTTCCTTATCCCTTGCAGTCGATCCGATAAAGCCTAAGACAGGGATTGTGGACACTGAAAGATTACAGAAACCAATTTCCGTGCCACTTCCAGATCTTATTGTCACAGGCATCTACGGAAGAAGTTGCCCTAATTGCGGGTGTGGAAGCACGAACTATCAGAATCACCCTATAGTTGAGTATCAGGAGGACATAGTACTTAGTGTTAAAAATCAGGGTTCAGCAGACTCTGGTCCTTGCACTCTCAGGCTTGAATTCTATGATGTCATCTCAGGAAGAACAGCAGTATTTGCCATTCCCGTTCCCGGATTAAGGCGTGGGGAGGAGAAAATCTTTACCGGTACAACTGGCGGCTTTTTGTATCGTAAATCACCTGGGATAACTGCTATCATCGATTCAACCAATGTTGTGGCGGAGTCAAATGAAGGAAACAATACCAAAACCGTAAAGGAATGCAGTGTAAGATTAATCTAATGGATCTCAAGGAATAAGTGAGGGCCCAATGGTGGTTGGCCACAGAATTGATAATTCGTTTTCCTGCTCTCTTTTCAAATCCCCCATCCCCCTGCTGACCGGCTTTTCTACAGGGGTGAGGGGGGATTATTAATTCTCATGGTCTGCGGGTGATAAACTTATCAGTTAGAATTTCCTAAAAAATTGCTAATGAGTTGAATATAAGTAGGTAAGGTTTTTGGGGTATCGGTTAAAGGACTCGGGGTGGAGGGAAAATGGTCCGAATCAGCCAAAAATAAGGCCCTTTTAGTTCTATATTATTTTAGGACTGGGAGGGCTTTTTTGTTAAAAATAGTTGTTAAATTTGAACCTTATTTTAAAAAATCGCCACTACTAGGAGAATCCGAGGGTAATCAATCAAAACCAGGAGGGAGGATGAAGCAATGGTGAAAATAAAGATTCTTAGTATCATTTTCCTTTTCTCTATCTTATTAGCTTCAATGGCCTCAGCCTCTTTTGCACAAACAAAACCGGGGCCGAAACCCCCGCTCAAGGCCCCCGCCGGTCCTGAGATTCCATCGACTGCAGTGACTGTTCCTGATGACCCTGTGATCAGAGAGTTCACAGGGCCTACTTACCCCGTAGTCAATGGATCAGAAATAACCTTGAGATGGGGGGTCGTACCGGGTACGGGCGGCAGCCCTATCACGGACGTTACCATAGTCGCCCCTTATTTGCCGGACGCACCGATGCTTCCCATTGGCGAGCGCAGGGTTCTTTTTCTCGGCGGCGATTTTCCAGAAGAGCGCAGATATAGACTGACGGCCACGAACAGGGCAGGGAGATCCACGAGTCGTACTCTGACGGTTCAACATATTCTGATAAGAGAAGCCCTGGATCAACTTGAGATTTTTCTCCGCACCAATCCACAAGAATTCAGGGCGGGGCGACCCGTTGATCTTGAGATTGGCTTTTCGAATAGAGAGGGAGCTCCACTCGCTGGGATGAATATGATCGTGACGCAAGGGGGTAGAACGGTAGGCAGCCTTAGAGACGTTAGAATAGAGCATGGAACGGCATCTGCGACCTTTAGACTTCCGGATACGGGTTTCACAGGGGCTGTAGGCGATTATACCGTTGATGTGGAGTATAGGGGTGTACACAGATTAAAGCGATTTCGAACAGTACTCGCGCCGTATTTTACCATTGCGCCAACCCCTTGATTTCACACAATTTAAGATGGCGTCAATCTAATTCCTCGAAGAATTAAAATTGAACCTTTTTGACATAGGTTGCCACTAAAATGTAAAGACGTCAAACAAGGAGGTTTTGAAAGATGAAAAAAGGAGCAATTTTATTTGCAATGGTGACTATTGTAGGAATGACCTTCTCCAGTGCATGGGCGCAGTCGATTGAGGACATCACCTGGACGCCTGCTTCGCCCACTACTGCCACCCCAGTGACTTTTGTGGTGAAGGTATTCAACCCCGGACCCGAGGCCCCAATATGCGTCAAGATCGAGACACCGGGCGGAAGCCTTGCTGAGCAAACACACCCTGGAATTGGGGCGAGCACAAAGGGGCCTATCAATGTGAGGTTTAAACCAGTGAAATATGCCAAACCCGGGACGTATGAGGTGAAAGCGATGCTCCTGACCAAAGAATGCAGGGAGCCGTTGAAGCAGGCGAAGGCCCCTCTCCGAGTGGAACGCATTGTCGTCCGAGCGCCGTAGGCGTTCAGATAATGACTGAGAGATTAACCATAAGAATATGGCGGGACGAATGCCTTCCAGCATTCAAGCTCTTTTTAGGTGATAGAAACGAAGACTAAACAAGGCTTAAAAGGTTTAAGCCCCCGACCCGATCCACCAGGGAAGAGATAGGTTGAAAAGGATGATTTGAGCCTTTTCCTGAAGAGTCGTCACAATATAGGTAAAAACATAAAAGGAGGACAAGCGGTGAAAACGAAAAGAGCTATTTTAAGGATTTTAATTCTGGTAGGGGGCATCACTTTTCTGGCAAGCCTGTCATGGATGAATCAGTCTTTTAGCCAAACCGCTTTACTGGTACCAGACCTGATAGTCAGTTTCAAGGGTCCATCGTCAGCTTTTCAGGGGGAGAACATTTCCGCAAAGATTAAGATCTCCGTTAAGAATAAAGGGAATGCAGAGGCAAAGAACTTCCATGTGGATATTATTTTAAAGGAATCTACAGGAACCGAGTATATGTGCGGTCGAGGCTTCATTGCCAGTCTGAGACCTGGCCAGTCTATCTCCTCAGCTTCAGCCATGGCACTTCCATGCTCAATCCCACGGGATATTAGGCCGGGCGAATATCAGCTCTGCGCCATTGCAGATTCAACGAATGTTGTTCCAGAGGGGGCGAATGAGGGGAATAACAGGGTCTGCCAGAGGATTACAATTACAGCAAGGACGCTTAAGATTGACACGCCTCCCAAAATACCAAAAGAACCCGTGAAGTGAGGAAGAGGTGATGAAAAAGTAAGGGATAAAACGAAAAATTTTGGGGAAGGGTGAATAGAAATAATTTTGAACCTTTTTGAGATGAATTGCCACTAATAGATAGAAAATGAAAGTGGAAAATAGCCAGTTACTATTAAAGAATATTCTCGCAAGCCTTAGTCAGGGCACGAGGAACCACCCCATATTGGGGAGGTGTTCCTCACAGCAGAAATTGGAAAGGAGGAGAGAAGATGAAACATTTTAGGAAGATTGTAAGTTTGGCCCTAATTGTTTTTCTACTGGTTCTCGTTGGGCAGGTCAACCCTGCCTCTTCCGAAGAACCCAAGATTCCAAAACCTGGGATCAAACCTGAAGAGCTGCGTAAGCCCCTTCCGCCACCAGCTCTGGCCCCCGTTACCAATGCCCGGATCATTGAATGCTCCGGAGGGACTGTTGGGCCTGCCAGACTTGTCCTTGTCTGGTCCTACGGGACAGGAGTTAAGCCTGAGAAGGTCGTAATAGATGTTAAGAGAGGAAGTGAAGGCTCTGTGCTCATACCGAAAGGGACATTGGTCGAAGTGAGCGGCACTGAAACGAGAAAAGAGGTTAGAATTTGGAGAATGTATGATGTGCCCTATACCTTGATCTTTACCGCTCACTATCCACCTTGGGGTCAAAGAACGTATACCTTCGTGAAACGGTGCGGGGAGTAATCATTCATTCTAAATTTGAGATTTACAAAAGGGGGGGAATGAGTGATGATAAAGAAGGAGAGATCATCGTCGTTGGAATCGCTCCAGGAAGTTATCATATCACTAAAGATGGTATTATCGGTCCAAAGTTATAGAAAAGCAACAAGAGGTAACCGTAAGGGATGAAGATGATGCGAAAGAAGTGAGAGAAGAAAGGAGGTAAAAAAAATGAAAGAATTTAAGAAAGCAACCATTTTAGCGACGTTTTTATCACTATTATTTGTATTGGGGCAGATCGGTCCTATTTTATCAAAGGAGATCCCTAAACCAGGACTAAAGCCTTCCAAAGCTATTTTACCTGATTTAGTGGTCCAGGAGATTAAGTGTGGTCCTGGCAATAAACTGCAGTTTACCGCAGCAAACATCGGCACAGGGCCTCTGCCTTCTGGCTGGAAGGCGGTCGCAGATGTCTTTTTCGATAGTAGGAAGATGGGCCATATTGACCTTGGAAGGCCAACCTCTGGAAATATAACGCCTGCAGGTGGTACCGCAACTTACCTTGCTGCCTTTGATATTATATCGCCCTATAGTGTGAGGATAGTGGTTGATTCCACAGGATCCATATCCGAGTCCAATGAGGGGAACAATACGATGACTGCAAGGATTGAACCCTGTCGACCGGATCTCTGGATATTTGACTGGTTCTACGAAGGGAGTGCGGCTCGTTACTTAACAACTGTATCAGCTCGCCAAGGTGAGACAAAGAGTATAACCATGAGTGTTTTAAACTCTCTCAAAGATGTCGTGGGTGACTTTAGTGTAGGCATCTACTTTAGCAATGTTCCTCCAACGGATTGTCTCCCTACGTCCATTAGACTTTGGCAAACAATAGTCACAGGAGGCTTACCCGCAAGGAGTTCCCGGCCACTCTCTGCCACCATCACTATACCTGCAACGCTTGCCCCGGGCAATTATTGGATGTTCTGTATGGCGGATGATACAAATCGAGTTGCTGAGGCGAATGAAAGGAACAATTGTACTAATTATGTTCAGGTGACCGTTATTGCACGTTAAACAAAGAAAGGAAAGGAGTAAGGCAAAGTAAGTACTTTTCAATAGATAAAAACTTAAAAAAGGCAGTTTGCAATTTAGCTACAAAAACTTTCAAAGAAGATGAGGTGAATCACTTCAATAAGATAACGAGAAGCGAAAGGAAGAATTAAATGGTTTGATGTTACTTATATAGAGAAAGATGTAAAGACAATACAGATGGTAAGACAATACAAATAATAAATAAACTGTGAGTCCTTTAACCCCGAGCTAAGGTTGATATCGCTACCCCTTGGGACAAGACCTATAGCTGTTCCAGGAAAATAAACCTGAAAGCCAATCATTAATTATCAGGGACACTTCCTAAATATGGGAAGTGTCCTTTTTTTATTTGAAACGAATCTATCAGGTTATTGTCTGATGAAGAGATGAGGTTTTTTTGTTTTTCTTGACTTTTCCTCAGGAGACTGAATAGAATGATTTTTAGAGGGATGAATGGATATTCGGAAACTCGAAGATCTCTTGAAAAAAGTGAAGTCAGGAAAGATCACACTTGATAAGGCCCTAGCGGAATTGAAGTCGCTTCCCTTTGAAGACTTAGGCTTCACCAGGATTGATCATCATCGCAGTCTTCGAAAAGGTTTCCCGGAGGTAATCTGGGGGGAAGGAAAGACCTCCGGACAAATTCTCTCAATCATAAAACAGTTGAAGAGGAAGGGCCAAAACATCCTCATCACGCGTTTGGAAGAGAAAAAAGCCAAAGCCATACGAAAGGTCTTTCCAAAGAGCCAATACTATCCCATATCCAAAGTTCTGACCCATCTCACCCATTCCGTCAAATCTGAAGGGAAGGGAACGATCCTGGTTATCACTGCGGGGACAACAGACATCCCTGTGGCGGAAGAAGCTTTGGTCACGGCTCGATTTATGGGAAATCGTGTGGAGGCCATTTATGATGTTGGTGTAGCAGGGATTCACCGGCTCCTTTCAGAAAGAGAGAGATTGGAAGGGGCACGTGTTCTTATCGTCGTAGCTGGGATGGAAGGGGCTTTGCCGAGTGTGGTGGGAGGATTGGTGGACCGTCCAGTGATCGCAGTGCCTACAAGCGTTGGATATGGAACGAGTTTTGGTGGGATCACCGCACTTCTGGCCATGTTAAACTCATGTGCCTCAGGAATAGCTGTCGTCAACATCGATAATGGATTTGGAGCTGGTTATATGGCCAGCCTGATCAATCGAATGTGAAGAGGAATAGATGTTATGAATTGGATGAAGTTGGTCAATGAAGGAATTCCTTTTTTGCTTCTCATCGGTCTGGGCTTTGTCCTTTATCGAGGGCTCAAAAGAAACCAGACGCTTCTCTCAGAAAGAGAGGAGTTGTTAAAGCGTTATCTTCTGTTTCGAGGAGACAGACAGGTCCGTTTGAAAATTTACGGAGGAGATGAAAAGGTATATCTGGACCTCCTCAAGAACATTTCAAGCAGTTGGAAAAACTTCAAGAAGGTCTATGATCAGTGCCTTAATTCCTTGGCTAACAATACTACGAAGACAAAAAACTTCTTGCAGCTCATCACCCTGGGCCTTTTGATCAACACAGCGAGGCTTTTTATAGAAGATTATTACTTTTATGGCTTTGAGGCTCACTTTTTCTATACTACGGCGAGGGAACTCTCCAGTTATGTTCTGGTGGTGCTCAGTTTCTTTTTGTTGAGGAACCAAACTCAAAAATTCCTTACCCTAAAAGGGGAGGTCGTAAAGATGGATCGGGAAATCCTTTTCTTCCCGAACAATTTGGAGACCCAAGAGGAACATGAGGGTCTTTTTAATGAATTTGATCCTCTCGAGGCCAGAGGAGGTGAAGATGGGAAAGAAGATCAGGATCCTCGTGAGTGAACTAAAGGTCGAAGCCGAGCTGAACGAATCGAAGACAGGCCAGTTGATCTGGGAAGCTCTCCCCATTGAGGCAAAGACCAATCTCTGGGGCGAGGAAATTTACTTCGCCATTCCGGTGAAGACCGGGCTGGAGCAAGGTGCAAGAGAGGT
>Ga0214474_1000673_pt1 | contig 16452 bp, 9 predicted proteins | sample RVTome_2_FD_187335 | JGI IMG/M metagenome (GOLD analysis project Ga0214474, IMG submission 187335) | Soil microbial communities from uranium-contaminated site in the Upper Colorado River Basin, Wyoming, United States - RVT95D214 HiSeq ...
TCTCCACCATCGCACTACCTTCGCCATCAGGACCGAGGCGCGGCACAACATCCTCCCCCAAAAGGGGGAACTGCTCTTGCGGGCGTCAGGGTGGATGAAACAAAAACGGCGGCACTTTATCTCCTGCAACCTCCGTTGGAATTCCCCTCCCGAATCCGCGCCCAGATCAGGAAAGTAGCCGGGTATATGATAGCCGAACGCGCTAAACCCTTCGTCTTCCTCTTTATGATAGGTGTAAAAATCAAAAAAAGTCCGCAGATCTGTCTTCACCCCGAATTTTTCAGGTCGAAGATACCAAGGCGCCCCCGGCTCCATCTCGATGGTAAAGGTCCTTATCCCCTGGACATTGGGGAAGTGCCTCCTGATACGGGCGATCAGTTGGGCGGTCTCATGGAGGTTCTCTTCCCTTTCGTAGGGGAGACCGAGGCCGAAAAAGAGATCCACCTTTACCCCCTTCTCCTTCGTGTATGCCAGGCAATCCCATAGCTCCCGGTTCGTGTAGGAATATCCCTTGTTGCGCCGGCGCACCTCCTCCGCACCGCTCTCCGGCGAGATGGCGATAAGGGAGCGGGGACCGAAGGTCTGGGCAAAGGCATCGATGAACGCCCTGGTCGGGAGCCCGAAGGATTCGAAGAAGAATTCCACCTTGAGCCTTTCCTCCCTGATCCGCGAGAATAACCTGAGATAATAGTCCGGGCGATGGGGATAGGGGTCAAAACAGACGTGCATGGTCTCGTATCCCCAGCGCAGGGCCTCCCTGATGGAATCCATCACCCGCTCTCTATCCCTGAAGATAACCTGTCGGCGTCCGGCAATTATCATCTGCGCATCTTTCCCTCCGCCGCACCAGGTACAATTGACCGGGCACCCCCTGCCTATCATCAGGTCGAACAAAGGGGTCTTGAGGGAGAAAAAGAGGCGATTCCTCTCTTTGGAGAACCCCTTCACAAAGAAGGGCATGAGGACCCAGTCTATGTAGGTCCGGTAATTTTTGAGAAGGGAAAAATTGGTAAAGCAAAGCCCATCCAGGATTTCCTGAGAAGCGCAATACGCCAGGGGGTTCTCTCGGACGGCATCTCCCTGTCGCCACGTCAGGTTGGGTACCTGGTCAAGGGAACCGCCCCTGCTTATGGCCTCTGTCAACTGGAGCAGGGGAACCTCTCCTTCCCCCCTGATGACGGCGTCCACCCAGGGGAATCGCTCCAGGATCTCCAGGTGATAAAAGCTGGCGGTCAGCCCCCCGAGGATGATAAAGATCTCTGGGAAGGCCTCTTTGATCATCCTGGCCTGTTCCAAGACCTCATAGGATTGGGGGTGCCAATGCAGGGAGAGGGCCACGATTCTGGGTCTTTTTTTGGCGATATAATCGATCAGGGAAAATCCGTTATCCTCTATCCACTCCACCCCGAGGTGGAGGACCTCGGTCGCATACCCCTCGCAAGCTAGCAGATCAGCCAGGGCCAAGACCCCCATAGGCATGTAATTGATAAAGGTGTACTCGCCGATCGGGCGGTAGTAGTTCTTGAACTTAGGCACATGGACAAAGAGGCAGTCTATCACTGTTATCTCCGGTACTCCCTGCTGATTATGTCGGCGACAAACCTCCCTGATATGGCAGCCCCCACGATCCCATGTGCAGGACGGCTGTAGTGACCTGCCAGATAGAGCCCCTTGAGAGTGGTTCTGTTGGCCGGCCTCCCCCTGCCGATCTGACCGGGCGTCGGAGCGAGGCCATAGCTCGCCCCCTTTTCATTGGCTGTATACCGCTCTAAGGTAAGGGGGGTAGCGGCCTCGATGCATGTGCAATGGCTGGAGAGGCCGGGGATGTACCGCTCCTCCACCATGCGGATGAGCCGCTGCGCCGTTTCCTCCTTAATTCTTAGATAACGGGATTGATCATGAGCCCCCCACCCATTGCAAAACCCGTATGAGGCCGGGGTCATGAGACGCACGATGTGATGACCAGGCGGGGCAAGGGAGGGATCGAGCAGCGTCGGTATGGTGACGATTACTGAGGGATCATCGGGCTGCTCTCCCCGCGTCAATTGCTCATATTCCCGCTGGGCATCGCCGGTACTCAGGTAGGTGAAGTAGGGGAGGTCCCGTTTATCCAGGTCCATCCGCACCCCCAGATAGACCAAAAAAGAGGAGAGGGAATACTCTAACCCCTCGACCACCCTGGAAAACCGCTTTCTCTGCTCTTCCGGAAGCAAATCAGCGAGTGCTTGGCGGATGTTGATGGCGGCCACCACCCGCCGGGCTGGAAGGAAATCCCCTCCCGCGGTGATGACCCCCTTCACGCTGTCACCCTCTATTGCAATCCGCTCGGCAGCCGTCTTGAGGCGAACCTCGCCCCCTGCCTCCACAAAGGCGGCCTCTAATGCCTGAGAGATGGCCCCCATACCTCCCTGCGGATACCACACCCCCTGCGCCAGGACCTTGCTGATGAGGGTCGCGGTAAAGAGAAGGGAGAGGCGAGAGGGAGGGAGATGGGCCGGAAGGGTGGAGAGGACCCGCTTGATCCCGTCACTATGAAAGTACCGATCCAAGATCTCCCCCAAAGAGGCCCGCTCATACCTGATCAGGTTGCGAAAATAAAAAGGAAAGAAGATCAGCTGCCACCAGGTGATCTCTTCAAAGCGGCTTATCTCCGATCCGATCCGTCTGATCAACGCAAAGTAATCTCTGAGACCCCTGTGCTCTTCCGGAAAGAGTTCCCTGACCCCCCTTATATATTCCTCAAACCCCCCTCTGAGGCGGAGATCCAAGCAGAAATCGGGGTAGATGTTCCTGGCTATTTCAATCCTGAGGAAATGAAGATATTGCAGCGCACCTGTCTGGACCAAGATCTTGCGAAATTCCCCGCCCTCCTCGCAACCGCCCAGGAAGGCCCCGGTGGCATCAAAGGTGTAGCCACCCCTCTTAAAAGAGGTTACATACCCTCCTGTGCTCGCCCCTTGCTCCAGAAGCAAGACCCGCCGTAGCCCACGCCGAGCCAACAGGGCCGCAGCTGTTAACCCCCCGATGCCCCCGCCGATGACGATCGCATCATACTTCATCCGCATGGTGTTCTTTTGTAATATCGTTGACTTCAATAACCCTTTGCCATAATATAGGCGGGTCATCGCGTTTTCAAGATGAATTTTGCGATAAGTATATAAAAAGGAACTTCCATGGCAGAAAAACAATACCTGATCGATGAAATCACCATGAGAGACTCTTGGAGGCTCTTCAGGATCCTCTCCGAGTTCGTAGAAGGCTTCGAGACCCTGGCGGATGTTCACCCTGCAGTGAGCTTCTTCGGCTCAACGCGCGTGAGCCCCAATAACCCCCTCTATGAAAAGGCGCTACAGGTAGCAAGGCTTTTGGCGGAAAATGGTTTTAACGTCATCACCGGCGGCGGCCCTGGGATCATGGAGGCCGCCAACAAAGGGGCCCTGCAGGGAGGTGGTAAGTCTATAGGGTTGAATATAGACCTCCCTGCCGAACAATCTTCCAACGACTATACGAATATCCGCTTGAACTTCCGCTACTTCTTCGTGCGCAAGGTGATGTTTATCAAGTACGCCATGGCCTATATCATCTTCCCCGGTGGGTTCGGGACCTTGGACGAATTCTCCGAGGCGATCACGCTTATCCAGACCAAGAAGATCAAACCCTTCCCCGTAATCCTGGTGGAGAAAGCATATTGGCAGGGGTTGTTGGATTGGATAAGGAGCACCCTGTTGAAGGAACAGCACATCTCGCCGGAGGACCTGGAGATCATTCAGGCCATAGACGATCCCAAGGAAATTATTAGATACATCAAACGGACGGTTATCATCTGAGCCCTCCCACAGGAATGAGCTTGAGGAACTGCCGCAAGATCTTGGCCGTTGCCCCCCAGATAACGTGCTTGCCACAGTGGTAGGTGTATACCGTTGCAGTCTTCTCTTGGTACGTCCAGTCCTCCTCACTCAAAACCCCCTCTTTGAGAAAACCAGCCAGGGGCAGGATAATGATCTCTTCGATCTCCTCAGGAGAGGGGACAAAGGGATAGGGGTAGGGAATGAAGCCCACAAAGGGTGAGATGACGAAGTCGGTCATAGTCACCACCTCATCCAACGCCCCCAATAGATCCACGTCCTGCGGCTTGAGACCGATCTCCTCGTGGGCTTCTCTGAGGGCGGTGGCCGATAGATCTTCATCAGAGGTATCGTAAATCCCTCCGGGGAAAGAGATCTCCCCTTTGTGATGCCTTACCCTGTCGGTCCGCCTCGTAAAGAGGCAGTGATATGAACCATCCTTGCAGAACAAGGGGAGCAAGACCCCGGCCCTGGCCGATGGCGGCCCTTGATCCGTGAAGCCGGCACCTGCGGATGCCCGCTTGATCTCACGCGTGGTCAGGATCTCTTTGATTCTCTGAATCAGATCATCCGCGCCGCAGGACGACTGTGACATATGACAACGGCATCCTTCATGCCTTTTAAAATCCTTATAACTATACCATATAACCCCACCTGAAAAAAGTAAAGCCACTGCCGACATCTCTTGTACGGATGATACACAATTAAGGTAATTGCGCATGACTGCGTCGGCACTTTAAAAATCTCGCCTTGCCTCCCTTTAGCATAAGGAGGGATGGAGGGATTTGAAACCTATTTTCTAGATAAGCGGGAAACATTGAAATAAAGAGGCACAATTGTTATAATAAAGGAGAATAGCGCTCAGGAGGTATGACAGGCTACCATGAAAGACACAAGCGAAAAGATTCCTGACCAAAAAGAGTTGGAGCAGGAATTAAATACGTACCTGGAGAGAAAGTACGGTGACCGGGTAAAACTGGTGGTCTCCACCATTGTTCCCAAGCCCTCCCCTGAGCAAGAGGGTGACAAAGGGAAGAGATCGGAGAAGGAATCACCCCAGATCAATTTCGCAATGAAGCCTGAGGAGCTCATCTCGTATCTCAACTCTTTCATCGTCAAACAGGATGAGGCGAAAGAGATCTTGGCCACCAAGATCTGCACACACTATAACAAGATAAAATTCATGGTCGGAAAGGGAGGTGGCGCTGATCAGGCGATCGGAAAGATCAAGAACAACATCATCATGGCCGGCCCCACGGGCGTGGGAAAGACATATATGATAAAGCTCATTGCCCAAAAGATCGGCGTCCCCTTCGTAAAGGGAGACGCCACTAAGTTCAGTGAGACCGGCTATGTGGGAGGAGATGTGGAGGACCTGCTGCGGGATCTGGTCTACGAAGTCAACGGCGACATAGAGCGCGCCCAATATGGGATTGTATACATCGATGAGATAGACAAGATCGCAAGCAGCGGGAATATCATCGGCCCTGATGTCTCGAGAACCGGTGTGCAGCGGGCTTTGTTAAAACCGATGGAAGAGACGGAGGTGGACCTTCGGGTCCCCCATGATCCCATCTCTCAAATGGAGGCCATCGAGAAATATCGACGAACAGGCAAGAGGGAGAAGAAGACTATAAACACCAGAAATATCCTCTTTATCGTGAGCGGGGCCTTTAATGGTCTCGAGGACATCATCAAAAAGCGCATGAGCAAAGAAGGGATCGGGTTTGGGGCGGAGATCAAGTCCAAGGATGATAAGGCTGAATATCTCAAGCATGTCTCGACCGAAGACCTCATCGCCTATGGCTTTGAATCGGAGTTTATCGGGCGCCTTCCCGTCGTCGCCTGCTTCCATCAGTTGGAGGTTGAGGACCTCTATGAGATCCTGAAAAATCCCCACAGCCCTATTATTAACAGTAAAAAGAAGGACTTTCAGTCGTACGGTATCGACCTCCAGTTTGAGGATGAGGCCCTGTGGAATATGGCCGAGATGGCTTGTCAAGAACACACCGGCGCCAGAGGGCTGATTAGCGCCATTGAAAAGGTCCTCCTGAAATTCGAGAGGAAACTTCCTTCTACCGACATCACGGAACTCGTCGTAACCGTGGAGATGGCAAAGAATCCAAAGGAAGAGCTCAAGCAATTGCTCGATAACCCTCGTGAAGAAAAGCGGCTCAGACGATACCACGCACTCGTAGCTAACGAGAGAGAAGAGATGAAGAACTATATAAAGGACCGACGGTCCGAATTCCTGAGCCGCTATGGGGCCATCTTTACCGATCTGCGTTTGGACCTCGTCGTGGATCGGGTGAGCAAGAACGAGACTGATGTGAACTCCGCTTTTGAAGAAGTCCTTTCCATCTATTACCAGATCAGGGGGTTTGAGAAATCCTTCTTTGAGCGGCACGGCATCGAAATCTCGCTCGATGATGAGGCGGTGGACCTCCTGCTGACCTGGATCGTGAGGGAAGAGAGGGACATCAAGGAAATACTGACCACCTTAGACACCCTGTTTGAACCTGCCCTGCAATTGATCAGGAACAAGGCAGGAGTCAACGCCTTCTGCATCCCCGTAGAGGGGGTTGAAAATCCTGAGACCTACTTTGATAACTTGATAAAAGATACCTACGCACACAAACAATAGAGATGCGGTGAGAAAAAGCTCATGAAAGACTACTACACCCTGTTGGGAGTAAGCAAAACTGCAACCGCGGACGAGATCAAAAAGGCCTATCGCCGATTGGCCCTCAAGTACCACCCTGACAGGAACAAGGGCGATAAAGAGGCCGAGGAACATTTTAAGGAGATCAATGAGGCCTATGCCGTGCTCAGCGATCAGGAGAAGAGACGCCAATACGATATGTTCGGGGCTGAGGGGTTCCGACAACGATACTCCCAGGAGGACATCTTCCAGGGATTCGACGTTGGCGATGTCCTGAAGGATTTCGGTTTTGGCACCTCGGACATCTTCAGCGTCCTCTTCGGCGGTGGCGGAGGAAAGAGGAGAGGAGTTAGGTACACCACCTTTACCGGTCCCTTCGGCCAGCGCACGGCAGGAGAGCGGGGAGCTGACTTTTCTGATTATTTTGCCCGCACGGGGGCCGGCCCCGCTCAAGGAAGGGATACGGTCACTGATCTTACCATTACGCTGGAGGAGGCGGCCAAAGGAGCGGAAAGGCTCATCTCCATTCAGAGGGATGACAAAGTCGAAAAGATCGCGGTAAAGATCCCCCCTGGTATCGATACAGGGAAAAAACTGAGGGTCGCAGGCAAGGGGGAGAGCGGACCCGGGGGAGGGCCAACCGGGGATCTCTACGTGCGCGTTAACGTACAAAAGCATCCCCTCTTCACCAGGGAAGGGTCAGATATCTATATCGATCACGAGATAAACTTCAGTCAGGCCTCCTTGGGCACTACCATCGAGGTACCCACCCTCAACGGGATCAAAAAGGTGAAGGTCCCCGCCGGCACCTCGGGGAATACAAAATTGAGGCTCAAAGGGGAGGGAATACCCCATCTGAAGGGCAGAGGCAAGGGCGACGCCTATGTTCGTATCGTTATCAAGGTACCCAAAAAGTTGACCTCCAAACAGAAGGAATTGGTCGAGGGTCTGGCCAAAGAAGGCCTTTAAAGACGATATCTTTTTCCCCTTGGGTGTGGGAGAATTAAACAGGGCAGTTGCTGATGGCACAAGAAATGAGTAAAGGGGAACAAATAGTCAACATGAGGATATTGGGGCTGATATTCGACCCCAATCTGAATACCACCGTCGTCGTCCTCCTCGATCCCAAACAGGAACGAGTGCTCCCCATCTGGATCGGACCTATGGAGGGAAATGCCATTGCCATCGGTATGGAGAAGGTCAATACCCCCCGACCCATGACCCATGACCTGATGAAGAACCTCCTGGATCAATTCCAGGTCGAGGTAACAAGGGTGGTAGTCACCGAGCTGAAAGACGATACCTTCTACGCCGTCATTCATCTGAGTATTGACGGCAAAGAGCTGGAGATCGATGCGCGCCCCAGCGATGCCATTGCCTTGGCCGTCAGGGTGGAGGTCCCTATCTATTGCGCGGAAAAGGTCATGGAGGCGGCAGCCGATCTGGGACTGCTCAAGCAGCGCAGCGACTTCGATGAATCCGAGGATCTAAAAAAATGGCTGGAACGCCTCAAACCCGATGATTTCGGGAAGTATAAGATGTGACCGCACCTTCACTGATCACAATCCCCCCTGCTGTGCGTGAGCTTTTCAGGTAAGCCCCCTTAATTCCTTCGCGTTGGCCTTCGAAAGTAAACTCGCACTCCACACGGCGCTTCGCTTGCGCGGAGTGCTCGCCTTCGCGGGCGGGGCATTAACCCCGACCTTGACCAAAGGGGTCTACAACCCCTTTGGAAACCCCGTTCTAGGGGATTGCATCCCCTTGAACCCCGCTCGCCATTCATCCCCGCTGCAAGCAGCGGGGTATTCTGGCGGGTTTTTATAAAAAGAAAATCAAAGCAACTGTTTGCAGGTCCACGTCTAGCAAACGTATCTTCACGACAGCGGCGGCAGGGATTCCACTTTGACCACCCTGAGCAGATCGGTCTCTTCAGGGATCAGTTCGAGTATGTGCTGTGCTGCTAACCATATATCAACACAGATCTAACGTGAAAAATTTGAACAACTTCTCCTTCTTCCTTGTTTTTTCTTAGAGCGCCCGCCCCCTGGTGCTTCAGAGGGTAGGGGCGGGCGCTCTCCGGCAGATGAGCCCGGCATCTGAAGGCCACGGCCAGAGGCCGTGGATGAATCTGCCAGCATTTGATTGGCCTGTCCCGACGTCAGAGGATAGACATCGCCCCAGGGGAACGTAACGTAAGATGCCACAGGCCTTGCTCGGAGGGATTCCACTTACTTCTTATACTTCTTGATGACCCAGGGCGGTATCTTATAGGGGACAAGCCCCGGGTAGGTGACTTCAGGAGCATCTGCGGTCAACTTCTGCTTGCTGGGCCAGACACCAACAAGCTTACCATCTTGCCATTGAACCCCCAAGCTCGTCAGGTACCCTGGGCCCCAGGTTACGTCATGGAGAGGTTTGCCTTCAAAATCCTTCATATATTTTATGGTGCCGGAAGTTGTCTTGTACACACGATTCTCCAGGATGGCAACCAGCTTGTCGGGTTTAAGGGTCCCGGCCTCCTCAATGGTCGGCACGAGTGTGTACTTGATAGCGCTGTAAGTATCCGCGGTATAGGGCGGCGTCTCACCGAACTTCTTCACATAGCCGTCAACAAAGGCCTTGGTGTTTTCATTGGACTCAACTCCGCGGGCATAGGTATTCATGGTAAAGACATAATTGGCCTTGCCCTGGGTGGCCTGCCAGAAGCTATCCTTCTGGGCCTCCACATTGATGCCCACCTGCACCGCCGGGATCTTGAGGTCCCCTGCCTGCCTGGCAAAGGTAATACCCACCGAGTCGGAAAAGATCGTGAAGATGACATGGGCGCCTGAGCGCTGGATGGCGGAGAGCTCGGCCGTGACATCCGTGGCCTTCGAAGAGGGCCTCCAGACACCTGCCAGTATCATACCCTGCTGGGGGATGATTGCCTCGCAGGTCTTAACCATCGGATCAGCCCACAAGGCCTTTTCCGCCACCACCGCAACCTTGATCTGGGGTATCTTTAACTCTTTTTTCAAGAGGTCGGCAACGTAGTTCATCTGGATGAAGGCCGTTCGGACGAGGAATGTGGAATTGAAAGGGGAGAGTCGAAACCAATACTTGTACTTATCATAGTCCGCGGCCACCCGCGAGCAGAGCTGCGGATGGGCAGCCCCAACGCCGATAAAGATAACCTTGTGCTCCATGGCAATGTCCTGCATCGCCAAGACCGCCTCGGTCCGGAAGCCGCCGATCACGAAGTCCACCTTGTCCCGCGTCACCAGCCGCTCCATGGCATTGGCGGCGTCGGTGACGTTGACGGACTCGTTGGAATCCGCCTGCACAACCTCGATCTCCATCATTTTATCGCCGACCTTGACGCCCCCTTTGGCGTTGATCTCGTCCCTGGCCATGACCGCCCCATTCCAATGGGATATGCCCTGCACAAATTTCATCGGGCCGATCACCCCTATCTTGATCGTCTTGGCCCCCCAGGCAGGTACACTGATGGCTACCGCAATAAAGGACACTAATAAGATGTTTCGTATCATGCTACCCGTTTTCATAAAAATACCTCCTTCTTCTTTGAGATTAGTTTTTAATCGGGACCCTGTCTCCGCACTGCAGGGTTGCTCCACAGTGGTCACCGGCATGGCAAGACAATACCTCCTTTCTTCCCCTTGATAGACAGCATTGAGAAAAAGGGCACTTCCCTTATAGGCGACATCGTACCCGATGTGGGCCCAGGTCTTGAATCATGCATTCAAGCTGAAAATTCACAGTTAACTTATATGTCAAGACACGAACCCATCATGTTTCGAAGTTTAGTTTGTTACATGATGTTTAAACCGTCACATCCTTGATGATAATATCATTTAAAGCAGCAGCTCCTAAACGCAGACGGGCAGCATGATCAAGGTGCGGTTTGGCCATGTCGGTAATAAAACCCGCATAGCATTCGGCGAGAACCTCAGCGGCTACCCGATCAGCCGCTAATGGGTCTCCGCTGATGATCAATCGGTCCGCTTTCCGTGATATGCCACCCCACGCAATATGATGGGACTTGCCCACGCAATAGCGGGCGTCAATGATGGTCAAATCCGGGTTAATGGCGGATGCGATTTCGGCAATGGCATAATGAGACATACGTATCTTACGATCATAGCGCTCATCGAAGAATGCCTCCCCTTGCCGATGCATGTCCATCCGTGTTTGATAGTCGATTTGACCCATGGTGTTTTTTAATGCACAGGTAAAGTGCATTTCCGCATGCTGTTTCAGCGTGGGCATGTTGATAATCAGTGAGGTTTCATAAACGCACTTAAAGGCAGAGACGCGCGGCATGGCGATCCAACGGGAATCCTTAATCGACACCACCTCATCGTCGTTATACAGATCCTTTATCTTAAATCCCCCTACCTTCGCTTTTTTATCCAGACCGTATAATTGAAAAGCCGTTGCCTGTGCACCACTACCCGCATGTTCAGCAATAGTGATATCGTGCAATCCTTCCTTTTGGAGCAACTCGATAGTGGCTAGCAGGGAAAGACCGTCCGTGGTTACTGGGTAAGGACTCGCTGCCACAAAGTTGGGTTTCAAGTGGATCCCGCTTTTTACACCGAAACGGGAAAAACCACCCAGGAGGGACATGCCTTTTGCCAGCATGGGTCTAAATTCGGTTCCGCGAACCACCATCACAATGGGTTTGCCATTTTCCATAGACGGATTGGGACGGCGTTGCCTGCATGGTAGGGATAAAGCTTTTTCCTGTTCCGCAATAAGATTTTTGGCGGATAAGCCATGGGCCAAAAAAGCGCACATGCCGCCCAAAAAAGCCCGTCTCGTTATTCTCGTCTCCATCCTGCACTCCTACCCCGGATAAACCGGGATTCGATAAGAATTCTGTTGGGTAAAATGCTATTCTAAAAGTTAAGGCAAAAATATGATAATGAGGTTATATACAAGGTATTAATCTGGACTTAATTTTTTCTTAGAAAAAGGTGCTGAATAGAAAAAACTGGATTAATTGAGGCCTAACTGATGGGTTAATTCTATTGTTTCACTGCTCAGAGGGCAATTAAGGTCGGTGACAATATTCTCTTTACACTTGTTAAAGGTTTTGGCAACCATGGCTCTGCGACCAAGATATGAGTGACAGCGCATCAATACCCGGTAAATCTCCTCGGCGTATTTATCTGTCTTCAGGTAAGCTTCGGCATAATCGATACATTTTTGAAATTCCTTCTGCATCTCGTAGTATCTGATGACCTCTGTTAGTGCAGATAGATAGTTCTCCTTGTATCTCTCTCTTACATCATTGCACCAATCTGTATAGAGGTCTTCTTCTAAAAAATCTCCTTCATAGAGGTCAAGGGCCTTCAAATAGTGATGGATAGATTCCTCGGGACTTTTCTCCTTCTTTGCATTCTTCAATTCCTGGGAGAACTCTTCAATATCTACCCATCCCTGGTCTCCCATAGTAAGCTTATAGGCTCCACCATTGCTGAGGATATATGACGAGGCAATACCCTTGGCCAGGTTCGGCTCAAGGGCTTTACGTAAAAAGTTCAGAGCAACGTGAAAGCGGTTAGCAGACTTTTGCGGATCCTCACCGGGCCATAAAAATTCCATGAGCATTTCCTTGCTTGTGTAACCGCGACTGCGATACAAGACAAGGAATTTAAATAGGTTAAGGGCCTTTTTGCTCTGCCATGTTTCGATAGGCAGTTCCTTTTCCTCGATGAATACGCGAAATTTTCCAAAAAAATGAATCTTCAAAGCCGGGGATGATTCTTGACGCAGGCTATTGAACAGATCGATGGCAGCTTTTCGCACGGGAGGAGTAGGACTGTTTGTTAGTATTCCTGAAAGTTCGGCAACGGCCTCCGACCCGATCAGGGAGAGGATTTTGTGTATATAGTCCTTTTTTTCATGCCGGGAAAAAACCATGACCAACAGGGAAACGATCCAGCCTTTTTGTTTCACCAGCAAATAATCATATCCATTTGCCTCGCACATTGAGAGTCCTTGCCTTACAGTTTTTAAGGCCTGGTTTATCTGACTTCGTCTCAGGTAACAGTACGTGTATACGAAAAAAATTATGGCCTGGTGATATTTCCCATGCAATGATCTTGTTTCAGCCGTTTTTAAAAGCCTTAGGGCTTTGTCCAATTCCCCTTTTTCAATCATAACCGAGGCCAGGCATATTTCAAGCATGCTCTGATACAGAGGTAATCGAATGCCCTGAATAGTTTTCATCCCTTGACGGACATGCTCTTCAGCCGCATGCAAATCGCCTCTATCGAAATAGATAGAGAAAAGCGTCATATGCGCCAACACCTGTGGTTCAAACATACCTGTTTCCTGAAAACGTGCCAGACTCCGTCGTGCGTGACTGAGGGCCTCCTCCTTCCGTCCCATCCCCAGATAATTAGCGGCGAGAAGAAGATGTCCTCCCGGAAAAAACGTGCTGTCATTGAGCCCTTTTCCCTGAGCAATATCAAGCAGTGTCTGAGCTGCATCCAGACCTTTTTCAAAGAGACCGAGTTTGTAATAGATTTCTGAAAGCAACAGATGGCAGTAGACAAGCAGCGGGTACTGACCTGTGGGTTGGAGGATCTCCAGGGCCTGTTGCAGGATCTCCAGGGCCTGTTTAAAATCACCGGCTATAATAAATCTTCTTGCTATGGATATATTTAACCAGCCATGCATTTCTCTCCCGTCTTCTTCTTTTAATATTTCGGGGAGCATAGACCTGGCTTCTTCCATGAACCGATCGGAATCGGATGTTTTCCCAAGGGCATATGAAAGATAGATCAGAAACCCCAGACATATAAATTTGAGGTGAGAGAGAGGGGTGTTACGGGAGAGGAGTTCTTTGCACAGGGATTCGCATTTTTCATAATCGCCGATGGTATAATAGCACGTCGCCAGGTCTGCGAGGCATATATCTATACCCGCATTGGAAGATTGGGTCTGAAAGATCTCCAGTGACCTGGCATAACCGGTTGCAGCCTCTTTCAGCCTGCCCGAAAGCTCCATCAACCCCGCCTGAAGATACACTATCCATGGATCCTGTTGTGCATACTGGGCAGGTATTTGCTCAAGGTAGAACCTTATCCGTAGCACCTGGCCCTGTTTGATCCACATCCGTGCGAACATACTGATCAACCTGCTGGCCTCTTTTATCCGTTCTGCTTTGAGGTAGTGGTCAAGGGCAAGCGCATAGTCCTTATTTTTTTCGTACAGAGCAGCGGCAATTGCATGAATTTTTCGGAACTCTTTTTCATCAGTTTCGGCGACCAGTTTTGTCCCTAAAAAATCCTTGAAAAGATCATGATAGATATATCCTTCTTTTTCCCCTTCAAGAGAGAAGGTAAAGAGATGATTTGCGTGGAGTCGTGTAAGTATCTTACCTGAATCGGTGATGTTCAAGAGACCATTACATACATCAGGGGTCAACTTTGGCAGAATGGATGTCTTTACCAGAAACTCTTTTTCATGCGGCGTTAAGGGTTCAAATATGTTCTCATTCAGATAATGATAAAATTCTCCCATTGACCCCTTAAACCCGCCAAGAAGATTTTCCTTCTCTTCGTCAGATCTTCCTTTCAGCATATGTGATAAAAGGATAAGACCGGAGATCCATCCTTTTGTCTTCTCATAGATTATCTCTATATGGGCTTCGTTTATTGAAAGGTCAAATATCTCTGTAAAAAGCTGCTTAATCTCAGAAGGGCTAAACAGAAGATCTACCCAGCTGATATCCAGCACCTTGCGCATAGCCCGGAGCCGTGAAAGCGGTAGATCGATTGTCTTGCGGCTGATAAGGATCAGATGAATCCTGTCCGGTAGATGCTTAAGTAGAAATGTGAGGGCGTTATGTATTTCCTGGCTGTCTCCTATACTCTGATAATCGTCCAGGACAAGATACAGATCTTCCTTGGTGAGACTCTCAAGATCATTGATGAAAAGGGTGAGCAATGCTTCATGTTTGCGGTGCGATCCCTGCGGGTCTCCCAGTATGGATAAAATCTCGACCCCGAATCTCGGATAGATCTTATTGAAACCTGTAACCAGATAGTGAAGAAAAGTGATGAAATCCTCATCCGACCTGTCGAGTCTGTACCAGACGGTTTGAAGATCAAGCTCACGGATGGCATGAGCGATCAGGGTCGTTTTTCCGCTACCTGCACCGGCTGTGACAGTGATAAACTGTTTCTGCTTAAATTGGGAAAAAAGAGGGGTTAATCTTTCCCTGTGTATGATGGCCGATACACTGGGGGGCACCAGTTTCGTGTTCAATATGGGGGATACCTGCAACATAACCAATCCTTCTTCAGGGTTTCCTGTCAGTTATGGTTGGCAATAAATAAAAGAGGGATGATAGAGGATATTATCTCATCTCAAACAAGCCATTTCAAGCTGAAAAAGGCAGCGAATTGCCTCATAAGAGATGTTACCTGGATAGTGATTAACAGGGGATCGTTGTCTCATAATGGAGGTTACCGCTAGGGGGAGAGGCGTTGTTCAAAATGATCAAATTTAAAACGAGATAAAAGACACTCCTGATAGGTTCAAGCCTATTAGACGTACTCTCACGCTAACGGCGGCAGGGATTCCACTTTGACCACCCTGAGCAGAGCGGTCTCCTCCGGCGTCAGTCCGAGGATCAGCTGGATAATGGCACTCGGCCGCACCCCGCCTGCTTTCTTAATGCCCATCTCTATCAAGAAATCCGCTTTAAAAAGGTCGCTAATGGAAGGGATACCCTCCTGAATGGGGCAAGCGGGAGCATAGGCAGCTCTCCTCACCACCTGGAGCCTCTCAACAAAGGGCAGGGCATTTACCCTCTTTTGCCCTTGCTTCTTCTCCTGAATGAGGATGAGTTCCTCCTGCTGAAGGGTTTGGTGCAGCCGTTCACTCACTTGCTCTTCTGAGAATGCCCTCTCTGTTGTCTCCAACGAGATGAGAAAGCGATCAACGGCGAACACCGTAGGCAGCGCTCTTCCCTTGAAGGCCATCTCCGTGCAGTGGATGATGCGCAATCCATCAGGAAGCTCGCTGTTCAACCGCTCCTGAAATTCACCTGCCCGCATATAGCGGCAGAGATCGAGATCCATAAATTCCGCCAAACTCTCCGTACCCACAGGGAGCGGATTGGTAAAGGATATCTTGGGCAAGGGGTGAAACCCTTCGGAGAACTGCATGGGTATGGCGGCCCGGCGGGCCGCCCGGACAAAGACATCGACCATCTCCAGGTGACCAAGAAATCTGGCCTCTCCCTTCTTGATGAATCGGGAACGGATTTTTTTCACCCATGGCCTCTTGCGCACTACCTCTCGAGAAGATGCAAGAGAAGGCGAAAAAGAATCAGCTGACAACATCATCTTAACCCGCCCTTCGCAGGCGCCACACTTGAGACACGCCCCCTCGCGGCAGTCGGCGGTGATAATACCCTGGCTGGCCTTTTCCCTTTCGTCTTTCAGGAATTCATCGGCTACCCCGCAATGGAGATGTCCCCAGGAGAGCGCCTCCGAAGGTCCCCGTTCTCGACTGGCGTACCAGAAGGGATCGAGGCCGCTTGCGGCGAAGGCCTCCTGCCATTCATGCCACTTCAGATGCTCTGTCCAGCCGTCGAACGCGCAGCCGCGCTCATGCGCCTTGAGCAAGACCTCTCCCAGACGCCTGTCACCCCTGGCAAAGACCCCCTCCAAGAGGCTCATCCTGGCATCGTGCCACTTCAGACGCAGGCCCCTCCCCCTCAACGCATCCTTGAGAAATCGTTGTCCCTCTTCAACCTCCGCGAGCGGCAGCTGGGGCTCCCCCTGGAAAGGGGTGTGGGACTTGGGGACAAAGGTAGAGATACTGACATTGACATTCCCGCGTCTTTTTCCCCTGCCCCCCTGACGCGCGATCCGCTGCGAGAGGGAGACGATCCCTTGGAGGTCCTCCTCTCTTTCTCCG
>Ga0214474_1000674_pt1 | contig 16436 bp, 15 predicted proteins | sample RVTome_2_FD_187335 | JGI IMG/M metagenome (GOLD analysis project Ga0214474, IMG submission 187335) | Soil microbial communities from uranium-contaminated site in the Upper Colorado River Basin, Wyoming, United States - RVT95D214 HiSeq ...
GCCCCACCTAACCTTCCACCTCAAGGGGTGAGGAGGTGTAAAAAAATTAAGAACAAAGAAAAAAATTCCGGCTCAATAAGGGTGGGCTGTTTGGAAAACTTTAGAGCGATACCTCATTAAGAGAAAGGGTAGTGTAAATCTGAAAGAATTATGTAAAGTTAATCGCAGAGTCTATTGCCCTGATTAAGAGCTCGCAATTCTAAAGTTTGGAAAGCAGCCCACCCTTATTGGGCCTAAAGAACAGAGAGACCAATTTTTTCACAGCTTCTGAGGAATAAGAGGGAGATGATGTCACCTTTTTTCAATCAGTCTTGAAAAGTTGAGGCCGAGGATCTTTCCCTGATCCTGTCTTGAGAGGCCAGATACCTCTAATTCTTTAAGATACCGTTGAGGCGAAATCAATGGAAAATCTGTCCCAAAAAAGATCTTCTCAACCCCCACGATCTCGCTGACGATAGTGTAAATTTTATTCGAATAGAGAAAAGGCGAGGCCGCCGTATCGTAATAGACATTGGCCATGACCTTCGCCACCTCAGGCATCAACTCATAAAAGGGAAGACCTCCTCCCCAGTGTCCTAAGATGATGGGAAGGTTTGGAAAAGAGAGGATCAGTTCATAAAAGCGTTCAAGAGGTGTCCTCCCCTTTCCAGGATAAGAATGACCGATCGTTTCATTGGTATGGAGGAGAAGAGGAATCCCCTGCTTCTCCATTTGAGCGAGGACTGGTTTCATGGTATAAATATCTTGAGAAGTCATTTCATCACAGTAGAAAGCAAGCTCCCCTACCCCTCTTGCCCCACCTCTCATCGCCCGATCCAATTCTCTCCCTGACCAATCTGGATTTGAAAATAGGAGTGAAATAAAAACAATCAATCGGTTGGGATACCGTGAAGCAGACTCTAACAGGTATCGGTTATGAAGGGAGCAGAGATCAGGGTGTTTCCAAGAAAAACCACAAATGACCGAGCGTTCTATCCTGTGTTCGTCCATCGTTGCAATTAAATCTTCCGCTCCGACCATCTTCGACTTTGAATTTTTATAAATGGATGAGAATCCTTCATCCCGGCTACAGAAGACCTCTCGATCCTCTCTCACCTCCTCTGGGAAGATATGAGTATGGCAGTCAATTTTCATGGATGTTCTTCAGGGTTTTCCTTTTGTAAAACCATAATGGCCGATGGGTTTTCCGAGGGCCCAATACTCGTTGGCACCTGGACAGAAGACGAATGGAAGGGCTTTGGTGATATCGATTCGACCTTTTTCCTTTTGAATCTCCTCTTTAACATGGAGGGCAATGATTTCACCCAGAAAGAGATCATGGCTTCCTAAGGAAACTATTTCTTTAACCTTACATTCCATTTGGACAGGACATTCATCGATCAAGGGAGGCTTCACCTTCTGAGAGGGCACCTGTTGCCATCCCATGGAAACGAATTTATCTACTTCCTTTCCTGAGAGCACACCACAGGCATCCACCTTTCTAACCATCTCCTCTGAAGGAATATTAATAACAAACTCCTTGGATCGCCTCACGCAAGCATAAGAATATCGTTCTGGCCGAATAGAGATACCAATCATGGGAGGCTCTGAATTGACCACTCCCACCCAAGCGAGGGTGATGATATTGGGCCTTCCTGCTTCATCCACGCAGGTCACCAAAACGACCGGAGTAGGAAAAAGCATTGGGGTAGGTGATAGACTTTTTCGCCCCATCCTCTCCTCCTTTTTTAAACCACTGGCCGTTATTGAAAAAGGCTTACATCGCCTTTCCCTTTTCGAATTACTTTGGGAGAATCATCGGTGAGGTCAATAATGCTGGAATGCTCGCCGACGATCACCCCTCCATCAATGACAAGGTCTAACTGTTTTCCAAAGCGCTCTTCAATCTCAGCAGGATCATTGTAGAGCCCCTCATCGGGTTTATAAACGCTGGTGCTGATAATCGGATGTCCCAATTCCTTGACCAGGGCTAAGCATATCTTGTTGTCTGGGATTCTTATCCCCACTGTATTCTGCTTGGTCATAGCTATTTTTGGAACCAGCTTCGTCGCCTTCAGCACAAAGGTATAGGCACCTGGAAGCAGACGTTTCATCATTTTATAAGTATAATTAGAGACATAGGCATAACGACTGATATCTTTCAAATCGGAACAGATGAAACTCAATGGCTTCTTCGCTTCTAATTTCTTCAGGCGATGTATTTTTCGAATCGCCTCTGGGTTGAAAAGATCACACCCCAGTCCATAAATCGTATCGGTAGGATATCCGATCATCCCTCCTCCCTCAAGAACCTCTATCACCCTTCGAATCAATCTTAGTTGTGGATTTTTAGAATTGATGGTGATGATCATTCCTCACTCTCCTTCATAGAGCTCAATTCATAGGTTTAGGCCTAGGTTTAGAACTTACATTAAAATCTCAACCTTAACCTCAAACTGAGCCTTGATTTGATCATTGACATTTGTCATTCATTTAACTCTCCCTCTCCAATTCTTTTATCCGGACCCCTTTGAGAAACCGTTTGTTGTAATAAGGGGTATCCAAATAATCTATCTTCACTTCTCTATTGTGAGAAGAGGCGTGTACAAATTGATTGCCACCGATGTAAATCCCTACATGAGAACTATTTCCCTGCCGTTTAAAAAAGACCAGATCCCCTTCCTCCAATTTGTCCTTTTCAACTTTTATTCCAATAGAGAATTGTTCTCGGGTAGTCCTGGGAAGTTGAATATTAAAAATTTCGTAGATCTTCTTTACAAAGGCAGAACAATCTATTCCTTTTAATGTGGATCCCCCTAATTTGTACGGAACACCTAAAAAGGTTTTCACCACTCTAACGAAAAGATTTCTCTCCTCTGGATTATTCCATTTTCCAAGGGGGGTGGAGGTAATGGGTTCTTCTTTCTCACTTACTGCTTGTGATACTCCAGCAATTTCATCCCCATTCCCTAACTCTTCGATTTCTTCATCCAATTGACTCTGGTCTTTTGGAATATGAAGTAATTGACCATTCTTTAAGTGAGACGTCCGGAGACCATTCATCTTTTTAATTTCCTCTATCGAGAGACCTACCTTCTTTGAAAGACTGTAAAGGCTGTCTCCTTTCTGAACAACATAAGAATCTGTCTCCCAAGAAAGTTTATTACCCTTTTCTGTTGAGGTTTTATTACCAGCCCGGATAGAGGATTTTTTTGTAACCTCACCTACCTTCTTTACCCCGTTAGAAATAATGCCCTGCTGTTCTGCAGCCCCGCTATTAGCGGGATTAGATTTTACAATAATTTCTGAGGTGTTTAATGCCCCGCCCGTCGAGAGCCTCTGGGTCGAAGGACTGGAATTTCTAATGGGGTTTTCTCTCTGGGGCGGAATCATAAGAACCTGTTTCGGCTTAAGCGAATCTCCCTCTAAGGTATTGGCTTTTATTAATGCTCCAATGCTGACATTAAAAGATTTTGAAATCCCATAAAGCGTATCACCTGGTTTGACTGTATACTGCGCCTCAGTCCATCCCTTCTGATGAAAACCCAATGTAAAGAATAGGATGATCAATCCCATTCCAATAAATCTCAATGGCCTGATCATGAAATTCCTCCTCTCTCCATGAAGGACAGCTTTCCCTTCTTGAAACGCTGGAGATAACCTCATCATTTTAGACAAGCACTTAGCTCCTGAATATTGTTTTGTCCATAGGTTGAGATCCTGAAATCGTAAGACCCTGATCCTGAAATAAATTCAGGATGACATGACTTGATTCAGGGCAAGGGTCAGGATGACAGGAGCATTGAATTTCAAATACTTTTGGACAGGGTTTATTTATACAAAACTTGGCCCCAGAAGTCAAACCTGACCATTCTTCGGTCGTAATGCCTCAGAAAGTGTGAAAAAATGGGAATGTCGGTCGGCCAGGAATATTTCCAAAGTTTTACAATTGTGGTCATTTAGAAGGTAGAGGTAACAAGACTCCCCAGGTAATAACGATTATTGAATTTTTTCATCGTAAGTAGTTAGCGCGAAAATGTACCGCTGTAAAACTTCTCCAATATCCCTGCCCACCCTCCCAATTTGAATCATTTTTTCCCACCTTCTGAGGCATTACCTTCGGTCTTCCCTTTTGAAGAGACGGGTTATTAATGAAGATTATTCTTCAACCAGAAGGATGCGAATAGTAATGCGGCCTTCTTCTTCAGCTTTAAGCCTCGTTGGTTCTTTACTTTTTACTTCGGCTTCTTTTCCCTTCCCTCCTGGAGCAGCTTTCAAACTTCCTGCGACAGGTCTTTTAGCACTCATCTTATCTGTAGCGGTGGAAGTGCTCAGCCCAACCAGTTCTTTTTCAAACTCTGAAAATGACTTGACAGGAAGGGAGGCAAGGAATATGTTCCTCTCTGCAGTAATAATTTCTCCTCCGAATTGTTTGATCATTTCATGGAGTTGGGAGATCACCTTTTCCCGATCAGAAATTCTCAGGATGATTTCTTGAGGAAGTTTCGAAACTTCAACAGGTTCCTCCTTTACAGCAAATTCTTTCTCAATTTTCGGGGGTTCCGGTGAAAGGGCTTTTTCCCCGGCTACTTTTCCCGAATCGATTTGTTCTCGATGCGCCATGATCTCAGCCTTTGGGGGAGGTACTTCTACTTTATTAGCTTCTGCTTTAATCTGGGAGTGAGATCCGACTTCTATTTTTTCTTTTCCTGGAACAGAGACTTTGGCCTGCTCAACATCCTTTGGACGATAGACCTCAGGAAGTACTTCCTTTGCCCTTTGCTCTCTCTCCACCTCTTTTTGAGCAACTATCTGCTCAGACTTTTTATCTGCAGAAAGAGGGGAAGACGTTTCTCTCGTCTCCTTCGGGCGGTATCCTTCCATCGGTGCCATCTTGGTGAGATAGAGCACTAAAAAAACAATTGCCACCATAGCAACTGCTTGAGCCGGGAGTTTTAAAGAAAGAGGAATGTTTAACCATCGGCCTCTGGCCTTCTCGGCCGGGACAGTCTTGCTTTTTTGTTCTTCCATCTTTTGTTGAAGTTCGGTGAGAAATCCATCTGGAGCCTCCACCTCTCCAACAGAGTGGAGCCAGTGCATAGTTTTTTCAAACTGCTTGAATTCCTTTTGGCACTCTGGGCAGGAAGAGAGATGTTCTCTGACAATATTTTCCTCAGACGGCATCAACTCTTTTTCCCATAAAGAGGAAAAAAGATCCTGTGTTTTTTTACAATCCATTGGCCCTTCTCCTCTCCCTAATGAGCGGACCTCTCTAAGACCTCTTTCAGATCCATTCTTGCCCTGTGGAGTTTCGATTTAATCGTCCCTTCGGGAAGGCCAAGCATATCCCCTATCTCTTCATAAGAAAATCCCTGGAGGTCTCTCAACACGAGTAATCCCCTCTGTTCTTCCTTCAATTTCAAAAGTCCTTCCTGAATAAATTGTTGGACCATTTTTTTTTCATAGAGGGTTTCAGGATTATCTGAAGGATCATCAATGTCCCTTGGCATGGTCCCGTCTTCTGTTTCCACCGGGTCATCCAATGAATCGGAATTAAAGTATTGTCGTCGCTTTAAATATTTCCAGCGGTTCCGACAATGGTTTAATGTGATTTGCGTCAGCCAGGCATCGAATTTAATCTCTTCCTTCAGGTCCTTGATCGATTTAAAGACCGAGATAAAGACCTCCTGCGCTATATCCTTTGCTTCCTCCAAGTTACCTAACATCCGGTAAGAGAGGTTGAACACCTTTTTCTGGTAGTGGGTCACAATCTCTGCGAAGGCCTTTTCATCACCGGTCTTGCACCTCTCGATTACCACTATTGGAATTTTTGGAGAAATTGTCATCAGAAGCCTATGCTTCTTTTAATTCTATAGACAACGTGAGGTCGGATTTCGTTCCATCTTCCCCTCTCTTTACCGAAGAGCAAGAAAGGGGAAAGTGTTTCAAGTATCATCCCCGCTATAAATAGAAGGGTTCTCTAACGCGGTGTTTACTAACAGGGTGAAAAATCTCTTTAAAATATCCCTAAAAATTGCCAGGGTTGTCAAGTTCAAAAAATTATTTGATTTTTTTATGAGAGATTTCTATAATTTACTAGGGAAGAGATGAATCGACTAAGTTATTAAAAGGGAGGTGAGGAGGAGATGAGAAGAGTATTACCTTTTTTATTGTCGTTATTCTTGATCGGGATGTTCATGACGGTATGGGTGGGATGTGGAGCCGATATCAAAGCCGAAAATGAAAAATTGAAAGCAGAGACCACCAACCTTAAATCAGACAACGACAAACTGAAACTTGAAGTGCAAAAATTAAAAGAGGAGATCCAGAAAGCCGCTGAAAAGGATGCGACCATCAGTTCTCTGAACGCAGAGAATGAGGCATTGAAAGCACAAGTGGAAGATTTGAAGGGCCAATTGGCAAAAAAAAAGAAAAAATAGCCACACAATGCTGGAGTCATAAAAAAGGGAAGACCTGAGTGGAAGGGTTTTCCCTTTTTTGAATTATTTTTCCTCCTCATGAAAAAAACGAAGCGCTCCAAAAGAAGAGAAAAAAAGGGACTGGCTTTTTATACTATTTACGTGTTTATCCTCTCGGCCCTTTTACTTCTCCTCTCTGGAGCCCTACTCTTTTTCTATTATTCCCATCGTCTTCCTGATTTTAAACCGTTGAAAGAACGAAACCTTAATGCTTACTCCATCGTCTATTCCGAAGAGGATGAAGTGGTCGGGAAATTTTTGATGGACAATCGGATCCCCATCCCTTATGAAGGGATTCCAAAACAGCTTGTAACCGCTTTCGTTGCTGCAGAGGATGCAGAATTCTTCCAGCATAAGGGGATCGATTATAAGGGAATGATCCGAGCTTTGTTCAAGAATCTCCTTGCCGGAAGGATTGTCCAGGGGGGGAGCACGATTACTCAGCAGGTGGCCAAGACCTTTTTCCTTACACCCAAGAGAAGCTACCTCCGAAAATTAAGGGAGGTCGCTTATGCTTTTAGTCTGGAGCGGGATTTTACAAAAGAGGAAATCCTCGCTCTCTACCTCAATAATATTTATTTAGGTAACGGAGCCTATGGAGTGGAGGCCGCCGCAGAGAGTTATTTCAATAAACGAACAGAACAACTCAATTTAGCAGAGATAACTATAATCGCTGGCCTGGTAAAGGCCCCGAGCCGGTATTCTCCAGTCAATGATCTGAAAAGGGCTAAGGAACGGCAGTCCTATGTCCTGAGCAGAATGACCGAATTGGGCTTCATTTCCAAAGAGGAGAAGGAAAAAGCTCTTCGGGTTCAACTTAAAATCCAATCCAGGGGAAGCGCCTATTTCAGCAAGGCTCCCTACTTTACTGAATTTATCCGACATCAGGTGGAAAGAAAGTATGGAAAAGAAAAACTCTATCAGGAAGGGCTTAGAATTTATACTTCTCTTGATCTATCCCTCCAGAGAGGCGCTCAAAAATCGGTGGAGATGGGATTAAGGGAATTGGATAAGAGGGAAGGATTCCGAGGGCCTCTCCATATCCTTCCTCCAAAGGAGATGAAAGAACTACTAAATAATAAGGTGGGATCATCCATCCCTCTTCCACAAAACGAAATTTTCGAAGGAGTAATCCTATCCAAAGATAATTTAAAAAAGCTCTATACCATCTGGGTAGAAGACCGAAAAGGGATCCTCCCCTACTCCGAAATGTCTTGGGCTCTTAATATTAAACCCACAGTGAACTATAAGCCACAAAAAGTGAAAACCCCTGGAGATCTTCTCAACACCGGAGATGTAGTCCATGTTCAAGTGAAAGAACCTTCTAATAAAGATCAGCCGCTTGTACTCACCTTAGAGCAAGAACCTCTTGTTCAGGGCGCTTTGCTCTGTCTCGATCCGAAAACCGGATATGTTAAGGCCATGATGGGAGGCCGTGATTTTAGCGAGAGCCAATTTAACCGGGCAGTCTCTTCTCGAAGACAACCCGGTTCGGCTTTCAAACCCATTATCTATACAGCGGCCCTTGAAAAAGGTTATACCCCTTCCACCATTCTGATGGATTCTCCTGTGGAGTATTCAGATCCCGATGGAGGAACTTATTGGGCTCCAAAAAATTATGATAAGGAATTTATGGGGCCCATCACTTTTCGGAATGCATTGGCCCATTCCAGAAACGTCGTCACCGTAAAAATTCTTGAAGACATTGGAGTAGGGTTTGCCCTTCAATTCATCAAAAAAATGGGGATTGAATCTCCCATCAAAAGGGATCTCTCCATTGCTCTCGGCACTTCCGGTATTTCCATGTTGGAGCTGACTTCTGCCTTTGCCGTCTTTGCAAATGGAGGGGAACGGATCAAACCCATCTTCATCAAAAAGATTGTCACCATGAAAGGTGAAGTCCTCGAGGAAAACTTCCCTTATATTGATATGGAGGAGAATGAGGAGGAGGAAATGACTGGAACTTCCTCTCCTTTTTCGAAGGAACAGGTGATCTCCCCACAAAATGCTTTTATCATGACCCATCTCCTCCAGGGAGTGGTTCAACATGGGACAGGCCAGAGGGCAAAAGTTCTCGGAAGACCAATCGCGGGGAAAACAGGGACCTCAAGCGATTATTCTGATGCATGGTTCGTTGGATATACCCCCTCCCTTCTCACAGGAGTCTGGGTAGGCTTTGATAATAAAACTTCTTTGGGGGAAAAAGAGACAGGGGCTCGGGCGGCCCTTCCCATCTGGATTTCTTTTATGAGTCTAGCTTTAAAAAATACTCCTATCGAGACCTTTACCCCCCCGAATGGGATTACACTCATAAAAGTGAATATCCAAACCGGACTTCCAAGTGACGGGGATGATCCTGAAACGATCATGGAGGCATTTCTTGATAACTACCTTCCGTGGGAAGAGGAGGGTCGTGAAAAAGAATAACTTTCTCCTGGGACACCGATCCGAGGGAAGAATTCTATAGAACCTCCAGCCTCATCTGGCTATTGAGAAAATGCATAGCGAAAAGGTTTAAACCATGAAGGACGAAGAACTAAAAAAGACCTTAAGTAACTGTAAGACCGTCGCTGTGGTGGGGATTTCTCCAAGAGAGGATCGCCCTAGCCATATCGTGGCATCCTATCTTAAAACGAAGGGATATAAGATCATCCCGGTTCGGCCTGATGGAGTAGAGATTTTAGGAGAAAAGGTTTATTATAGCCTCTCAGAAATTCCCAAAGAAATTGGAGTGGATGTGGTCGACATCTTCCGAAAATCAGAAGATGTCCCACCCATTGTGGAAGAAGCCATCCAACAGGGGGCAAAGGTCGTGTGGATGCAGGAGGGTGTCATTCACAAAGAGGCAGGTGAGAAAGCTGAAAAGGCTGGACTGAAGGTAGTCATGGATCGTTGCATCAAGAAAGAACACCAACGACTCTTCTGAATGCGGAATGCAGAATGCGGATTGCGGAGTAAAAGGAATTTCTTAAGAATCCTTCATGACGGGTTCGTCACCCGTGAACGATAAAAATCCCCCTCAATCCCCCTTTTTCAAAGGGGGAGGTTACTCCTCCCTTTCGTAAGGGGGGGTAGGGAGGGATTTAAAAAAGCTATTTTCTGAGCAATTCACTCCGAATTCCGCAATCCGAAATCCGCAATCCGCAATTTATGATCTTAAGATCGTTCTTCTCCCATTATACCTTTCAGTATCATATTGGGTTTGAACATCCACTAAGTTCAATTTACTAACAGCCTCTCTCAATGGAATAGCAGTGATTCGCCCATTCTGATAGCTCACCATCTTTCCAAAATCCTCTTTCACGATCAGGTCTACGGCTGCAATTCCAAAATACCTTCCCATACGGCGATCATAGGCGCAAGGAGTCCCTCCGCGCTGTAAGTGGCTGAGCGTAATGCTTCGCGTCTCAATTTCTGTCGCTTGTGAAATCCATTTCGCTAAAAATTCTCCAATCCCCCCTAAGGCCTTATGCCCAAAACTATCAATACCCTCTTCTTTTACGACTTCAGAGTACCCAACAGGTTTCGTCCCTTCCGCCACGACAATGATATCGTATCGGGCTCCTTTCCTCCTTCCTTCGATGAGTAATTCATTTACTCTTTCAATCTTGAAATTATATTCGGGGATCAGAATAATGTAGGCCCCGCTCGACTCCCCTCCTTCCAGAGCTAACCAACCTGCATGTCTCCCCATTGTCTCCACCACAAAGATCCTTCTGTGAGAACCTGCAGTCGTCCTAAGGCGATCAATCTCCTCAGTGATCACATTCACGGCAGTCTCAAATCCCAAAGTGTAATCTGTTCCAGAAAGGTCTTTATCGATCGTCTTAGGAATACCTGCTACTTTTACACCCTCCAGATAAAGTTTGTGAGCTACTCCGAGGGTGTCTTCTCCTCCAATCGCAACTAAGTAATCAAGATGATATCGTTCTATATTATCGAGGACGATCTCAGACCGATTTTTCTTAGGGTCATAGGGATTGGTTCTGGAAGTTCCAAGCATGGTCCCTCCATATCGATCCCAAGTTCTAACCATCTCTTCTGTCAAGGTACAAATCCTTGGATTCGAATCATTTTTGTCCCCCTCTGGTAACACCAAACCCTTCCAACCATCTCGAATTCCAAGGACTTCATATTGGATCTTCCTACTCTTTTGAAGTCGATCATCTAATGCTGTTTTGACTACCCACTTAATGGCTGAATTCAGTCCAGCACAATCTCCGCCGCCTGTGAGAACTCCAATTCTCCTTTTCTCCATCTCCTCCTCCACTTAAGGTTTGAGGTTTAATGACTACTTCGCCCTGAACCAACATGGGTTCAGGGTTTTATTTAAGGTTTGAGGCTAAGATCTTTTGTCTCCAGCCTCTATCCCCTATCCTCCAACTTTTTGCAGAAAGTAATCCGATCATTACCAGGATGATAATAATCGGGGACTCTTGCCACCTCTTGAAACCCATTCTTTACATAAAACCTTCTGGTCCTCTCATACTGGGGTAGCGTAGATGTATCGGCGAGAATCATTCGCCCCTCTAACTCCTTTATTAATTTCTCCAAAAAAACTAAAAGCTTTGAACCAATCCCCAGTTTCTGGGAATCGGGATCTACGGCAATCCAATAAAGGTCAAAAGTCCCTTGAGTCATTGGGGTGGGTCCATAACAGACATAACCAATGGGCTGATCCTGATCATTGACCATGCAATGGATCTTATAATCCTTTTGGTTCCGATCCTTCAGTACGATGTCGATCAATTCCATCGCCACGTTCATTTCTTCTGAAGTAAAGGCTTGTGTCCTGATCAGTATGGAAAGTAATTTTGCCCTATCTTTTTCAACCAATGAACGAATTTCCATCAGATTATCTTCGGTGATCACTCAGCTCATCCAGGCCCCATTCTCTTTAACGTCCTTTTACGACCACCTTAATCAAGGTGTTTGCGGGAATCATCTGGTTGAGATACCTTCCATTGAGCAAAGCAATCTCAATCATTTTCTCATTCTGTATGCCAAACGATCGAAGGGTATTTTCTAAGGTATCGGAAGTACTTGTTGGACGAATACGGATACGGTCAGGTTTCACATTGATCCTTTTTGGATCAGTAAGTTCCTTGAATTGATGCATCGTATAATCGAAGAGAGGCTCATGTTTTTGGAAGTAGTCAATCGAGGTCAATCCATGGAACATAAAGACATTCTTTCCCTTCTCAATGAAATAGGATATCACCCGGTATATTACCTTCTGAGTTTGAATCTCTGAAATGATGCGTTGTGATGGGATACCATTTACTTGAATCGCCTCAGATTTGATCACAATAGCACCTGTCTTGGATATAAAAGCCCTGGCAGTCTCCTTAGATGAGGAACCTGCTGTCACAGAAAGCACCATGATCGCATCTTCTCCTTCACTGACCATTTGTACCTGTGATGGCTTATGATTGAGTTTCCATTTCACGGGTATAGGGAATTGAAACTGCAGATCTGGGTGGTAAAAAACATTCTCCTCAGTATAGCCTTGACGTGGATCGTCCCCAAAGATAAGCCCATCGAGCTCCCTTAGATAAATGTCATTATTGGTTTTTGAATCTCTCACACCCAGTTTATATTGCCATTCCTTTGCTTTCACCCTGACCGTTTGTACACGGTTTTCTGGGCCTGGGTGTGTGGAAAACCAGCCTGGTAGCCCGCTCAGATCTGAAACAGGGCTCATCCGCTCCAGAGTCTCAAAAAAATTGGCCATGTGTGTGGCATCATAGCCCGCCTTGCTCGAATATTCGACTCCTAAATCGTCCGCCTCTCTCTCATTATCCCTGCTGAATCTTAGAAATAGCATGCCTACACCCAATTGGGCCAATCCTGGTAACACAGGGATGTCTCTGGCCAGGATTTCACCTACTCCCAATCCTATTTGGGCAAGCTGAACTTTACTGTATTGCTTTGCAGAATGGCGTGCTGTGATGTGACCGATTTCATGTCCTATCAAACCGGCAAACTCAGCCTCGCTGTTTATGGTGGCCAGAATACCACGAGTAAAATAGACATAGCCTCCTGGCACGGCAAAGGCATTGACTACTGATACATCAAGGATTTTGAAATAATAGGTCAGTTTGGGACGATGGGAGACCTTTGCAAGTCGCTGGCAGATGTCGTTGAGATAGGCAATAAACTTCTGATCTTCATAGATTCCGTACTGTTGAACAATCCTCCCATCCGTTTCACGACCCAAGTTAATCTCATCAGTTTCACTTAATAGCATGAGTTCCTGTTTACCCGTTACAGGATTAACAGCGCATGAAGGAATCCAAAAAACAATGCCAAACTGGAAAAAAATCAAAACCCCTATTTTTATGAATCTCTCCAACATGGTACTCCTCCTGCCCATTTAGAGAACTCTAAAAAAATTCAATCTGTTCCTTTCTTCAAGATAAAGAAAAAAAAACAATGTGTCAACCCTTCGATTCTACCAACTGCAAAAATTTCTTCTGATTTTATCTTGACAAAATTGAAAAAGTGTATTAAGTTTTATAAATCGTTTGGTTAAAGACCAAATCGAGTTACCGAAAGTTGGTAGCTCTTTTTTTTGTGCCAATTCACAAAATAAAAAACCTATATTATTTCAGGTACTTTGAAAAAAACAATAAGAAGGGAGGTAGATCGCCATGGTTTGTCAAACTATCAAAATAGGAACAGAGTGCATCTTCATGAAGAAGTCTGGCTGTTCCTATAACGGTGGGAGATGTTATCCCATCGTGGAGTCCTGTAAAGGGTGTGACAGAGTGGTAACATTCGAGGCAGGCCCCTATTGCAAGACCTATTGTGAGCCTTCTATTAAGTGGGCAAAAGGGTCCTGCAATTTTGCCACTCACATCAAAAAGGAAGTTAAAGAAGATAACTTCAAATTAAACCCTTTAAAGGCATCGAAGCGGAATGTAAGCCAAAAGGTTTAATGAAAATCCTTCACCATTAGTGATTATACTGTGGTAAGCCCTTCTCTTGTCTGTCTTCTATTAGCTGACCAGATGGAGAAGGGCTTCATTGTTTTTTTGAAGTCGCCCAACAGATGAAGCTGATTAAAAGACAGAGAATGAAAACCACAATGTGAACCCCAAACCCAGTAGTAATCGCTTTCTCTTTGGAAAGCCCAACCATCAGAAACCCAGCCGTCCATCCTACTTCCAGAGTTCCCCAGTTACCAATTCCGCTGATCGGCAAGGCATTCGCAATGACACCAATAGTGGATCCCAAAAGCATTTTTGTGAAGGAGATGTTGACCCCGAATCCTCTCATATAGGCATAGAAGGTCCAAAAGATCATGAACCACGAAGCCAGACTTGTCAAAACGACAGAAAGATAATTCTTGCGGGCTTTAATGGCATAAAAATCCTCTGCTATCTCATTCATCTTTCTCTGAACCCACAAGAATGTTTTTGCATTTCTTGATTTGGTCCACTTCGAAATCTTCCCCAAGACGTTTGAAAGCCATCTTAAGAAGCTGCTCATGTAGAAAAAAGCAAGGAAGATGAGGCCAATCAGGAGGCAGGCAAACAAAATGATCAAGAATAAGTTGCTCTTGAAAAAGCTTTGAAATCCGATTGATGCAAACAAAAAGATTAACAGGATGATAAAGAAATCGTATACCCTTGATGCAATCAATGAGGCCAATCCTTCGGTCATGTTCATTCCACTAATTTTTTTTAAAAAATAAGGGTAGGAAAGCTCTCCCAATTTAGAGGGAAGAACCATGAGAGATAAATGGTAAAACGCTGTTATCCTGAAAAGTTCTAATAGAGAAATTTCCTTTGAGTGGATCAGCCATTTGAATCGGAGGGCTCGTAATAGAGTGGAAAGAAGATAAGCAAATGAGCCCAGAGCAGCCCAAAAGGGATCAATGGTTTTTAAAAGTATATAAAGATCTTTGAGAGAAATTTGATAGAGAAGGACGAAAAGGATGATGCCAGTGATGAGAATAGATAGGAGAATGCGTTTCAACAAAAAAGCTCCAGAAAGCAGGTGAAGTATCTAATGATAAGTTAATATAGTTTAAATTTTTGGTCAACCTAATAAAATTCAGTCACTGTCGAAAATTGATACGTTCGACAGTCCCAAACCCCGATTTTTAAATCGGGATAAAAAGCACTGCTCAGTATCAACCTTGAGCCTTTGACACAAGCTCAGGCCGAGGGGCATACCCTGGGCTTCAGACCGGGGAGTCGAATGGGTTGATTTTTAGTCAATCAGTCATCCGCTTCCCTCTCCACTCCTTAGAGAAATTACTTCTTCGTGCTCCGACACTCTCCCTCCCTAGGCTGTTTTGGTTCGTAATAGGGAGTGGAAAAAGCTTTACACACTTTTGAGAGAAGAAAATCATAACTTTTGTGAAAAATAATTCCAATTTTAGGCTTTCAATTTTTTACAAGTACTGACTAAAGAATTGACAAGAGCTTGATAAGGTTACCGGTTTGTATTCGCCCTTATTAAAATTTAGTGGCGGTATAAATTTTGCTTAATTTATTTGGGTTTTATTCATTTAAGGATCTGAAATCAAGATTCAAGACCCTTATTTTCCTAAGGACTATTTTCCAAATTTGAACAAATTGTCAATTGAGTATGATGATTTAATTTACATGATTTTCTTCCATTAAATTCCATTTTCCTCAAAATGTTAATCATTATTAGGTATGAATATTGCTGATATTATTCCTACTCTTATTCTATTAAAAAGAAGGTGACAATTAGCAACTTTTGTAGTATCTTATTATTTAAAATTATATGTGAGAAACATTTTAATCTTCGCTCAATGAAAACTTTAAATGAAAGGAGAATTTACAATGGTTAGACATTCCTTTAAGGCACCCTTGATCCTATTATTGGTATTTGGAATATTTATTTTTCTTTTACCTTGTGGTGTTTTTGCCCAAACCGGAAACCAGGCTCCAGTGGCAAATGACGATGAGGCTGTTACGGCCAAGAATACTTTAATTATCATTGATGTAGCTAGTAATGACTCCGATCCGGATGGTAACCTTAATCAGAATTCCGCTGATCTCCCAGATCCCTCCGAAGGGCCTTATAATGGGACGGCTGTTAGCAACGGGGACGGTACCATTACCTATACACCCAATACTGACTTCATTGGTACGGACACTTTTGTATACAAAATCTGCGATACAGGAGTACCTGCTTTATGTAACACAGCTTTGGTAACTATTGAAGTGGCGGTTCCAGTTGCAGTAGACATCAAACCTGGAAGTTGTCCAAATCCATTTAATTTAAAAAGTCGAGGGGTTCTGCCAGTCGCCATCCTCGGTACCCCAGATTTGGATATTGCTACGATTGATCGTGCCTCTATTCGTTTACAGATAGGCACACAAGAGGTGACTCCTATTCGTTCCAGTATGGAGGATGTAGCTACTCCTTTCACCGGTGAAATTACAAGCTGTGAAGACTGTGCAGAATCGGGACCCGATGGTTACATCGATCTTACGCTTAAATTTAGTACTCAAGAGATTGTTCAAGCAATTGGGGTGAACAACGTCAATGATGGAGATTGCTTTATCCTAACTCTTACAGGAAGATTGGACGATGGCACCCCAATTATTGGTGAAGATGTGTTGCGAATTTTGAAGAAGGGCAAGGTTAAGCTTCCTAAATCCCCTAAGCCCCCAAAAAACACCTAAATTCAATAGGGAATAAATTTAAAGGGCAGGGCCAGCAATGGTCCTGCCCTTTTTGTTTACCTACTTCGTTAATCGTTTACATTCAGAGCAATCTTTGATTGGACTTTAGTAGGTAAATTAAACAATCCCTTTCTCAAATCTTCCTTCCTGTACTCGATAGTTGACAGAACCCTCCAAAAGGTGTAGAGTTCGATCAGTAATTGATGGGGCGAGGTATCCTGGGCACTATTTTGCTGCCTAAGTTGCTGTTACCTTCTGCGAAAAAAGCCGCATTGTTATTTCCTCTTCCTTAACGAGTCCTTTATTT
>Ga0214474_1000676_pt1 | contig 16429 bp, 21 predicted proteins | sample RVTome_2_FD_187335 | JGI IMG/M metagenome (GOLD analysis project Ga0214474, IMG submission 187335) | Soil microbial communities from uranium-contaminated site in the Upper Colorado River Basin, Wyoming, United States - RVT95D214 HiSeq ...
TGACTGGAACCTGGTCAATCTCTTCGCAGTCCCGAGCTTCGAGATGAACACCTCTTCGGGCCTCGTCGAGGGACTGTTCACGTAGACCACGCCGGAGCCGTCCGTTAGCCACCCCAGTGCCCTGGATGACCCTTTGGGCGGGGAGACAGTCTGCGTGGACCTTCCGCCCAGGATCTTGACTACCACCTTCGGGTCTGAGTTTTCCAGATAGGCGAGTTTCGAGCCGTCGGGCGACCAGCGAGGCATGTGCTTCTCAGCTTCTGACCTGACCAGCCATCTCGTCTTGCCCGAACGGATGTCCAGCTCACCGACATCGAAGAATCCGTGCTCATTGGACAGAAACAGGAGCCTAGTGCCGTCGGGCGACCAGGGATGGGGGTCTCCGTATTCCCCTGCGAGGCTGTATTCGACGTTCTTCTTGGAGAGCACCTTCTTGGTCTTCCCGGTTCGAACATTCGCTAGAGAGACGTAGTCGTCGTCCCCCACGCCCGTCGCGTACGCTATATGGATCCCGTCTGGAGACCACGAAAAGCTCCTTGCCGGGAGCGGTTCTCGGGACAGCTTCCGTATCCTGCCACCGTCCGCTGGCATGAGAAAGAGATTGTCGATGTCCTTGTCTCGGTTCGATGTGAATGCGATCACCGAGCCGTCAGGAGAGAACTCGGGGGCGTAGTTGTCCGCGACCCCGTCAGTGAGTTTCTTCGCCTTCCCACGTCGAGACGAGACCAACACCACATCGTGGTCCTCGTCTCCCTCGAAATCCATCTGATATGCGATCTCGCTGCCGTCTGGGGAGTATCTTGGACTCATTAGGGACTGTGGACCGGACAGGAATCTCTTGAGAGCGCCCGTGCGAAGGTCGAGGAATGCGAGTTCACGGTTCTTGCCGAAGCTAACGGAGCATATGGCCTTCCTGCCATCTGGGTGGAGATCGTAGCTGGAGATCTCAATCGCTTCGAACAGTATCTTGGGATCAAAGTCGCTCATGACGTCCCTCTGGGCCGAGAATACGTTCGCTCTCAATTACCTTTTTGACGGATGTTGGGGCAGATGGGTCTGCAGCGGTAGCTGCATGAAGTGGAGCTCCGCCTTGTGCAATTTCTCTGTGAGGAGCACACCATTGTCTTCGAACCCTCTCTTCTCGAACCATGACAACCGCCCGTTGGGAAATACGACGTCGCTAGAAGCGACGACTGAGAGTGTTGTGAACCCCCATTCCTTGAGGTCCAGGGCAAGCCTCTCCAGAGGATGGGTCTTGAAGTCGAATTCCGCATCGGAGAGGTACGAGCAGGTCAGGAAGGCGTTGTCATCTCGTTTGTCTGGGATGGGATAGGGGACATTCTGCGAGGGAAGGAACTCAGCTCCGCCTACGCACTTGCCAGCCATGCTGTGGATATAGCCGACGTGCTTGAGGCCCGACTTCCTCAGCATCTCTTCGACCCATTCAGACTTCCCACGGCACAGGCCTTCGTCTTCCGCGCCCGCGCAGGTGGCGCTCGTGCCCAAGACTGACTCTGAGGTTATCGGGGTCAACTCGCCCCTGACAACGTTGTCGCTTTGCATCACAGCATATCCTCTGGGCTCCGTGCCCTCATCCTGAAGCAAGGCCTCCACTCGTTCTCTTGTGAAGGGTCCGTGCAACCTGTGCTTGTCGTTGACGACGAGCATGTTCGGAGAGAAGATCTGATACTTCCGGCAAGTCTCCGGGTCATCGGTCACATCGAATAGGTGTAGTTGCACCCTCTCGCGCCAAGCTATCGTCTTGATCCTGGCCAGTAGGTAGCAGCTGTGAGGGCACTGATTGCCAAAATAGAAGAACTTCAGGTCTATGGACATGTATCTAAGCCGGCGGTACAGGCCATCTAACTAATATACTATGCACTGGCATTGTGGGGTACCCTCGACCACAGAAGGGTCGGGGAGATATGCAAGGAGGTAGTCCTCATCGACGACAGACCACGCAGGAACGATCGCGGGTTCGGCTCTCGAGACCGGGAGATGCACACCGTGAAGTGTTCTGATTGCGGTGCAGAGGCACAGGTCCCGTTCAAGCCGACGGATGGTAGACCCGTGTATTGTAGGGAATGTTATCAGAAGCACAGGCCGCCAAGGCGATACTGAGTCCAGGTGCTTCTCCGGTAAGCAGTCTCCTGCGCAAACACCTTTCATTTCTTGTGAAACATCTTCTACATTTTCAAAATGCTAGAGTGGGCCCGATCGGATTTGAACCGATGACCAACTGGTTATGAGCCAATCGCTCCGCCGGACTAAGCTACGGGCCCGTGTAAAATCTCCTAAGCACTCGACCACATATTAGGGTTTCTGTGCGGGGTCAGGTCAGTACTTGTAGGTCCTGGCATCGCCTTCCTCGAGCTCGACGCCAAGCCCAAGGGCGACCCTGTTCGAGAAGTTGAAGTAGCTGGCGATCAGGTTGGCATGACAAATCTCCGCATCGCTGAGGCCCGCATCTCTCAGGTCGATTATGTCGTCCTCCGTGATGTCCTTCGGATCAAGAGTGAGCTTCGCAGCATAGGCGAGGAGCGCCTTCTCTCGCGGGCTCTCCTTCTTCGAGGTGAACTCCTTGATGAGCTTGTAGAGCGCCTTCGGGTCCTTCTCAACTTCCTCAAGGGCCTCGGAATGGTGAATCGCGCCGTATGCGCACCTGTTCGCAGCCGAGACGACCACGGCGATCATCTCTCGCTCTTCTCTCGTGAGCGGACCGGGGTCTATCATCAGATGCACATACATGTTGACGTGGTCTTCGAGAGTGTCTGGCCCAAGACCCTGCGCCTGGAATATGTTCGCGACATGTCCGCGTTCCTTCAGGATCTTGTCGTAGACCTTCTTGATCTTGCCTTTCGCGTTCTTCGGTGTAGGCGATTCTATCCAGGCCATTTCCGTTCACCTCATTGCTGACACGCGGCGCTAGTCGTGGGAGTGGGTACTAGCCGATGACTTCTATTAAACGTTGCTCCGAGTTCACTTGATCTTCTTGAGGATCTCAATGGCCTCGTTGATGTCAGGCTGGGTCGTGGGCTCGTATAGTCTACTGTAGGCTATCTTTCCCTTCTTGTCCACAACGAATACTGCCCTCTTCGTGAACCCCTTGTCCTCGTAGAGCGCGCCATACAGAGGTGCGGCTTTCCTGCCGAAATCGCTCAGGAGAGGGAATTTCACGCCCAGTTCTTTCGCGAAGGCCTTCTGGGTCCAGGTGCTGTCAATGCTGGCGGCCAATATCTGAGCGTCGAGCTTCTTGACGATGTCCTCCTTCTCCTTCAGCTCTCCGAGTTCGTTTGTACAAACAGGACTGAAGGCGAACGGGAAGAATGCCAGGATAACGTTCTTCTTGTCCTTGTACTGGCTCAGTCGAATCTTCTTGCCATTCTGATCCTCGAGTTCGAAATCGGGGGCGGTGTCTCCCACTTTGAGTTCTGCCATGGTTCAGCCTCTCCTCACTGGCGGTTGGATTCGCAGGCGGATATATGCCGTTGCTGACGTACATTCCCTCTATCTGGATGCGCCATTATCGATATTGATAACCTGTCCAGGAAGGTTATTATGTCCGATCGCGTAACTCGCACCATGGCCGATGCGATTCCAGCTGCGTCGCCGCCCCGAAAGCGTTCTCGTCTGACTGAGAAGGGACGTGCCCTCTGGACTCTCGCCCTGTTCTCACCCGTGTTCGCAGAGCTGATGTCAGGCTCTTCCCCGCCACTCGAGTTCTTCTTTCCGCTCAGCTTCGCCTTCCTTCTCGGACTCTACGGCGCGGGCGTGCTAATCATGAGGGAGCTGGCCGTCATCTGGGACAAAGGATGGCCGAGCATCATCCTCCTGGGCGCCTCGTATGGCATACTCGAGGAGGGCGTCGCGGTCAAGAGCTTCTTCGATCCTGAATGGATGGACCTGGGCGACCTCGGCGTCTACGGAAGGGTGCTTGACACGAACTGGGTATGGTCATTCTGGCTTACCATATTCCACTCTGTCATCAGCATATCACTCCCTATCATCGTGATCAATCTCCTGTACCCTCAATACAAGAAAGAGAGGTTCCTGAGAGGGGGTAGATTCTGGGTCGTCGTCGGGATACTCTTCGTCGATGTGATCTTCATCGCGAGTCTGCTGAACCCCTACAATCCGAACCCTGGAATGTACGTCCTCTGCATTTTGGTCATGTTCCTTCTCGTGTTCATGGCGAAGTTGCTTCCACGAGATTTCCTCGCAGTCCCTCTGAGACAAGGACAGAACACTGGCTACTGGTCGCCCAACAGGATGTTCATCCTCGCGTTTGCGTTCATCCTCGGCAGTTTCGTGACGGTTGGTGCAATATCGGAGCCCATCCCGTATCAGATGTCGATCCTTGCGCTCCTGCTCCTGAGCGCCGCTGTCTTCATCATGCTATCCTTGAGGATGCCGCCAGTGGACAACCGGGTGCACATGGCCCACTTCGCGGCGGGACTTCTCGGGTTCTTGGCCTTCTTAGGATTGGTGCTTGGGTTGGGAGGGGCGATCGACATGGCTATCGTCGGGGTGGTCACGGCCCTCTTCACATGGGATCTGACCCGCTGGTCAAAGGGCCTTCCGGTCCGCTTTTTCAAAGTAAGGCGATTCGTGACGAAGAATTAGTGGCGCCGTCGAACGGTTTCGAACCGTTGACCTTCCGCTTAACAGGCGGACGCTCTACCGACTGAGCTACGACGGCATCTGAATGCGCGGGCGCAGTTAGAGTGACCGGTTAGATAAGCCTTTTGACACCCTGTTGCCGAATCTGGATGAGAACGATGGGGCGGGAGCTCGAGTCTATTCAATCGACTCCCGCAGCTCATTGACCGTATTGCTCATTGTTTCGAGGATCTCCTTCAGGTGGTCCAGGAAATCCTGTATTTTCTCTGTCGTGACGGCTCCGTCGGGGGAGGGTTCGATAAGGCCCTCTTGTTCCAGAATCCTCAACGAATACCTCACCTTGTGTTGGGGGTACTCGAGCATTTCGGAGAGCCGGATGATGCCGATGGGTTCGCTGTCCATGATCGCCTTGAGCATCGCGACATGCCTCTGCAGAAGCTCAATCTCTGTCTCGATCTTGCTCGTCAGCACGGACTTGCCTTTTCCCTTCATCTTCATCGCCTCTCCGAGGAAACTGGGCTACAATTTGTCGTGCTACATGATAACACTTAGAATATTTGAAGCGCTGAGTGGGAACAAATCAGATGGTAGCAGAGTGGCCAACCAAATTTCATATAATCACCAGGGAATTGCGTAGCAGAGAATGGCAGTCATCGAGGGTCGCGAGCTCGTTAAGGATTACGGGGGCATGAAGGCCCTCGACAGGGTGTCCATCACAGTGGAAGAAGGGGACTTCTTCGGCTTTTTCGGGCCGAACGGAGCAGGCAAGACGACTTTGATCAGGATCCTCACTGGCCAGCTCGAACCCACATCGGGTTCCGCAACGGTCCTGGGCGTGGATGTCGTCAAAGAGCCCATGCGTGTCAAGGAACTGATCGGCATCGTTCCCGAGGTCGAGAGTCCCCCAACTTACTTGACAGCGTACGAGTACCTCTACTTCGTCGGCAAGGTCCGGAAGCTCGACAACTTAGAGGACAGGATTGGCAAATGGTTGGCCTTCTTCGATCTCGAGGAGAAGAAGGGCACGATCTGCAAGGACATGTCGAAGGGGATGCGACAGAAGGTCATGCTCGCTTCCGCCTTCATTCACGAGCCGAAGGTGCTCTTCCTGGACGAACCGTTCATCAACCTCGACCCGATCTACCAGAGGCAGCTCAGAGAGTATCTGGAAGGGTTCGTTGAGAAGAGGGGCACGGTGTTCATGGCCTCGCACATCCTCGAGATATCTGAGCGGCTCTGCAACAGGCTCGCCATCGTCAATCTTGGAAAGGTGGTCTCCGAGGGCAAGATTGAGGACCTTCTCAGGGAGGGGGAGAACCTTGAGAAGCTGTTCCTGAGGTCCGTTGGACTGAAGGCGCTCGGGGGTGACCCTGCACGAAAGACCTCCTGAGGCTAATGCTGAAGGAGGAGTTCAGGACACATGCCTCCTATTCGGGCAAGCAGCGGTTCCTAACATTCCCATTGTTCGTCTTAGTCCTAGCATTCTTCTCCGGTCTCACCCTCGAACGGATGACGGAGCAGGTCCCATTGGAGCAGATGGGCGTTTTCGCCAACCTATCCGCATTCCTATATGGTCTCAGCGTCGGCGCGTTCGGGCTGATGGGCAGGGAATATCTGGAGAGACGCCACGGGACCAGCAACTACCTCGTTGCCATGCCGTATCTGTTGCCACTTTCGTTCCGCACCACCTTCATCGGGATTTACCTCAGGGACGCGGTATTCTACGTCCTATTGCTGCTGGCTCCGGCAACGCTCGGGCTGATCCTTGTCGCGCCCATCGTTGGGTTCCATCTCACGAGCATCGGCCTGTTGTTCGTAGCGGTACTCCTGAGCTTCATGTTCGGCCTGTCGCTCAGCTTCCTCGCATCGGTCGTCTACATCAGGAGCAAGGCGGCCTTTCTGGGCATAACGGCAGCCATAGGAGTGCTCTTTGGGTCTCATGCCATCCTTGCGGTCCCTTCTCTCGAGTTCATTGTGCCCTCACTTGGGTTCCAGATGAACGTCCGACCCTTCGGAGACGACCCTGGGACGGCAGCTCTCTACGCCTTGGTCGTCCTTCTTGCGACGTCGGTGTTCACTCTCCTCGCGTACGGCCTGGTCCAGATCCGGATCAACATCGCCTCGAAGATGCACGCCGACCTACTCCCCAAGATTTACGAGCGCACAGGATTCATGGAAGGCATCAATCGGACGCTGATGTCGAAGGAGTTCCTGGACCTCAGGAGGAGCGGAACGGTAGCCAAGATGTTCTTCTCGTTCGTGCTGCCGCTGCTGTTCCTGTCGTTCACGACATGGTATGTGAACTACGGTCTTTCGATCCCCGTGGGCTTCAACGCCGTGTTCTACGCGGCCATGGTTGGGTTCGTCGGTGTCATGATGTACAGCTGGCTGAACAACGTCGACCTCGCTGAGTACTACTCGTTGCTCCCGGTGACCGTACCTCAGCTCATCAAGATACGGATACTAGTGTTCCTCATCTTGACAATGGGGATATCGACGTTCTTCGTGGTGGCGATATCGGTCCTCAACGGGGAGACAGAGCTGCTATGGCTAGCGCTCATCGTGATGTTCATAACATCCCTCTACACGGTCGTGATGACGGCCTACCTGACAGGTCTGAAGACGAACACTTTCCTTTTCGACACGAGCGTTCTCATGCGATTCAGTGTGCTCTCGTTCTTCCCCGATGTGTGCCTCACGATACTCTCTTTCACGCTGCAGGCAGACTGGGCGATAGCCGTGGCGGGGATCACACTCGTCTTGGTGATGCTCTCGCTGGCAACGGTGGTCTTCTTCCGGGGCATCGACATGAAATGGGACAGGACACCGTTCACGGCATGAGAGAAGCATTATCTTCTTGCGGTGTGGTTATGCGAGCCTGAGTTTGCATGAGGAAGGAAGTGATGGTCAGGCGGGGCGCACACGCGCTGATTGCCCTCACACCACTCTACTTCTTCCTTCCCGTGGAGCTGCCGATTGAACCCTTGCGACGCTGGATGCTCCTCGTGGTGTTCTTCGTCGGCGTGTGCGTATTTGAGATCGTCAGGCTATGGAAGGGAATCACGTTCCTGGGGCTCAGACCGCATGAGAAGCACCAGATAGCTTCGTTCGCATGGGCGGCAGCGGGCGTGACGCTCCTGCTCTGGCTGTTCCCTGAAGAGATTGCCTCTGGAGCCCTCGTTGCAATGGCGTTCGTAGATCCCCTCGCGGGAGAGTTGAGAGGGGCTAAGGTGCGAGATGCTGTTGGCGTGCCAGCCTCGCTCGTCGTCTATTTCGTGCTCTGCCTTGTCACATTGTTGACATTCGGCGACCATGGAATACTTGCATACGCCGTCGTCGCGGCTTTCGGGGCCATCGTCGCCCTTCCCTCAGAACGCTTCAAAATTAGACTCGTGGACGACGATTTCCTGATGCTCGTCCTTCCAGCTATCGTGATGACAGGCGTCTCGTTCCTATTCTGACCGCTGGCGAAGCGCGCCTATTCCACGAGCTCGAGCTTGCCGAACTTGCCCGCGCTGACCTGGAGCTTGTTCTTGTACGAGGTTGTCCACCCGTTGGTGATCCGTATCTTCGCGTTCAGCGCGACCTTCTCGATATCGTCGTTCCAGAGAGACACGGAAATGGTGTCCCCATTGTCGTCCTGTCCTGTTGCGTCGCATACTCTGCCAGCAGCGCCGCTCCATTTCGAGTTCCACTCCCTGGGCTCCTTCTTCTCGATTATCGTCAGGACAATTTCGTCTACTTTCATCTTGTCCTTGAGGTCCTTTGCCATCATTTGGACACGCTCTGCGGGCTGTAAAAGCTATCTATACTTAAAGCTCGTGCCATCCCAATTGCTCACTTTTCGTCGTTGCGGAGACCCGTTTTCGAGTCTGATTTTGAGGCTAGCCAGTAGGTCAGAAAAGCACATCAATGGTTCCAATTAGGCTTATATGCCCACAATAGGATAGGGTGCGTCCATGACGAGGATCAAGGTTATCACCGAACCGGCTGAACTGGTTCCGATGTTCCGGGCGGTCGATACCAAGGTCAAAAGAGAGGTTCTGAAACTTGTTACCCTCGAGTGGCATACCCTTCAGGATATCGAGCGGCAATTCGGTTCCGCGGGCAGGGAGGCCCTCCTGTTCTTCGAGAAGATGAAGTTGGTCGAGACGCGGTGGCAGACGTCGACCGAGGGGAAGCCCGAGAAGGCCTATCACACATACTACACATCATTCCACATAAACGCTTCTTGGCCAGTGTACGAGATAAGCGATGTGCTCGCGGCGGCAGTGATGGATGAGAAGGAGTTCCAGAAGATCGAGAAGCAGATCTACGACATGGTCGGCGCCCAAGGCAAGTTCGCGGGCGATGTCGCGGAGGTCCTCGGGGTCACATTTACCATGCTCAAAAGCCTCGTCAAGAGGAGCACCAAGCTTGACTATAGGGGCCACAGGATTGAGAGGGTGAAGGAGTAACCCCTCCGGATGGTTCACATGATCGTCGTGCTAAGGCTCGGCCATCGACCGAAGAGGGATCAAAGGGTCACAACGCACGTAGCGCTCACAGCCAGGGCGCTTGGCGCGGATGAGATCTGGATCTCAGAGCCGGATGCCGAGCTGGAGAAGACGATTAGGGGCGTCGTGGGGCGCTTCGGAGGCAAGTTCCGGATAAGCACCGGCGTCGAATGGCGTAAGGCGATTAAGTCATGGAAAGGCGACGTTGTGCACCTGACGATGTACGGTGAGGGCCTCTCGAAGGCACTGCCCAAAATCAAGGCCAGGAATCTACTGGTTGTGGTCGGGGCGGAGAAGGTCCCACGCGAGGTCTATGAGCTGGCGGACTGGAATGTCTCGGTGGGCAACCAGCCGCACTCGGAGGTCGCCGCGCTGGCCTTGTTCCTGGACAGGCGTGCAGGCGGCAGGACATTGGAGCGGAAGAGCAAGGGCGGGCGACTAACAATCATGCCCAATCCTAGGGGGAAGACCGTAGTTGACTGCGAGAAAGGCAAGGGACGAGCAGCTGCCGGGAAAGGATGACTGCCTACGCATGCTGCGCGAAGCAGGCTGCGGTCAGGACGTTATAGAGCACTGTGTCGCCGTCTCCGAACTCGCCATGAAGATTGCTAGGAAATGCAGGGCGGACGTTGAGTTAGTCACCGTCGGAGGCCTTCTTCATGATCTCGGCAGATGCAGGTCGCATTCAATTGACCACGCCGTGGAGGGCGCCAAGCTTGCCAGGGCGCTCAACATGCCGAAGGTCGTAGTGGGGATAATCGAGAGGCACATTGGCGCGGGGCTGTCCTCCGAGGAGGCCTCCAGAATGGGCCTGCCGAAGAAGGACTATACGCCGACGACTCTCGAGGAGAAGATTGTCGCCCACGCCGACAACTTGATCTCAGGTTCGAGGAGGACGAGGATTCAGGAAGCGGTCTCTCACCTTGCGAGAAAGGGCGAGTACGAGGCCGCGCGAAAGGTGCTCCGGCTTCACGAGGAGCTCTCGGAGAAATGTGGCATGAACTTGGACGACATCTAGGGGATGTACCGTTTGTACTCGCCGCGCTTGTGCCGATCCCGAAGCTTGTGATACTCTTCCGCATTGCGTTTCGCGGCTTCCAAGAGTGACGCGTCATTCTCTCTGACGATTCTTCCCGGAATGCCTACCACCAGACTCCCCGGTGGGATCTGCATGCCTTCCTTGACAACTGCGCCTGCGCCTATGATTGAGCCAGCCCCGATGCGCGCTCCATCAAGCACGCACGCGTTCATCCCGATTATGACGTAGTCCTCGACTATCGCGGCGTGGATAATGGCGCCGTGACCGACTGAGACATCTTTGCCTATGATGGTCGGCCTGCCGGGGTTGCCGTGCACTTGACAATGTTCCTGGATGCTAGAACCTTCTCCTATGCGAACCTCCGAGAGATCGGCTCTGATGACCGCGAACGGCCATATGCTACACCCTTTCGCGATCACAACGTCTCCAACTATGACGGACTCTGGTGCGACATAGCAAGAATGATCGACCTTTGGCTCAGCCACGGACGCGACAGCGCGTGCTCGTGATAAATGCTTTATTCTTCGACCGATGGCTTCTCAGCGGGCTTTGGCTTCGAGGTCCTCTTCAGGGCCACCCTCTTGGGGAAGTACTTCAGTATAATCACGTCCCCGATGGCCGAGACCCATCGGTAGGGGACGTTCACAGCTTTTGATCCTTCCACCAAAAGTGGGTTCGTGTTGCTTACAAACAGACCTTCGACCTTGTTCTCATCGACGTTGACAACGAGGTTACCGACGTTACCGAGGTACAAACCTTGGCTCGTGTAGACCTGCAGACCAATGAGCTCAGAAGCTTCTTCGAGCGGCATCCGACATCCCTGCGACCGTATCGCAATCCTCTCCTTAAAAAGATTGCTCATCCAGCATATCCAATCTCAAGACTACGTCTTGAGCACGCAGCGGCCCATGTTTCGTCACAATGCTTAATAACAGGGGCACCAATCGGTATTGCACATAAAAGGCACAAGCGTGCAACGCGGTGGAGCAAGATGTCATCAGAAATCGAGGAGATAAGGCAGAAGAAGATGGCTGAGATGATTAGGCAGGCGAGCGCTGGGAATCCCGGAGGGAACGGGTGGCCGGAGGCGCCTGTGACGGTGGACGACGCCAACTTCGATGAGACCGTCAAGAAGTATTCAAAGGTAGTTGTGGACTGCTGGGCGCCATGGTGCGGACCTTGCAGGATGCTGGCCCCCACGATCGATTCAATGGCGAAGGATCACAAGGGGAAAGTTGTCTATCTGAAGCTCAACACAGACGACAACTTCAACACCGCCTCGAAGTTCAGGATCATGAGCATCCCGACGTTGCTCTTCTTCAAGGATGGTCAGCTCGTGGACAAGATGGTCGGGGCTGCCCCGAGACCGCTCGTCGAGCAGGCAGTTGCGAAAGCTCTCGGTTAGTGCTCCAGACAATCCCAATACTCTCTCACCTACCCTCTTTTTCTTTTTTTCAATTTAGGCAGCTTCAGCCACGTCCGCTAGAAAGCTTAAATCGAACAAACCCCGTGGGCATCGCGGTAGCCATGAATTTCGAGACGACGGTCGTCTGGGCAGAGAGGTTCCCAGGCAAGCTCCACTGTCAGAACGGTCAGGCGATAGACTACTCTCCGCCGACAGAGCTGGAGGGGATGTTTGGGCCACTCAGCCCTGAGGACGCCTTCGTCGGGTCTGCGAACATGTGCTACCAGATTGTCTTCGAATACATCTCTAGAGACCTCGGCCTGAAGCTGGTTGAGTACAAGTGTAGGGCTGTTGGCGACCTCGAGGTCGTCGATGGCGTGAAGAAGTTCATCAAGATCACGCTCTACCCCGAGCTGAAGTTCGCTTCAGGCTCAAAGATGACGAATCTGGACAAGGCGATCACGACGACCAAGAGGAAGTGCCTCGTGACGAACTCGATGGATCTCGAACTCGAGGTTGTCCCGAAGGTGCTCTGATGTGTCGGATGGTCGGAGTCGTCTTCCAGAATGAATTCCCGTTAGGCGCTCTGAGAGACCTGCAACATGTTTCCGAGATAGGCATCGTCCCGGGCGAGGAGGAACCTGGTCACAACGACGGTTGGGGCCTTGTCTCGTTCAGGTCGGGTTCGCCTAGATATGTGGGTCGCAGTCCGCGCCCATTGCGAATGGACCCTTCGTTCGACTCTGCCTTGCAGGACGTCCAGAGGTTGACCTCCCCCAACATCCTCATCGCGCACGCAAGAGCCGCGTCGAAAGGCGGTGCAAAGATGGAAAACACGCATCCATTCATAGCGAATGGGATTGCATTGGGCCACAACGGAACCGTGTATGATCTTGAACCCCCCGAGGGAACGACCCCGAAAGGCGAATCCGACAGCGAAGTGCTCACTATTCTCGTCTCTGAGAGATGCAAGGAAGGGCATGACCTGGGATCAGCACTTGAAGCGGTGATTACGGAGGAAATCGTCCCAAGAGGCTTCACCGCGGCGATTCTGATCGCATCTGACGGAAGGAAGCTCTACGGCTACCGAGACTACACGGATGAGGCGAAGAGCTCCTACTATGACCTAAGAATCGCCAGATGCGCGGACTTTGTCGTTCTGTTCCAGGAGACATTCATGGGCTACTCTGGAGATCAGTCTCAGGTGAAGAAAGGAGAGCTGGTGTCAGTATCTCTCGATCTCACCGTCGAGAGGCGGCTGGTTCGCTAAGCCTTTGTCTTCCTTGCTGCCAGCTTGATGGCTTCTGTGACGCTATCCTTGGGGACGATGGTCGCTATCGGTATGTCCAGTATTCTTTCGATCGTGGGGCTTACAATGGGGGCGCACACGACGGCGACGGCCCCGTCTCTCTCGGCACGAATTGCCGATACTATTGCGTCCTCGACGGTGTTGGCTGGATACTCCCGCACCTTCACCGTCTCCCCCCCTATCTGCACTGACCTCTCCACTACTTCGTCAAGAACCCTTCTGGTCACGATGAGCGCTATGAATTCGCCTGCTTTCTGCCCTTCTGCCTCGCGGATGGCCCCGAGTATCTTCCTGAGGACGTCGAGGCTCGGCGACCGGTCTTCGTTCGTCATCTTGTAGAGAGTGCTCGGAGACACATCTGATTTCCTTGCCAGCTCTTGAATGGTCCACCCGAGCGAGTCCAGAACTTCGTGGAGTGCCTCCCTGAATCTGTGATCGGACTCCATGGCAGCTTTCTGTAGATTCCTGGCTCTGTCCAAATAGCTTCCCTCTTATGTTAATATGTGGTCTGTTATTTATACAATTGTACTCACATATCAGTACAAATGTGGAAAAGACTTAATATGGCCGACCTGCTCTGAATGCTCGGAGGCATACTAGTGGAGAAGAAGGTCGTTTACGCCATCGTAATTGCGGCGATGGTGCTGATTGCCAGCGCTGTCGCTTACTACATTATCGCCAGCGGAGATGATGAGCCAAAGCAGAAGTATCCGGTCTACTTCGTGACCATGCCCGTGTCGAGCATGAAGGGATCTCTCGCCAGCGACGGGATAGATGGCTTCATCGCGTGGGAGCCATTTGGCTCAGAGGCGATCGATGAGGGCGTCGGGGAATCGCTCATGTGGTCTGATGAGATCATGCCGAACCACCCATGCTGCGTCGTCCTGGCCTCTACCGATTTCTTGTCGAGTGACATGGGCGGGGGCCTCACGGGAGCGGACGTAACGCAGCGGTTCGTCAAAGCGCACGCCGAGACGACAAAGTGGATGGTCGACGCGCTGGCTCATAGATCGGGAAGCGACTACACTCTGCTGGTCCAACTCGGAATGCAGTTCACTAACAAGAGCCAGGCCATCGTATCATCCGCGCTGGACCACCTCACCTACGGATACCAGATGGACCAGGAGTTCATGGAGGGGATTACTAACTTCACTGAGATGTTCATCTCCAGCCAAGTCATCACCTCGGACAAGCTCGCTCTCGGTGGTTACAACAGCGTGGAGGACTTCGCGGATAAATACACGAACGAAACGTTCATTGATGGCTTGAGTTCCGTTCTGCCCAGTGATACGATAGTCAACCCAGCCGACCCGGTCAGGATCGGTTTCCTGAAGGCGGATATTCACCAGCTCGCCCAATGGGTCGCCCAGAACAAGACGGTCGGAGGCGGCGAGAAGAGCCTTTTCGAGAAATACGGAGTGCTCGTGGAGAACGCGAGTTCCGTAGGGGGGTACAGCAGCGGGCCTGAGGAGATGGACAAGTTCGCAGCTGGGGACGTCGACATCGGCTACCTCGGTTGCGCGCCAGCCATTCAGAAGCACCTCAACGCACAAGTCCACACTGTGATTGTCGCGCAGGCGAACAGCGAGGGTAGCGCGATAATCGTGAAGGCCGATGCCGGGATGTCGTCGATGGACGACCTTCAGAACAAGACTATCGCGGTTCCCGCCACGGGCTCCATCCAGTATGTCCTGCTCAAAGCCGCCGTCGAGGAGGCAGGCCTCGAACTTCAGCTCAAGACCTGATCGGCCTCGAGCCCGCAAACCTCTTTCGTCTAGTTGGCTAATCGGGAGACAGCATCATCATGGCTAGCGACTTGGTCAAGAGGCTGAAGAAGGGCATCTCGGAGAACTGGAAGCAGGTCGTCCTGGCCTTGGTCTCCCTGACCATCTTCGTTCTCGCATGGCACGTCTATTCGGCATACCTTCACGAGAACGACGTCGGGTACAAGGGCTATGTCCCCTATCCGATGGATGTCGCGCGGGCACTGTTCAAGTCATTCACTGCCGAGGACCCGATAACGAATCTGATCATGTGGGATCACATCGCGGCTAGCCTTGAGCGAATCGTCTACGGATTCGTGCTTGCCCTCGCTATTGCGGTCCCGTTGGGTCTCTTGATGGGCACATTTAGGACCGCGGACGCGTTGGGCCGACCGATTGTCGAATTGATCCGCCCCATCCCTCCGCTTGCCTGGATTCCAGTTTTCATCGTCGTCTTGGGCGTACTCTGGGGTCCAGTGGCGATAGTGTTTCTTGGGATATTCTTCCCGGTGTTGCTCAATGTGATATTCGGCGTCAGGAGCGTCGATCCGATTCTCATCGATGCGGCCCGCACACTCGGAACGGGCAGGAATCAACTTTTCCTTAAGGTCGTCCTGCCGTTCACCATCCCCTATCTCATGACGGGCATCAAGGTAGGTCTTGGCATTGGGTGGATGTGCATAGTTGCTGCGGAGATGGTTGGCAACTACGGCGGAGGAGTCGGGTTCTTCATAAACGACATGGCTCTCAGAGGGCAGTTCGATTTCATGTTCGCTGGCATGATTGTTATCGGCATGCTGGGGATATTCACGACCGGCGTTGCCAGTATGATCGAAGGGAGGTTGTCCAAGTGGGCGGGCATGAAGTAGTTTCATGCATCCAGATCACCGGCCTTTCCAAGGTGTTCACGAAAGGTCGCAAGGAGATCCAAGCGCTCAAGGATTTCGACCTTGAAGTTGCGGACGGCGAGTTCGTCTGTCTGCTCGGACCCTCAGGCTGCGGAAAAACGACAGTCCTCCGGATATTGGCGGGCCTTGAGACAAAGTCAGGCGGCAGTGTGAGGCTTCGAGGCGAAGAGCTGGCGAAAGCCGGCTCAGACAGGGGTATGGTGTTCCAGGAGTTCGCTCTCTTCCCATGGCGCTCAGTCCGCAGGAACATCGAATTCGGCCTGGAAATTCAAGGGGTTGACGAGGATGGGAGGAAAAGGATATCCTCGAAGTACATCGACCTCGTTGGCCTGAAGGGTTTTGAGGAAGCGCATCCGAGAGAACTGTCTGGCGGCATGAAGCAGCGGGTGGGCATCGCGAGAGCGCTGGCAAATGACCCGAAGGTCCTGCTGATGGACGAGCCTTTCGGGTCGCTGGACGCGCAGACTAGGAACCTGATGCAGAAGGAGCTCCTCAGGATCTGGGTGGCCACGAACAAGACAGTGCTCTTCGTGACGCATTCAGTCGACGAGGCCGTTTTCCTAGCAGACAGAATAGTGGTCATGACTGCAAGGCCTGGTAAGGTTCGGGAGATAATCGATGTCGACCTGCCCAGGCCGAGGGACAGAACAAGCCAGGAGTTCATAAGGGTCAGAGGCAAGGTCCTCACGGAGCTGGACGAGGAGTTCGAGAAGGCGAGGGCCAAGGAACTCTCTCCGGACTGATTCATCGATAAGGCTTAACTATTCTAGCCTCGATTCGTACACACATGAGCTTCGAGCTAAATGTGGTGAGCAACACCCCGTTGACACCTTTGAACGACATCGACGAGGTCGCGATACTGTTCCTCAACCAGGTCGGATACTTCCCC
>Ga0214474_1000677_pt1 | contig 16418 bp, 16 predicted proteins | sample RVTome_2_FD_187335 | JGI IMG/M metagenome (GOLD analysis project Ga0214474, IMG submission 187335) | Soil microbial communities from uranium-contaminated site in the Upper Colorado River Basin, Wyoming, United States - RVT95D214 HiSeq ...
CGTCTCCATGATGCGCTCGGCCCTGGCCTCGGCATCGGAGGGGATACCCTGATCGCTCAGCACGGAGAGTATTACCTCACACTGGTACTTCGCCGCCAGGGGGAGCGTCCGCTCCTTGCTCTCCTGTTTGCCCGAGGCGGAGTTTATCAGAGGTGGCCGCTTGGCCATCTTGAGGCCTGCCTCCACCGCGAGGGGATTCGTGCTGTCCAAGGCAAGGGGGCGATCCAACACCTCCTGGACGGTCTCAACCAGCCACCCCATGATCTCGGGGTTTTTGCGTGCCGGCCCGACATTAAGATCGATATAGTCCATCCCTGCGTCGGCCTGTTCCTTCGCCATCTGTTGCAAGGTCTTCTTATCCTTTTGATTGACGGCATCGGAGACCGCTTTAGCAATGATGTGTATATTCTCCCCGATAAATAACATCTGTTCGGCCCTCCTTCAATTGACTAAGATCTTTTCTACCATCTCCCTGACTGCTACGGTCACCTGATTATCGTCGGGCAGCTCCAGCAGAGAGCGCCCCTCCAAATCAAACCTCTTGATCTGATCGTCCTCGGGTATGGAGCCGAAGATCGGTAAACCCTTCTCTTCTACCTTCTTGCGGATCACGGGGTCCACGGTACCAGGCACCCGGTTGATCACAAAACCCATCTCTTTGACATCGAGCTTCAACTCCTTGGCCAGCTCGGCGATACGCGCACCGCTCTCAACACCCCTCACGGAATGATCGGAGACGAGGAAGAGGCAATCCGCCGCCCTGGTGGTCCGTCTGCTCAGGTGCTCCATCCCCGCGGCGTTGTCCATCACCGAATAGGGGTAATTGTTTTCGAGGTTGTCCATGAGCCGGCGCAAGACACTGTTTACATAGCAGTAGCACCCGGGACCCTCGCCTCTGCCCATGCTCAGAAAGTCGAACCCCTTTTCCTCAACCAGCAACTCCGCCAATTTGGCCTCCAGCCATTTATCCTTGGACATACCGGGCGGCAACTGAGAGACCTTTCGCTCCATCTCGTCCAACATGGCGCCGACGGTCTGTACCCCTTTGAGGCCGAGGGCTTGGGCCAGATTTCCGTCGGCATCGGCATCAATGACAAGAACAGGTGCTTTTCCGGAACGGATCAAGAGGCGCAGGATCACGGCGCTCAAGGTCGTCTTGCCCGTCCCCCCCTTGCCGCAGATCGCGATATGAAAGGGCACGCTCTCTTCCTAAGCTACGCCGGCAGCCAACTTGGCCGCCTTGACGGTATTGAGCATCAGCATGGTGATGGTCATGGGGCCGACCCCGCCGGGCACCGGCGTGATGGCGCCGGCCTTCTTCTGTACCTCCGCGAAGTCCACATCCCCGGCCAGGATGGCCTTGCCCTCCGGCGTCTTGCCGATGCGGTTCACCCCCACATCGATGACCACCACACCCTCTTTGACCATATCCGCCGTTACGGCCTTGGGACGACCGGCAGCCACGATGAGGATATCCGCCCGCTTGGTATGAAAGGCCATATCCCTGGTTTTGGTATGACAGACAGTCACCGTGGCATTGGCATGGGGCAGCTTCTGCATGAGGATGGCGGCGATGGGCTTGCCGACGATGTTGCTGCGCCCCACCACCACGACCTCGGCGCCTTCGATCTGGGTCCCTGATCGGATCAGCAGCTGCCAGATCCCATGCGGGGTGCAGGGGAGGAAATCAGGCTCCCCGATCAGGAGTTTCCCCACATTCACGGGGTGAAAGGCGTCTACGTCTTTTTTAGGATCGATGGCGTAGAGGACCTTTGTCTCGTCGATCTGCTTGGGCAGGGGCAACTGTACCAGAATACCGTGGATCTTGGGGTCTTTGTTGTACTTGGCGATGAGGGCAAGGAGGGCGTCTTCGGAGATATCGGGGGATTGGTTGTCCTGGATGGAGTGGAATCCCAGCTCCTTGGAGGTCCGCTGCTTCGCCGTGACATAGCTCACGGAAGCCGGGTCTTCCCCCACCAGGATGGTGACCAGCCCTGGCTCCACCTTATGTTTTGCCTTGAGTTCCGCTACCTCCTTTTTAAGCTCCTCTCTGATCTCCTGCGCTACCTCTGTCCCCTTGATGATCTTCGCCGCCATAATCCTCCCCTCCTTTGCATTATAACGTCAAAAAATTCCCCTTATATTATTATTGGAAACGACGAAAGGGAAGTTCCTATTCGCACAAACGGAACTCAAGTTAGGATGTTTTCGCCGTCTTGTCAAGCCCTTCTTTGTAATCTTCACGAGCAATCCGGGAAAAATCTCCACAGACGTCCCTCGGTAAAAATCAAACCAAAACCCCCTATGGATTGACAAGGATGATATCCTCCACTATAGTAAATTTTTGATACATTGAACAAAAAAAGCTGTATGAGAGGGAAGGCGGCCATGAGTAAATTCGATGCCATCTATGATGACTATATGAAGCGGCGCAGGACCGTCCTCGCCATGGGCGGCGAAAAGGCCCTGGCAAAGCGCAGGGAAAAGGGGCAAACGAATGCGAGAGAGCGGATCGATATGCTCCTCGATCCCGGCACCTTCGTAGAGGTCGGCACCTTCATGCGGCACCGGCAACACGAATTCGGCATGGCCGACAAGCTCATACCGGCAGAGGGCGTCGTGGCCGGATATGGCACGGTAGAGGGCAGGAATTGCGTGGTGGTCTCTGAAGACTTCACCGCCATGGCCGGCACCTTTGGCGAATATCATGGAAAAAAGTTCGTGTGGGCCTGCGATTTCGCCAAGGAGAAGGGATGGCCTTTTGTCGGGATCAATGACTCCGGCGGCGCGCGCCTCCAGGAGGGGATGGATACCCTGGAGTCCTATGGCTGGACCTTCCGCTCCCAGATCCTCGCCTCAGGGATCGTACCCCAGATCGCCCTGCTCCTCGGCCCCTGCCTCGGAGGTCAGGCCTACCACCCCGTCATGAACGACTTTCTCATCCAGAGCAAGACAACCGGCTTCATGGGGATCGCCGGTCCTGCCTTTGTCAAGACCCAGACCGGCGAGGAGATTACCCTCGAGAAGCTGGCGGGCTGGGAGGCCCATGCGATAAAGTCAGGGTGCACCCATGTGGTCGGTGAAGACGACAAGGAGTGTATCGCGCTGGCCAGAAGACTCTTGTCCTATCTCCCCTCCAACAACCGGCAAAAGCCGCCGCGCATTGAAACCGGCGACGATCCAAACAGGGAGGTCCCCGAACTCGATGAGTTCCTCCCCGATCCGAATCTTCGCGTCCCTTATAATATGTATCCCCTCATCGACAAGGTGGTCGACAAGGGGAGTTTCTATGAGATACACAGGTACTTTGCCCGCAACCTCATCATCGGCTTCGCCCGGTTCAACGGCAGGGTAGCCGGGATTGTGGCTAATCAACCGATGGTACTGATGGGCGGACTGGATTGCGACGCCTCTGATAAGCTGGCGCGGTTTGTCCGGTTCTGCGATCTCTTCAACATACCGCTCGTGACCTTCGTGGACTGTCCGGCCTTCTGGATCGGCTCTCCGCACGAGTGGAAGGGGATCTTGCGTCACGGCGCCAAGACCCTCTTTGCCTGGGCGGACGCGACCGTTCCCCTCATCTCCGTCATCATCGGTAAGTCATATGCAGGCGCCCACTACGCCATGCTCGACAAGAGTATCGGGGCCGATCTCGTATTTGCCTGGCCAACAGCCAAGGTCAACATCGTGGGGGCTGAGACCGCAGCGAGCATCATCTTCGCCAAGGAGATCAAGGAGTCGGCTAGCCCGAAGGATACGGCACGGCAGCTGATCGAGGAATATCGGACCAAGTACGAGCACCCCTATCAGCCGGCCGAGCGGGGATATACGGACGACGTCATCATGCCTCACGATACGAGAAAGTACGTCTGCCGCGCCCTCGAGGTGCTGGAAAACAAGCAGGTAGCCAGGCCTGAGAGAAAGTACTCCAATATTAATCTGTAGGTCTTGCACCGGGAGCCATGAAGACGCTTTAAGGGGAGCAGAACCTTTTTCGCTTACCTATATTGCTGGAGGATGGGATAGATCATGAAAAAACCAAGAATAAACCTGCGGTTGAGCTTTATCGTCTTTGCCATCATTGTTGTCGGTCTCCTGGCGTACATCTCTATACTAGGGGAAAACCAGCAGATAAACCGAATAATAGCAACCTACTTCGATAAGTTAAAAGATGGGATGTATCTCGAGGCATGTGAAGGTTTTTCGTCAAACTTTCAAGATGGCAAACTTTCAAGTGACGAGCAGCGTATGAATCTTAACTTCCTTTTAGAATCGTCTCTTCTCATGCACTATAATCTCATTGATAGCCCTGATTATAAGGTTGAATTAAAGAGAAGCAGTTTTTGGGTTCCCTATGTGAGCGAGGATCTGGTACGCGTCAGTATTTTGCTCAAGAAAAAAGAAGTTCGTCGGATCTTATTTGCCCGCTCAAGCGACCAGGGCGGAAATTTCATTGAAAACCTCATCGTGATGAAGCGGGAAAAAAGAACATGGAAGATAAAAGAATTCACCATTGCAGATTCCGCACTTGCAGGGACATATAATGATTTGCGGCAGAATTTTGATTTGAATAAATATGTACAAAAGACATCCGATGGATTTCGCTTCAATAGTGCCGAAATTAATTTCAAAACCTTAACACCGAGTGATAAGCGGTTGTTAAATTTCAGCCTCTATAAAATACAGAAATTACTGAATGTACCTCGTAAAAAGACCCAAGGGTTCCCATTGGCCCATTAAAAGGGGTTACGTACCATAACGCTCAGGAAGCGAAAGAAATATATCGTTGAATTCCCAACGCCCAGTCGAATCCCTATCAAATCTCATAAAGCGGCGGCTTTTTAACGTGTTAAAAAAAATTGGTATCCTTTTTATCGTTATCTCCATTCTCCTCGGCTGTAGCCTCCACGCTGAGATCCCTGCCCCGGAAAAGACCCCAAAGCCTGTTGATGAGTCGCGCCCTGTCGATTGTGTAACCATCGCTGCTATCGGCGATATCATGGTCCATGGCGCGCAGTTAAAAGCGGCATGGGATGCTGGAAGACAAAGTTACGATTTTGAGCCTGTCTTCTCTGAGGTCAAAGACCTCCTCTCCGCCTCTGATCTGACCATCGGCAATCTGGAGACCACATTACCCGGCAGAGAAGAACTTTATTCCGGTTATCCTCAGTTCGGCGCGCCCGATGCCCTGGCGGCAGCCATAAAGGGAGCAGGGATAGATTTACTCAACACTGCCAACAATCACGCCTGCGACAAGGGCAAAGGGGGGCTGGTTAGAACAATCAAGGTCTTGGATGGGTACGGCCTGCTGCATGTCGGAACCTATCAAGATAAAGTAGCCCATGAAACCCAGCGTATTCTGCTTGTCGAGCGTAACCATATCAAGATCGCTGTGCTCAGTTACACGTACGGCCTTAATGATATCGCTATTCCCGAGGGGACGTATCTAGGGATCATCGATCAACAGCAGATGGCGGAAGACATCAAATTGGCACGGGCCCAAAATCCGGACTTTATCATCTGCCTGCTCCACTGGGGCACGGAATATGAGCGCTATCCATCCGAGTCTCAGAAGACGATGATTGCCTTCCTCTTCTCCGAAGGGGTCGATGTCGTCTTGGGCGGCCACCCCCATGTCCTGCAGCCGTTTGAGCTGCAATCTGTCACCGACAAATATGGAGCAACAAGGCCGCGCCTCGTGATATACTCGCTGGGGAATTTCGTCTCCAATCAGCGGGATCGCTACCGCGACGGCGGCATCATCTTTAACTTTACCCTGCAACGGCATAACTTCCCTGACAGGGGCAAGACGATGGTCATCACGGATGTGCACTACAGCCCCACCTGGGTCTATGTCCAGCATTCAACGTTTAAAAATCAATTCTATATCCTGCCGATTCCGAGATATCTCCAGAACGATCAGCAGCTACAGTTACCCGACGACGCCTATCAAAAGATGTTGACCTTTTACCGGGACACCCAAGCGCATCTGCAACCGGGCTCGATAGAGGAAGAAGAAGAGACCAAGACCCACTGATCAAGGGGAAACAATAGACATGCGTTCCCAGACAGGCTCGGGGAAAACCTCATGCCCTGGCCGACTGCACCAGGACAACGCCCAGGAGAATGACGGCGGTGGCGATGGCCACCCTCCAATCTAATTGCTCTCCGAGGATCAGCCAGCCCAGCAGGACCGCAATGATCGGATTCACATAGGCGTACATCGAGACCTTTGCCGCCGGAAGCTTCGCCAGCGCATAGATAAATGAACCGTAGCCGATGATCGAACCGAATATGGCGAGATAGACCAGCGCTGCCAGGCCCTCCAGATTAAAATCAAAGCGAGGGACTTCATTCAAGATGACCCCAATGAACATGAGGATGATCCCTGCAATGACCATTTGCAAAGCAGCCGCCATCAGAGGCGCGGTGCGAGTGGGATGGTATTTAGCATAGACCGAACCCAGCGCCCACGAAAGGGGCGCGAAAAGGAGCGCCAGAACCCCCTTGAGATAGGCCTGATCAAGGGAGCTTTTCAACGCCGGTGCGAATAAGATCACCAGGCCGAAAAATCCGATGGCGATGCCCAGGATCTTGAAGATGTTCAGCCTGTTGCCCGAGGGCCAGATTGCCTCGATGCCGCTTACCCAGAAGGGCAGGGTTGCCACGATGAGGGCGGCCAGGCCGCTCGGCACCCATTGTTCGGCCCACACAACGCAACCGTTTGCGATAACCAGGAGCAATATGCCGACAATGGCTATATTGAGCAGTTCTCTTTTGTCAGGCAGAGAGACCCCACGAATCTTGAGATACGCAAGGAAAACCGCTCCGGCAACGAAGAACCGGATTCCGGCGAAAAGGGCCGGAGGGAGGGTCCGAACCCCGATGCGGATCGCCAGGTAGGTGGTGCCCCAGAACAGGCAGACAGCTCCCCATGCAGCATAGGCCTTGAAGGTTTCCTTGCTTCCCGCTGTTAAATGTGTGCGTCCTTGAGACATGACTATGCGCAACCCAAAAGATTACCTTCCAATTCCGCCTTTGTACCTCTAATGATTGTTCAATTGCAATAAAAATCTTTTATAGAAAGAACGAAGGGTGAAAATTCGGTGGTCCTTTTTATCGTCGGGAGAATGTGGTAGATTATATGAGGAAAGGGGTTCATCCTGACTGCATTGCTCCATCGCATATCGCGTGTTCTATCAGGCGGCCGGAGTTAAACGAATCATCTCCGCTGCCAGTTGAACGGTGTCAATCATCTCATGGGTGACGATCTCTGGTACAAAGAAGGTCTGCGCTTTGGGTGCCTGCGCTGCGGCGGATGCTGCAGCGGATTTTCCGGCACCGTTCGTGTCACCGATGATGAGATCGGCGCCATCGCACGCCGTCTCAATCTCCCTGAGGCCGAGTTTCGGAACAGCTACACGCGGAGCGTGGGGGGCGGGGTTATCAGCCTCACCGAGAAGGAGAACAAGGACTGCGTTTTCTTTGACAAAGACGAGGGGTGCACCGTGTACACCGATCGCCCGCGACAATGCCGGACATGGCCATTCTGGCGTTCAAATATCGATTCCCCTGAGCGATGGCAGCGAGGGGCAGGGAGATGCCCCGGGATGGACAAGGGCATGCTCCATAGCGCCGACCTTGTTGAGGAGACGAGTGAAAACGACGGAAGCTCAGGCAGTATTTCATAAGCTTACTGCCTATCGTTATGCCAGGTCATCGATAGTAGCGTGAGCGATGAAGGGGTTTACTGATGCATATGCCCTTCCGATATTTATCTGTCTAGTCCATGTGTATTCAAGACTCGCCGGTAGTTACTTATGATACGCTATGAGTTGGCTGATGATATCGGCGCCGAGATCGCGGAAATCATCCGGATACTCAAGATGACGCATATCGACGGCGCGCGAGTCGCCTGTGTCCGGAGCAGGGGGTCGGCGAGCAGGCGGACTTTGGCCCGCTGCCATGGCCTGCCGAAGATCATGCAGCTTGCCCTTAAGACGAAGCCCCACTACGTCATCGAGATCATCTCCGAACAGTTCGATAAGCTCGGGAAAGAGGAGCAAAAAAAGGTGCTTATTCACGAGCTGATGCATATCCCCCACTCCTTCGGCGGTGGATTCCGCAGCCACCGGCCCCACGTCACGAGGAAGAAGGTGGAGCAGATGTATAAAAAGTTTCTGCAGGCAGGGTAAGATCGCCTGCACAAAGGCGGAGCAGATTTTTTGATAGGGGTAACATCAAAAACCTTCACCGTGCCGTAGCTCTATTCAGCAACAAGGAGGATCTGCCATGGTTATGTCGCTCATCCAAAAAAGAAGGAGCATAAGAAAATTCCTGGATAAGCCGATCGAGGCCGAAAAGATCGACCTGCTGCTCGAGGCGGCGCTCCGCGCCCCTTCATCCCGGGACCTTAATCCCTGGGAGTTTGTCGTGGTGACCAATCGAGAGCTATTGGAAAAACTTTCCAAGGCCAAGCAGCACGGCTCGGCCTTTTTAAAGAATGCGCCTCTCGGCATCTGCGTCTGCGCAGACCCGGAAAAGTGCGACGTATGGATCGAGGACGCCTCCATCGCCTCGATATTTATCCATTTGGCTTCGGAGTCTCTGGGGCTGGGGAGCTGCTGGATACAGATAAGGGAGCGGACGCACGATGGAAAGAAAAGCGCTCAGGAGTATATAGCTGAAACCCTCAATATCCCGGCAAAGATGCAGGTGGAGTCCATCATCGCCGTCGGCTATCCCGCTGAGACGCTCCCCCCGCATAAGAAAGAAGAACTCTTATTCGAAAAGGTACATAGAGATACCTACGGCAGGCCATATTATAAAATAGTGGTATAAGCGACTAGTTAAAAAGAAGAGATATAAATTATGAAGATAAGAAGGATCAGTGAGTGTTGCTTGGAGGGGGTATAATACTACTACGGGGTCTCAGAATTCATGAGGATCAATCGCTCCGCACTCACGGATAACGAAGTGCCAGCGTCTCGAACTGCTCTCGGTACAGAAGAAACTCGTATGCCAGCATCCCCTCTGTAGTGGCTTCACCTTCTGCAGGTCTGTAATCCGGTCCTGGGCTTGGATACCACACAGAGCGCCCTGATTCATCTCTCCCAAGGGCTATGAAAACGAACATCTCACCGGCTGGACGTTGCCCACCCTTTTCCTCGAGACCATCTCTGATACCTATTCGAAATGTGGCGTAGTTCATCTCATCAATGGTTGCCTTCCCCTTAGCATCAACGAGGTATCCAGAAATAGCTGCAGCGATCCAGTGCGCTTCACATATCCTGATATCTGTGACCCCTCGTGCCTTCAAATGCCTCACAGCGAACAAGGCCGCTTGCTGCGGAGATATCGGCTTTCGCGCAGAGTGTCGAAATAGCTCGGAAGGAGGATTAGGCCCCAAGCGTGCGTTCTTGTGTAGATAGTTATTCAAGGATTGCGCCGAGCACACACGCGGCAGGCACAACAAGGATATCATAAGCATTATGCTCAGGAGTGGTTTTCTGATAGTCATGGTAGCCTTTTGCTTCTGTCCAAATCCTGATCTAATAATTCTTATTTCCCCTTCTTGCATAAACAAGGCATCAGAGTGCGAAATCTGCACGGGCAGCATAACCTGACACCGCAAGAAATGCGAGCAGAAGATTAAGCATATGTCTCATAGCGCCCCTTCACGCTTAAGATCAGCCATCACGTCCGGCGGGATACGCCGAGGTTCCAAGTTTAGCCTTGCCCGGCTTTGCCAAGAATGCCTGTTTGGCATGTCGGTCGAATCCGATTGACTCATAGAATCGGTACGTTCCTTCATCTTTACGCCCGGTGAGCAGCATCACCTTATAGCATCCCTTCCTCCAGGCAAAAACCAATGCATGGTTAAGCACCTGTCGCCCATATCCTTTTCTGCGAAACTCGGCGTGCGTTACCACGTTCTCGATAACGCCGTAGGGCCGGCAACCGCGTGTCAGATTCGGAATTATCGCCAGTGTACAAGAAGAGACTAGTCTGCCATCCAAAAAAATCCCGAAGTATTTGAGATCCGGGTTTTGTTGGATCTGATGCCACAGCGCTTCCACCCGCGCCCGTTCAGGCAGCGGGTCATCTGATACATGCAGATGCTCGTATAACCTGAGAAGTTCGTCCAACTCCGATCCTAATATTTCTCTGACAGTCATATGTCACCGCCTCACTTGTTACTATACGAAAAAATTTGCTTGATACGACTCTTATAGCACGTTACATTTTGCAGCTATCACCGTTATCAAGAAATATAGAAATCCGGCAAAAAACCAAACCTATTGCCACACCACCTTGGCGGGATCGCGCTTCACGAACCGCTGATATCTGACACCCTGGTAGCCGAGCGTCATCGCCCCGAAGCAGCGATGATCCCGTGGGATGCCCAGCCATTTTTTTATCCGGCGACTGCTGTTGACCGCGCCCTGAAGATAGCCGTTGAAACAGCACCCCACCCCCAGCGCGTGGGCCGAGAGCGAGCAGTTATAGAGGGCCAGCGCGCCGTTAAAGGCCGAACTGGTGTCCCACGATTCGGCATGGACCACCATCACAGCCGGTGCGTCGTAAAACAGACAGTCTTTACCCTGATCCATCAGTTCCTTGGCATACTCAAGCTTCGGGATGGATTCTTTGAGCTGTTCGACGATCCTGCGGCCGGCGAACACTTTTAACAGGAGGGCACCGAACCTGTTTCGGACCAGTTGAAAGATCCGCTCATAAAAGGCCATGGCCATTTCCCGGAGCCGATCGATCTTGGCAGGGGTCGTCAACAACACATAGTGGACGTTCTGGCTGTTGCTCCCCGTCGGGGCATACCTGCCGGCCTCGATGATACGCTCCAACACCTTTTTGGGCACCGGCTTATGGCGATAGCTCCTCACGGATCGGCGCTCGCGGAGCAGGAGCATGAGCTTCTCAGCAGCGACGGCCGGCCGCGATCCCAATCGCGCGCCTTTGCCCGTGGCAGATGCCTCATGCAGGATGGCCTCCACTGGGCAGACAGCCCCGCACTGCCCGCAGCCAATACACCAATCACCTCTCAAAACCCGTGACTTTTTGTCCATCAGCTCGAATACAAAGGACGGGCAGACCTCAAGGCACAGGCCGCAGCCCGTACACTTTTCCCGTATCACCTCTGGTGGGGAGTAGGCGCGTCTCATCCTGTTTTAACCTCCTCAGGACATAACCCTGGAAAAGATTCCTTCCCTTCTGCCTGGCGTCGTAGCATCAGTCAATCAGCTAACTGCCAAAGACAGCATCACCCGCTATCTGTGATAGTATAAATCTCCGTCCGAGGCAAGCAAGATTCTTTATGAGACCTATCAACAAGAAAGAAACAATAATCTTGCTTTGGGGGGTTGACAATACCTCGGTTTTCATAGATATATTATAGGCACCTGGGAGCGTATAAGCAAAGCCCCGTAACGCCCGTGGAGGGGAAAAAATGGGATCTTTCCGCTTCTGTATCTGGCTCTCCCTTCTTTTATTGATCATCTCCTCTCAATCCGCCTGCCTTTACAGTAAAAAGGCACGGGTTGGCACGGCGGCATTGTTAGTGGCGGATGTCGCCAAGGCTGCCTACAAACAATCCGACCTCAGGACCATCAGAGAAGGGATGCCGGCCTATCTCATGCTGATGGACGGCTTGATCGAGGCATGGCCCGATAACGAGGAGTTGTTGATCGCCGCTGCCCAGGCCTATTCCTCCTTTGCCTCAGTCTTAGGGGAAGAGCAGGACAAGGCATATACAAAGCTGCTCGCCGGCAAGGCGCGTGCATATGCCTTGCGCTCCCTGGCCCAGCGGGGATTCAAAGATCCGATAAAGAGCCCTTTTGATGATTTCAAAAAGGATGTCCAGGCTACAGGCAAGAAAGACGTCCCGTATGTCTTCTGGAGTGCGGCCTGCTGGGCAAATTGGATCGTACTCAATCTGGATTCCATAGAGGCCATGGCCGAGCTCCCCAGGGTGGAGCTGCTGATACGTCGTGCCCAGGAGCTCGACGAAGGATTCTACTACGGCGGTCCCGATCTCTTCCTGGGGATTTGGCTTGCCTCCAGGCCGGCCATCGCCGGCGGAGACCTCAAAAAGGCCCGGCAATATTTTCTGCACGCCCTCGATTTCGGCAAGGGAAAGTTCCTGATGGCCTATGTCTATTATGCGGACAATTACGCCCGCCGTGCCCTGGACAAAGAGCTCTTCATATCCACCCTCAACAAGGTGTTGGAAGCCCCTGCGGACATCTCGCCGGAATTGACCCTGGTCAATACCATAGCAAAAGCTAAGGCGAAGGAATTGTTAAGCCACGTCAACGAATACTTCGACTAGGAGAAAAACAATGCATGGACATACCCTGATCAAGAGCGTGGTCTTGTGCATCGTAGCCCTTTTGCTCTCAATCCCATCAATCGGCAATGCGCAAGAGGTTACGGTGATTAAAATCGCCACCCTGGCCCCCGATGGTAGCTCATGGATGAAGACCTTGAATGCCATCAATGCGGAGGTGATGGAGAAGACGAAGGGCAAGGTCGTCTTTAGGATCTATCCCGGCGGGGTGTTGGGGGATGAGAAAGACATGATGCGCAAGATGCAGATCGGGCAGATACAGGGTGCCGGCTTGTCTTCCGGAGGGCTCGCCGGAATCTTTAAAGAGATCGACGTCATTCACATCCCCTTCTTTCTCCAAAATTATGAAGAGATCGACTACCTCTTGAAAAAGATGGGTCCTTCCTTCAAGAAGGGACTTGAGGACAACGGGTACATCCTCTTGGGGTGGTCAGAGGCAGGGTTTGCCTACCTGCTGTCCACCGTCTACGTCTCCAGTGTCAACGATCTTAAAAAGGCAAAGGTCTGGATCTGGCAAGAATCGCCGATGGCCAAGGCCATCTTCCATGAAGCCGGCGTAGCAGCGATACCCCTCTCGCTCCCCGACGTCCTCGTCGGCCTGCAAACCGGGCTGGTGGATGTGGTCTACTCACCGCCGACCGTGGCCATTGCCCTGCAGTGGTTTACCAAGGTGAAATATCTCGTTGATGTCCCGCTGTCGTATATAGGCGGCGGTATCGTTGTCAGAAAGGATGTATTTAAAAAGCTGCCGCTCGCCTCTCAGGCTATCATCCTCGCGAGCGCCCAGCGAAACCTGGATCAATTAAAGATACTAACCCGGCGAGAGAATCGAGAGGCGATCAAGGTGATGCAGAACAACGGGGTGAAGATCGTGACCTCGCCGCAAGACCAGGTTGCTGAATTCAAGAGGCTGTCGGAGAAGGCCATTGCCCATTTCACCAACCAGACCTTCTCCCCGAAGGCCTTGGCAGACGCCACCGCTATCCTCGAAGCTTATCGAAAGGGAAGGAGATGATGCATCGCTGGGAGCGGGTGGATGCCATTATCGACCGGGTAGAGCAGACCCTTATCTCTATCTTCTTGAGCGTCATGATCCTCATCGCCTTGTTGCAGATCGTGCTGCGGAATCTTTTTGCTACCGGCTTGACCTGGGGAGACCCGCTCGTAAGGAATCTGGTCCTCTGGGTTGGTTTTATCGGGGCTGCCATTGCCACGAGAGAGGGGAAACACATCAGCATTGATGTCGTATCGCAATGGGTGCCGTCCCGGAGAAAGGTCTTCCTCGAGGTCATAATCGATGTGTCCTCCTTCATCATCTGCGGACTCTTGACCTTTGCCGCCGTGAAATTCATCAGAAACGAGGCCTTGATGGGCACCGTCACCTTCCTGGGAATCCGCGCCTGGCTTCCGGAGCTCATCCTTCCCATAACCTTTGGATTAATGACCCTCCGATTCGGTTTCCGATCCCTTAAAACCTTTCTATGATCATAACTACTGATATAAAGATAAAAGGAAACGCATGACCATTCTCGTAATCGGTATCCTTCTGCTCTTGATGCTCTTGGGAGTGCCCATCTTCGTCGTCATCTGTGGCCTGGCCCTCTTTTTATTGTTCTCCGGCCAGATCGACTCCTCAGCCATGATCATCGAGATGCACCGGATGGCCACCACCCCGGTCCTGGTCGCCATTCCCCTCTTCACCTTTGCCGGCTATCTTTTATCGGAGAGCAACGCGCCCAAAAGATTGATCAGGGCCTCCGATGCACTCCTGGGCCGGGTGCCGGGGGGGCTCGCTATCATCGCCCTGATCACCTGTGCCATCTTTACCGCCTTAACCGGCGCCACAGGTCTGACGATCATCGCCCTGGGGGGAATCCTCTTCCCGGCCTTGCTCAAGGGGAAATATCCGGAAAAGTTCTCCCTTGGGCTCCTGACCACTTCGGGGACGCTGGGCCTTCTTTTTCCACCCAGCCTCCCCCTCATCATCTACGCCATTGTCGCAAAGGTGAGGATCGATCAGCTCTTTCTGGCAGGCCTCCTCCCGGGCATCCTGTTGGTGGTTTTGCTCTCCGGGTTCAGCGTTCAGAAGGCCATTCTTTCCGAAGTCCCCCGCAAGCGGTTTCGTCTGGGTGAGTTGCTCAAGGCATTAAAGGGAACGATCTGGGAGCTTCCCCTCCCTTTCATAGTATTGGGTGGCATCTACAGCGGTTACTTTGCCATCAGTGAGGCTGCCGCCATTACGGTGGCCTATGTCCTGCTGGTCGAGGTGGTCATTTACCGGGACATCAAATGGCGCAAACTCCCCCAGATCATGCGCAAGAGCATGGTGCTGGTGGGCGGGCTCTTGATCATCCTTGGCGCCGCCCTCGGCCTGACCAATTATCTGATCGATGAAGAAGTCCCGATGCAGATGTTGAATTTTTTCCAGGCCCATATCGCCAGCCCTACCTTGTTCCTGGTGGTGCTGAACTTCTTCCTCCTTGCCGTGGGCTGCACCATGGGCATCTTCTCTGCCCTGACCGTCGTCGTCCCCCTCGTTACCCCTATCGCCCTTGCCTACGGGATCCACCCCATCCACCTCGGCATCATCTTCCTTACCAATCTGGAGATCGGCGCCTCGATCCCCCCGTTGGGTGTTAACCTCTTCATCGCCAGCATCCGTTTTGAAAAACCGGTGTTGAGACTCTATCTCGCCTCCCTCCCTTTTATCGCCATCCTCTTGCTCGGCCTGGCGATCATCACCTACGTCCCGTGGTTCAGCCTCGCCTTGGTGAAGTAGTCAACCAGAGAGAAAACCCAGCTTTTTCCCACAGGACAGGGACAATAGGGTGGAATCGTGATCTCAAGATATGATAAAATAGGGTTGTCCTTTAGACTTTTCATGGATAACGTAATGAAAAGAGTAATTTCTCCTGGCGGCGCCACCTGCGAACGATGAGAATCTAATATATTCCCCTCTCCCGCCAGCGGGAGAGGGTTGGGGTGAGGGTGGATATGCTTCAAATGGCTTCCCCCTCACCTTCGTCCTCTCCCTCCCAGCCGCAAAGACGGCGGGATCTTCGACAGGGGGAGAGGAAATTTTAAGAAGTTATTTTTTAGATAAGCAAAAAATATTCTTTGACACTGAAGAGGAAACGATGTCTAAAACGACCATTGAACAACTCGGAGAATTTGGGCAGAGTATCTGGTTTGACTATATCAGCCGATCGTTGTTGAGAAGCGGCAGGCTCAACGAGTTAATAGGATTAGGTGTGACGGGGATGACCTCCAATCCTACCATCTTTGACCAGGCCATAAACTCCGGCAGTGACTATGATGAACAGATACGGGAGCTCAAGCGGGCGGGAAAATCCATATTTGAGATCTACGACGATATCACGATCCAGGATATCCAGGCAGCCGCAGATGCCTTTCGGCCGATCTATGAGCGGACCACAGGCCTCGACGGCTATGTCAGCCTGGAGATCAACCCGCAGCTGGCTTATAAAACAAAGGAGACCATCGAGGAAGGGAAACGACTGGCAAAAAAGGTAAACCGCCCCAACGTCATGTTCAAAGTGCCGGCAACGGAGGCGGGATATGCGGCGATTACAGCATTGCTGGCTCAGGGGATCAACGTGAATATTACCCTGATATTTTCCCTGGAACAATACGAGAAGACGGCTGCTTCATATCTGGCGGGCATCAAAGAGCTCCTGAAGAACAAGGGCGCAGCGCACGAGGTGCGTTCGGTTGCCAGTGTCTTTGTCAGCCGCGTCGATACCGCCGTTGATGCGCTCCTCGATAAGCTTCCCGCAGCAAAGGTTGCTGCCTCCCTGAAGGGGAAGGCGGCAACGGCCAACGCCAACCTAATCTATTGCGCCTACGCGGGTATATTTGCCGGCGATGAGTTCAAACGGCTGGAAAAACAGGGGGCATCCGTACAACGGGTCCTCTGGGGCTCTACCGGCACCAAAAATCCCGCCTACAGCGATATCAAATATGTAGCTGAATTAATCGGCAAGGACACCGTGAATACGGTGCCGGAAAAGACCTTGGAGGCATTCCTCGACCA
>Ga0214474_1000680_pt1 | contig 16409 bp, 10 predicted proteins | sample RVTome_2_FD_187335 | JGI IMG/M metagenome (GOLD analysis project Ga0214474, IMG submission 187335) | Soil microbial communities from uranium-contaminated site in the Upper Colorado River Basin, Wyoming, United States - RVT95D214 HiSeq ...
CTTTTCAGCCTGGGAAAAAATCTTTTTCTTGAGTTGTTTGGTCTTAAATCTGGCTATCATGGAGATATCAAACCCATTAACAGCGAGTAATGTCGGTATATATTCAATCGCGCCGTAGTGCCCCGTAATGACAATGACCCCTCTCCCCTTTAACAAAGAGTTGCGTATGACAACAAGGTCGCCTTTTGATATATTATTATTAAGAAACCTTGTCGCCTTATCTTTATCTTCAAATGCAATAAACATCTTTTCGTAATAGTGGGAAAAAATGCCTTGGAAGACCCTTCTTGTTACCTCTTTAAGATCAACTTCTCGTCCGGTTCTTCCAACCACATCTTCAACAGCATTAGTTATGATCTGCTTTTCCTTTTTATTAAAAATATAATAGAGCCTTCCAAGGGAAAAAATATAGAATCTCGCCAATCCCCAACCAATTGTTAAATATATGAAGATATTGAATTTCGACTGTAGAAAAGGGCTTAACCTTATCTTCATAATACCTACCCTGCCTTGTCTTTTTAGATATTAAGTAATATAATCCTCAATATCTGTGCCAAAACTCTACCTGAGATCTGCCTCCCGGAATATCGTTTATTTCACTAAATAATAATGGGTAATAAGATTGATTTTTAAGCAATTTTGTCAGAAAAAAGACCTTTTTAAAAAAAGTTGACTTGTATGAATTGTTTTATTAATAGAAATTGCCGGATCTGTTAGCATTAATTTGCACAAAAATTTATGCATCATGCACATAAATGTGTGCTAACATATGAAGAAGCCAGATTTTACTAATTCTTAGAAGCTGAAAAAATATTAATTTTAACTATATTATTGAATAGATAGGATCTGCTCTTGGATCCTTCAATAACACATCGTCAGTTAACGCTTCTATTTTCTTGAAAAAAAACAAAATTACTCTCTAACTCAAGGCAATGAATAATGATGCAAATCAAATGATTGATAGTATATCTTGAAAGGTTATTCAATATTGCACAAAAATATAAACATAATTGAACATTTTTTTGTGCAAATAATATGGCTGTTGTAGTTCATCTCTGATCACAGATAATATTGTCTCTAATTTTGAAGATGATTGGATAAAAATTGTAGGATATTTTAGTATCTCTCCATATATTATATCGACATATTTTTATCAATAATAGACTATAAGAGCAAGGGTAAAATAATAATTGCCACGAATTCCATAGTGAATGGTCGTTTGATAAGAAATTTGGCATGATGATTGAATATAAATATTTGATTATGAAAATCTCTGTAGAATCATCTTGTAAGGAAAAGGCGGTTATCGCATGACAAACGACAAAAAGACAATTCTGGTAGTAGATGATGAATATGGTGTCCGTGAATCCTTTAATATTGTCTTAAGCGATGATTATGTGGTTTTTCTAGCAGAATCGGGCAAAGAAGCCATCGAAATCTTCACAAAAAATTCCATTGATCTTATCCTGCTTGATATTATGCTGCCCCAGGTTAGCGGCCTTGATCTGTTAAAACAATTCAAGGATCTGGATCCGGATGTCGAGATTATTATGGTAAGCGCTGTAAAAGATATAGAAACAGCTGTAAAGGCGATGAAATACGGCGCCTATGACTATGTGGTAAAACCCTTTATTGTAGAGGATATAAAAAATATTATTGCCAGGGCGATAGAAAAGCATCACCTGATAAGAGAGGTAACTTATCTGCGAGATGAATTGGAAAGATACTATCCATTCGAACAGATTATCTGTAAAGATAAAAAGATGATGGAAATCTTCGATCTAATATCGACATTATCCAATAGCGATGGCGCTATCCTTATTCAGGGGGAGAGCGGAACCGGCAAAGAATTGATTGCAAGGGCAGTACATAAACTTGATTCAAGACACAATCATCCATTTGTTGTAATAAACTGCGCGGCAATCCCGGCGACTCTCATGGAAAGCGAGATATTTGGTCATAATAAGGGCGCCTTTACCGGGGCATCTTCCAACAAGATAGGCAAACTCGAAATCGCTGACAAAGGGATCGTATTTCTTGATGATGTTGATCTGCTTGATATTGGCATGCAGGCTAAACTTCTTAGAGTCATACAGGAAAAGGAATTTGAAAGGCTTGGAAGCACAAAGATTATCAAGATTGATGTGCGATTTATCGCGGCTACTAATAAAAAATTAAAACATCTTATTGAACGTGAGGAATTTCGCGAGGATCTATATTACCGATTAAATGTATTTCCAATAGAGATACCCCCATTAAGGGAAAGAAGAGGAGATATACCTCCCCTTCTTGATCATTTTTTAAGGAAATATGCCAGAAATTCGGGTAGATCTCCCAAGAGGTTTTCCAAAAGCGCCCTGAAGATTCTCACTGATCATTACGACTGGCCTGGCAATGTAAGGGAACTTCAGAATCTTGTCGAAAGGCTCTCCACAATAACAAAAGGAAATATCATTTACCCTCGTAGCATTTCGGCATTTAACGTAACTCAAAAAGAGATTAAGGATATGCCGCTTAAAGAGGCTGTGGATCTTTTTGAAAAACAGTTAATCGCTGAGGCGCTGGAACGTTCCGGCGGAAGCAGAAAAGAAGCTGCCAGAATACTGGGGATCCATCGCAATACCCTTCAGAAAAAATTCGGTTAATACCCTTTCTCCCCTTCTTTGCTCTTCATATTCATTATTTTATCCCTTGGGCTCTTTGGGCTTGCCTTCATCCTTTACTTGATGGTATCTGATTATCAAGACTGTCTCATGTTGGAGACAGATGCCGCTGAAAGGAGATCTTATATAAAAACATATGATTGAAGATTTCAAGGTCCCTGACGCTGAGATCAATAATAGAATAAAAAAAATACAAAACCTGCTGCGTGAAAAGAATATCAACGGCTTGTTTATTGTGCAAAGGGTGGACCTCTTTTATTTTTCCGGCACTGCCCAGAATGGCGTGCTTTATATTCCGGCAGAGGGCAAACCCCTCCTTATGATAATAAAATATATGCCGAGGGCCATGAAAGAGTCATCAATAGAGAATATTATTGGAATAAAATCCATTAAAGATATTCCTGGTAAAATAGCTGATTTCTATGGAGGTTATCCCAAATTATTAGGTTTTGAATTTGACGTTTTGCCCGTCAGGGATTTTCATCTATATAAGAACCTTTTCCCCGGGTATGAATACGTTGACGCCTCTCATCTTATCCTTCAGACCAGGATGATAAAAAGCGAGTGGGAAATTATACAGATGGAAAAGGCTGCCGAATTGGCTGAAAAAACCTTTGAGTACATGAGGTTCACCATACGTCCTGGCATTTCCGAGATGGAGTTCGCAGGCATGTTCGAGACCTTTGCAAGAAGATTGGGGCATGGTGGATTTCTTAGATCCAGATATTATCAGGCCGCTGCATACCCGTGGCATATATTGAGCGGAAAAAGCGGGGGTGTTGTAGGTTTTTTGGACGCCCCTGCAAGTGGCACGGGTACTTCCGCAGCGTTTCCATGCGGAGCCGGGGGTAAACCTCTGTTTCCCAATGAACCGATCATGATTGATCTCGGGACCGTGCTGAACGGATATCACATGGATGAAACAAGGATGTTCTCAATAGGCTCCATGCCTGAGAAGGCATTAAAGGCCTGTGAGGCATCAATAGAGATTCATAATGAGGTACTCGCCAACGTAAAACCGGGAATAACAGTGAGCGAATTGTATCATATAGCGGTATCAAAGGCTGATTCTCTCGGATATTCCAGCCAATTCCTCGGTCCAGAGGGGTATAAGGTGGTCTTTGTCGGTCATGGCATTGGTCTTGAACTTGTGGAAAATCCTATAATAGCCAAGGACAAAGAATCTCGCCTCGAACCAGGTATGACCTTTAGCCTGGAACCCAAAATGGTCTTTGAAAACGAATTCTCAGCCGGAATTGAGAGCGTATTTCTTGTTACAGAGACGGGCTGCCGCCTGATCAGCAAGGTTCCTGTTGAAATTTTTATCTGCTAAATATAATAAACTACATTAATAATTAACCATATTTATATAAGCCGGCTACAGATGTCTGGCAGGGGTGTCCCCATTTTTTTATCAGAGCGAAAAAAATGATCTGCAGGGAATCAAAATAAATAATATTCCTCTTTTCAAATGATCCTCCTTTATTGGGGCTTATCCGGTTTGATCAAAGCGGCCGGGTTGCCATTGAGCCTGTTATTGATATCATTGACAGCCTACCTCTAAAAAGATAATCTCCTTTCAGTGTATCTGTTAAAGGGAAGCAATAGAGATGAAAACCCTGCCTGTAATAGGAATTACAATGGGCGATCCCTCAGGGATCGGACCAGAGATCATAATAAAAACACTTTCCGACTCAGCAATATATGAGATATGCAGGCCGGTTGTATACGGCGATCCAGGAGCGTTAAACGTTGATGTCAAAGGAATATCCAAACACTCTGTTAAAGAGATCCGCAGACCGAATGAATCCCAGGGTATCCCCGGGAAGATAGACCTTATTGTCTGTTCGAGATTAAAAAGAGAAGGTATAATTCCAGGCAAACCCTCATTGGAGGGCGGATCTGCCATGGTGCAATATATTATCAAGGCGACAGAGGAAGCCATCCGCAAAGGGCTCTCGGCAATAGTGACATCTCCCATAAACAAGGCATTGATGAATGAGGCGGGTCATCATTTTGAAGGGCATACACAGCTGATTTCCCGCCTTACAGGCGCTAAGGATGTTATCATGATGTTGGCAGGCAAGAGGCTTCGCGTAACGCTTGTTACCATTCATTGCGCATTAAAAGACGTCCCGATCAAAATCGATGAAGTCGGGATATTTAAAACAATCACAGGGACTTTTAAAGGGCTTAAGCAAGACTTTGCCGTTAAAAATCCCCGCATTGCGGTAGCAGCCCTTAATCCGCATGGAGGTGAAGCTGGACTCTTTGGCGTGGAGGAAAAGGAGATTATCATTCCTGCCGTAAGAAGGGCCAGAAATGAGGGCTATAATGTAACAGGACCTTTGTCTCCTGATACTGTATACCATAAAGCGGCTGCCGGCGATTTTGACGCGGTGGTCAGCATGTACCACGATCAGGGATTGATCCCTTTAAAGCTGCTCCACTTCTCAGATGCCGTTAATGTAACACTCGGGCTTCCAATAATAAGGACATCCGTGGATCACGGTACCGCGTACGATATAGCGGGAAAAGGGGTCGCAGATCCGGGCAGCCTGAAGGCCGCGATCAGGATGGCCGCAGAGATAGTGGAAAACAGAAAAATGATTGGAGAGCAATAGGATGATCATGTGATCTCGAAGTCTGGGCTTTACGGATAAATTTCATGGCAACCGACAGGATAAAAATTAGAGGGGCCAGGGTACATAACCTAAAAAACATCTCCCTGGATATCCCGCGAAATAAAGTGGTCGTGATCACAGGCTTATCCGGCTCTGGAAAGTCTTCCCTCGCCTTTGACACAATCTATGCCGAAGGCCAAAGGAGATATGTTGAATCCCTTTCAGCCTATGCCCGTCAGTTTCTGGAACAGATGGACAAACCGGATGTTGACTATATTGACGGCCTTTCCCCGGCCATATCCATAGAACAAAGGGTCTCCAGTCGAAATCCCAGATCAACAATCGGGACTGTTACCGAGATATACGACTATCTGCGACTCCTTTTTGCCAGGATAGGCCATCCACATTGTCCTGGATGCGGGGTCGAGATTACGTCTCAGACTACCCAGCAGATTGTTGATCAAATAATGGAAATGGAAACAGGTTCGAAAATACAGATATTGGCGCCAATGATAGAGGGACGCAAAGGTGAACACTCAAGCCTTTTTGAAAGACTTCGCAAAGACGGATTTACACGGGTAAAGGTTGACGGACAGATAAGGCTCCTGGAAGAGGATATCGTCCTTGACAAGAATAAAAAACATACCATAAGCGTTATTGTGGATCGCCTTGTCATCAACAAAAACATAATACGCCGACTTACTGATTCATTGGAATTAACACTCAACCTGTCAGGCGGACAGGCAATCGTGGATACTGTTCAGGATGGTGAGATCTTTTTTAACCAGAAGGCATCCTGTCAAAGATGCGGAATAAGTATCCCGGAACTTACTCCGCAGATGTTTTCATTCAACAATCCTCAAGGGGCGTGTACTGAATGTAACGGGCTCGGAATGAAGAGATATTTTGATCCTGACCTCATTGTGCCTGATCCTAATCTCAGTCTGAGGGATGGCGCCCTGGCCCCATGGTCAAAAAGACATTCTGTATATTTCCAGCAGATGCTCGATGCTATCTGTCGGCATTACGGTATAGAGATATATACGCCCTTTAAGAATCTCCCCGGGAATATTCAGGAAATCTTCCTGTACGGTTCAAAAGGAGATGAGATCAAGTTCTATTTTGAGAGGAGTGACAGAAGGCACTTCTACAGACGCCCCTTTGAGGGGATTATACCCAGCCTGGAAAGGCGTTATCATGAGACAGACTCATTCGCGATTAGAGAAGAGATAGAGAGATATATGAGCATTAGAGACTGCCCTTCCTGTGGAGGCGCCCGGATTAATCAGGTTAGTAGGGCTGTAAAGGTAGGTGGCAAGGCTATCCATGAAATTACCTGTTTGTCTGTTGAAAATGCGAATGAATTTTTTCATCGCCTTAATCTGAAGCCCAAGGAACTGGATATCTCCAGGAGGATACTTAAAGAGTTAAAAGAACGTATATTATTTTTAAATAATGTGGGTCTTTCATACCTCTCTCTTAATCGAGCCTCTTCAACACTTTCAGGCGGCGAAAGTCAGAGGATCAGATTGGCGACACAGATCAGTTCGGGCCTCGCTGGCGTGCTTTACGTGCTTGATGAACCCAGTATCGGACTGCACCAGAAGGATAATCTTCTGCTTCTGAAAAACCTGAGGCGGCTTAAGGATTTGGGGAACACGGTACTTATCGTGGAGCATGATCCCGAGACAATACTGTCCTCAGACCACGTAATTGACATGGGTCCAGGGGCCGGGCTAAAGGGCGGCCGCGTGGTCTTTGAGGGAACGCCATCAGAGTTAATAATGGATGAATCCTCATTAACAGGACAATACCTGTCTGGGAAACTCAAGATCCCGATCCCTAATTCCAGGAGAAATGGCAATGGCAAATGGATTACTATTCAAGGGGCTGAACAGAATAATCTAAAGAATATTGATGTACGGATTCCGCTCGGCACGTTTACGTGTGTAACCGGCGTTTCCGGTTCCGGCAAGAGCAGCCTTATTAATGAAACGCTTTGGCCTGCACTTGCGAAAAGCCTCTACAATGCGAAAGAGAAGGTCGGACGAATAAAGGCTATTAAAGGCATCGAATATATTGATAAGGTCATTAATATAGATCAAAGCCCTATCGGAAGAACCCCTCGATCTAATCCGGCCACCTATACCGGATTGTTTACCTATATCCGTGAACTTTTCTCAATGCTCCCCGAATCAAAGATGAGAGGTTATAAGGCAGGCAGGTTCAGCTTTAATGTTAGGGGTGGGAGATGTGAAGCTTGTAACGGAGACGGCATGATCAAGATTGAAATGCATTTTCTCCCTGACGTGCATGTTACATGTGAGGCGTGCAAGGGACGTCGCTTTAACCGGGATACCCTTGAGGTAAGATATAAAGGGGCCAATATAGCGGAAGTCTTGGATATGACCGTTAACCAGGCGCATAACTTTTTTGAAAAGGTTCCCAATATCAAAAAAAAATTAAAGACATTGGTTGATGTGGGTCTCGGGTATATCATGTTAGGACAACCAGCGACAACTCTTTCCGGCGGCGAGGCACAAAGGGTAAAGCTATCTCGAGAATTGAGCAAAAGGGATACCGGCAGGACGCTTTATCTTCTTGATGAACCTACAACCGGTCTGCATTTCGATGATATCAAAAAACTTCTGGAGGTCCTTGCCTATCTTGTTGAACTTAATAATACAGTCGTGGTTATAGAACATAATATGGATGTCATCAAGACCGCCGATTATATAATCGATCTGGGGCCTGAAGGAGGAGATAAGGGCGGATATCTTATCGGCGCCGGCACACCGGAAGAGATAAAAAGTATAAACGGCTCATACACGGCAATATTCCTGGATAAGGTCCTTAAATCCGGTTCAGTGACGGATATATCATTCCTCTAGTAGCCATTTCAAAAAAATGAAAGATCGGTAATTTGTAGCCTGGACAAGCAGATATACACAGATAAACAGCAATAAAAAGACAGGTATCCATACCCCTATAGAGGGGGAGATGATGCCTGTTTCACAGATATATCTAACACCCATAAAGGAGATGTAATATAAAAGGAAAATAATAAGGCTAAGAATTATGCCCCGGCTATACCCCCTGCCCTTTAAATAGGCGCCGAGAGGAGCGCCTATAAGCCCTAAAATAAAGGTTGCCAAAGGTATTGAAAACATTTCAAAGAGCTTTATCCCGATGAGATTGACGCTCTCTTTACCCTGTGATTTTTTAAGATTTTCAATTAATTCACCCATATACATCTCTTTTGGAGTCCTCTCCCTTGAGACCATCGACGACATGACATCCCTGAGGTCTATATTCAGATCATAGGTGTCGAACTTGATAGTACTCCTGGCTTTGTTGAAATCCGTCTCATTGGGGAATATTGTGCCATCCATGAAACGAATAGTCACTATATCCGACCTATCGTTAGAGATTATTTTCCCTTTTTTGGCTACGATAGTAGTTGTAAATTGCTGATCCCGACTATCCACCACAAACAGATCTTTCATAGTCCTTTCCTTGGAGGAAAAGCTATTAACATAAAATACTATTTTATCCTCAAAAGGCTCATAAAAAATCCTTTCCTTAATCGCTACATCCATCTTGGACCTCATAATAGAAAAAATAACATCCCTATAGGATCTGTTGCCCCATGGGACCCCATATATAGCTATAAGACTTGTGATTATATATCCTGTCAGCGAAAACAGGATAACAGGGGTCATTACCTGGTAGAGACTGATCCCCGCGGCGTTTAACGCCACAATCTCATTATCGGCTGAGAGTCGAATAAAGGCCAGCAGCACGCCCATCAGACATACGGCCGGCATAGAAAATACGATGGCCTGTGGGATCAGGCATAGGATTATCTTCAGTATCTGAAAAAGGCTGACACGCTGATTTACCAGGAGATCCGTCATCCATATCATCCTTGTAGCCATTATAATGAAAATAAACACCAACAGGCCAACAAAGAAGAAAGAATAAATCTCCCTTAAGATATATTTTATAAGGGTCAGTCTCAAATAACATCCCTTTCTACAATATGGTCCGTTTTCTAAGTTCCCGTATACCCCTATATGCTGGATTATATCCTATATCTGGTTATTACGTTAATAGAAAAATTTAGTAATGTATAAAAATACTGGTATTATGGCGAAATAGGTGGGGTTAATAGCAGAAGGATATCACCCTTCCATTCACTTGAAACGGTAAGTAACCAGGCCATGTGATGTATCATAGGGTGACACGCTGACCTTTACTCGATCTCCCTGTATCACTTTTATCCTGTTCTTTTTCATCCGGCCTGAAAGGACCCCTCTCACAATAACATTATTGTCACACTGAATCTCCATGGTCCCCCGACCCATAATCCTTGTTACCAAACCTTCCAGTTCAATTAGATCTGCTCGACTCAAAGCGCCCCCTGTCTGCATATAAAAAGTTAATAGGAAAATATAATCGGATATTCCATATTATATATTTTTAATTATCCTATATAAAATAGATATTAGTCAATACATAAACCTTATCATATCTAGCTGATGCATGTATGTCCCATGGGGACCTCTGCCTGACATTTTGCATATCTCGTAGCAAAGGCGGGCGATCATAGGTCACGACCGTTCTTCGAAAGACGATATCTCAAAAAAAGATTCCGACCAAGCCCGGCAGTGGTCTAATTTTTAAGGGTTTACTCCTCCGAAGTTATGGCAGAATATCTTGGGTTATTAACCGGAAAAGGCCTATCAAATCCTTAAAAATAAGACCACAGGCAACAAAGCCTATAGATATCGTCTTGAGAAGATCAGTGTGACCGGCTGAAAAATTATATTATTGTTATTGTTACATTTCCCGGGATATCAGCTCCGATATGACACGCGCATGTCTTTCACCCGCGTTCCTGTTCCTGAGCACTGCCTCACGAGCGCGGGTGCTATAATTTTTCAAAAGATCGGGATCTTTTAATAAACTGAGTATCTTTTCCGCTAGCATCTCAGGACTTGAAACCTGTATTCCCGAACTATTCGCATCTAAAAGTGCTTTTGCGTCAAGAAAGTCTTCCATATAAGGCCCGTAAAGGATTGCCTTACCCCATACGGCCGCCTCCAACGGATTCTGTCCGCCCAGGGGCACCAGGCTTGCCCCACAGTATATGATGGTCCCTACGCTGTATAATTTAAAGAGTTCTCCAAAACGATCAATAATGACGACCTGTTCCACGCGTCTTACAGTATTGCTATCCAGTTCACTCCTGAGCTGATATCTCAAGTTATATCTCTCAAGCAGGGATGCGATCTCTCCTATCCTGTCAATATGTCTGGGCGCTATAATCAGGACGGTATCAGGGAATTCTTTTATGATTTTTTCATATGCATAAACAATCATTGACTCTTCGCCGCTCCGCGTGCTGCCGGCGATAAAGACAGGAGGGTGATCTTCAAGGTTAAGGATCCTCCGCATCTCAAGCTCGATAGACGGATCTGCCAAGTCTGTTAGAAGATCATATTTGGCATTACCGTTTACAATAATCCTACCTGAATCGGCTCCTAGAGAGGCGATGCGCGATCTATCCTCCTCAGTGATCATGCTGAATACATCAATATTGCCCAGGACACTTTGAAAGAACGCGCGAAATATGAGATATTTTTTATATGACCGCGAGGAGATTCGTCCATTTACCATTGCGATCTTAATACCCATCCTCCGAGCTTCATTAATCCATGCCGGCCATATCTCGGTCTCCAGTAAGACCAAGACATCAGGACGAAGATTATTAAGGGCCTTCCTTACGGAAGGGATAAAATCGATCGGAGGATAGAAAACCGGAACCTTGTCACGGAAAATATTCTTTGCCAGATCTCGACCATGCCGTGTTGTCGTCGACAGGATTATTGAACATCCCGGTATGATACTTTTAAGGGAATTGATAATGGATTCAGCTGCCTTTATTTCACCCAAGGAGACGGCATGAATCCAGATACGCGGTGATCCGGTGAGATAGTTAGTGATACTGGAATCTATGTATCCAAACCGCTCTTTCAATCCCTCGCCATACTGCCCCTTGAATCTGGTGTAAAGCCAGAAGATCGGAAAGCAGGCAAGGAAAAGGCCTCTGCTGATCAGGGCATATATGCCATATAGGATATTCATATTGGAAAAGGATAGGTAAAAGAGTTATCACTGTCAAGTAATGAATAAGAATATTAGAGGTATCAGGACCAGAAGTATTATAATTGACATAACTATAAAATATTTCTATACTTTCCTGGAATTTTTATAGGTTTAATATTTGGTTATTTCTTTTCAATGACAATTTTTTCATCCCGGTCTTCATGCAATGATAATTAGCTATACACTTCCGCCTAATCCGCCAAAAAGATTTGAAACAGCATCCAGCAATATTGTCTTCGGCCGTAAACCAAGAGACGGCCAGCATATCGATGTTGATTTGTATCCGGATGATTACGTCTCTCATGTCCACGCCGGCCTCACCTATAAAGATGATGAATTCTGGATTGAAGACCTTGGCAGTGAGAACGGCACATGGATTAACGACAGGAAAATTGAAGGGAAAACCAGAGTGGCCTATGGCTCAAATATTCGATTGGGCTATACCATTATCATTATCGAGAGAAAGGCTCTGGTTAGTGATAATATAGACGCACGAGTCCCCGCTTCAGACAAAACTTCTATTAACGAATCAGTCGGAATAAGTCCACCCTCAGCATTATCCAGTAGCCCGGAAACGCCTTTTTCTTCGAGGTCAGAACGTTCTTCAGAGGTTGACATCAGTGCTGTTGGCGAGTACCGCCCCGAAACCGGATCCACTGAAGTAAGCGATAAGCTCACTGTGCATCCTTTACCCTTAACATCTGCCGAACCTGCTCCGGAAGGGACTATCACCTCAATAAAAGACGCCACGACACCCCCATTTTCAGTGGTAGAGGGCGAGAGGGTGGATGATTCGCAAAAGCAGGTATGGCATAAGTTAAAGGCCCTTAATAACTTCATTCAAGCCTTAGGAACAGATACAACGATAGAAAGTCTGGGGCAATTACTTGTGCAGGAACTCCGTCATGCAATTCCTAATGCCCAGCGCGGGGCGCTTCTGCTTCCGGACGAAAATGGCAAACTGCTCCTCAAGGCTCATTGGCCTCCGGGCGAACACTCAGTAAGCATGACCTTCATTGACCGCGCATTCAAGAGGCGTGAGGCATTCGTCTGGACTGCCTCCCAGCCATCTGAAAGCACAGTTGGTGATGATGCGCCTCAAAGCGCCATTTATTATGATGTACAGTCTGCCATATATCTTCCGCTTCTTGCAGGGGAAGACGTGCTGGGGGTGATGTATGTGGATAATTATTTTATCCGCGAGGCCTTTTCCATTACCGACTTTGAACTTTTAAGGGCTATCTCCAATCAGGTTGCCATGTTCTTAAAGGATCATGTGCTCATGAAAGACCTTCAACAGGGGGAATTGCTCAGATCAAACCTGTTGCGTCAGTATTCCCCCAAGGTTGCTGATAAAATATTAAAAAAATGCAACCGACTTCAACGCGGGGGAGAAGAGGTAGATCCTGTCACTATTCTTATATCCGATATCCGCGGTTTTACAGCGCTCAGTTCAAAGATGGAGCCCAACGACTTAGTTTATGCGATAAATGAGATGTTCGACGCCTTTGTCCCGATCATCTCCGACCTCGATGGCGTGGTTGATAAATACGTCGGCGACTCGGTACTGGCGGTCTTCGGAAGTCCTGAAAATGATCCCAATCAGTGGGAAAAGGCGGTGCGGGCGGCGATTAAAATGCAGGAGGCAATGCGCATGCTTGGAGAAGGAAGAAAGATCCGCCGCCTACCAGTATTTAAGGTTGGGATCGGCATCCATACCGGTAAGGTGATACATGGTTTTATAGGGTCTTCTGAACGTATTGAATTTACGGTGATCGGCGATACTGTCAACCGCGCGGCAAGGTTTTGTGACGGGGCTGGTCCGGAACAGACAGTAATCAGTAAAAAGGTCTTCGAACGCGTTTACAATATTGTGGAAGTTGATCCTGTGACGGTCGTTTCAAAACACCCTGACAAAGAGCCCGACCTGCAGGCGTTTCTGGTTAAAAGGCTGAGGGGAAAGGACGGCACAGTAAGGTAGATTCATTTCTGGCCATATACAATTGTCTCATCGTCCTTTTCGCCTTCCTTTCCGGAAACAATTATATTAAATTTCATTATGGTATTATTTCCAAACTGTATCTCCGCTCCATCATTAATGACAACTCCCTGTGATTTTACTTCCCTGCCGTCTATCTTTGTGCCATACGAACTATTAAGGTCTCGAATATGGAAACTGCCTCCAGCGTAATTTATAATAGCATGTTTTCTGGAAACTGACTTGTCAGGGATACGGATATTATTTCCGGTGCCGCGCCCAATCTCAGTGGTGCTCAGCACCTTAAAGACCTCTCCCAAGTCAAGCTGATGGCTTTTGATTACCGTCAGTTTGGCTAAAGGTTCCATGACAGACTGTATATCCATAGTTGTGGCTTCATTATCAATACCATCGGTGCCTTCTCTTTTGACTCCAGGTGGTCCAGGCTTAAAATCAGGTTCCGTGATACTGCGCACAGTTGTTTTTATAACAGGCGAAGCTATCCGCCTTTTCCTGTCTTTTTTCTGATTCCGTACAAACAGTCCTGCAATAATGAGCAAAAATAATATTAGGATCCCTATTATGGAAAATACCCATCCTTTACTTTTGAAGACCGAAATGAGGGAGATCGACTTTACCGTTGTCTCGGCATAACCGGTCCCGCCGTTCATATGAATGGCCTCCACCCGAATGACATGCAGTCCATCAGAGAGACCTGACGTGTCCCATTTGAATCCTTCAAAGGGCGCGGATGTATCCTCTCCCTTCAGTGTGCCATCAACATAATATCTTAACTTTAATATCCCTTCCCCAGGCGTAATCTTTGCCTTTACATCCACAATGTCTTGAATGGAATCACCAGTCACCGGACTTTCTATGTTCACTATTACGGGAATTATCGCCGGCAAGGGAGGAGACCAGAATCTCTTTTCATCTTGCCCTATACTCCCTCCCTGCATGACCTTAATTACTAGACTGTGTTCCCCGCTGGGTGCGTGTGTAATGTACTGGACTAAATACTGATTTTTTAACTGATCTGCGATTAACCTGTAAAATCCGGGCAATTCGGACAACGAGGCGGCAATCATACCGCGTCCGCCGGTCAGACCGGCCATGCGCCCCAGCTCCTTGGCGTCAACCTGCGGGCCTACTCCTATGGTGTAGATCGGAACCCTGATCGTCTTTGTCGTGGCCGCATCTATGACATCGCTTAGACTATGGATACTGCATGTGCCCTCCCCCTTCTCGTCCTTGCCGTCTGTCAGTATTACTGCCGCCCTCCTCCCTTTCGGGATCTCAGAGGTCTTTTTTACAGCCTCCAGGACAGTATCATAAAGGCGTGTGGCAGCCATATATCTCGCTGAAAGTCCTTTTACCGCCTCGATGGATTCCTCATGGTCAACAGAAAAATCCAGATGTAAATTAGTATCATTGTCAAAACTATAAAGGGCAACGCTATCACCATCTCCCAGCATGGAAATGAATTCAATGGCAGCCTCTTTTGCCGCTTCCATTGATGTCTTGCCTGATCCATCTTTGGCCAGCATACTGCCGCTTGTATCTATAGCCAAGACCACCGACATAGGCTCATCAGTCTGAGAGACCGACTGTATGGGGACCTCAATCCCATCCTCCAGGGCTTTAAACTCCGACAGGGACAGGCCATGAACAGTCTGCTGATCCGGGGATGATACCGTAACATAGGCGCTGACCCTATTGCCGGACTGATCAGGTGCGGATAATGCTTCGATATAATTAACGGTGACCTGTCCGACAGACTGTCCAAAGGAGACTGGCGCTATCCAGATAAAAAAGATCAGGCAGACAACAATAAAAACCTTTTTTTCATGCGGACAATCTTGCCTCATATTCTATCCCTTTGCCCTAATCAATCTAATGTAATTGAGGATCAATACTTGAAAATTCATATTAATATAGAGCATATACATATGTCAACCTGAGATCATATCTCAGACTCTGATGTCATGAAAACGATCTTGCCCGATTGATAAAATAAGGCTTGCCATCTGTGTGAATCTCCTTTAATTTAAATGTTAACGTAACAAGGAATATAAGTGCCGTAAATACGGTCCCGCATTTTTAACAACGGTTCATAAAGATGATCCCGAGTGTGGAAAAATGTTTTGAGTTGATGGAAAGATATGGGATGCCGGAAAATATAAAGGCCCATTCCATTGTAGTCGAGAAAATCGCTTATATTATCGCCAGAGGGAATATCGATGCCGGATTCAACATCTCTATCGAAAAGGTTATTGCGGGCTCACTTATGCATGATATAGGTAAGAGCCTTTGCCTGAATGCCAAGGCCGACCACGCCGCCAAAGGGAAGGAGATCTGCATCCAGAACAAACTGTTCGAGATCGCCGATATAGTAGGCGAACATATCAAGCTGAAGAACTATCAACCTGAAGGAGCGGTAGTGGACAGCGAGATCGTCTACTACGCGGACAAAAGGGTGAATCACGATAAGGTGGTCAGTCTTGATGAGCGTTTAGAATATCTGCTCATGCGTTATGCGAATAATAAAGAATTCATAGGCAGGCTAATTAAAGAAAATTTTCAGGAATGCAGAGAGGTCGAAAAAAAACTGTTTGCCAGGCTGAATTTCAGGCCGGAAGACCTGGCTGAGATGATCCGATAGATCAATAAAAGTCCATGAAAAAGATCCTTTTCATATTGCTGATCTGCCACATGATGGCCATCCTATTCCCATCCCCTTCGTGGACCTCAACTGTAGAAGCTGAGATAATTTACTCCACGGATGGTTACCTCGCGGATGGGACCTACCCTATCCTGTTTCGCCTTAACATCCAAAAGTCATGGTATATACACGGGGCCATGGAGAGTGAAAGCGGTATAATCCCAACCAGGATTATCTTCCATGATTCACCTTATATAAAGGTTAAAGGCATAAGATACCCTGAGACCAAAAAAATTATATTCGATTATCTC
>Ga0214474_1000681_pt1 | contig 16385 bp, 19 predicted proteins | sample RVTome_2_FD_187335 | JGI IMG/M metagenome (GOLD analysis project Ga0214474, IMG submission 187335) | Soil microbial communities from uranium-contaminated site in the Upper Colorado River Basin, Wyoming, United States - RVT95D214 HiSeq ...
GGCAAGGTCGCGTATTTACAGCGAAAATTACTGACCAGTGCCCAATTGCGGAGAGTAGCCAACCTGCGGGAGGTGTCCCGTGCGGTGTGCGAAATGCGGCAAGGCGCTCCCGGTCCAGACGGGCCGTGGCCGCCGCCGGACGATGTGCGAGGACTGCAGTCCTCGCCGAGAGCGTCAGGAGCGGCGAGAGCCGGTCGTGGCGCCTCCTCGGGCGGCAGGCGGCGACGTCGAGGCGGCGACGCTCGCCGAGCTGGCCGGATCCGGGCGGGAGGCATCCCCGGATGGCGTGGTCGCACTGCGGATGGCACGTCTGATCGATGACGGGGAGTACACGGCGCAGGGCGCGGCGGCACTGGTGAAGGCGCACTCCGAGGCGATGACTCGGGCGATGAGGAACGCGGCGGGCAAGGCGGACGTGGTCGACGAGCTTCTGGAGCGGCGCCGTGCCCGACGTAGTGGTTGATGTGGCGCTGCCGACGTTCGGCTGGGCACCTCCGGCCGTGTCGTCATTCGGGGCTGAGGCGGTGGACCTGGCGGCTTCGGCTGGCCTGATGTTGGACCCGTGGCAGGTGTACGCGCTGGATCAGATCCTGGGCGAGCAGGCGGACGGCCGACCGTCCGCGTTCGAGGCGTGCCTGATCGTGCCGCGTCAAAACGGCAAGGGCAGCGTGCTGGAGGCACTCTCGCTGGCCTGGCTGTACTTGACCGATGCGCCCCTGATCTTGCACAGCGCGCACGAGTTCAAGACGGCGGCTGAAGCGTTCCGCAGGCTGCGGGCGCTGATCATGGGGGCGCCGCACCTGTCCCGGCGGGTCGAGCGGGTGACGACGGCGGCCGGTAACGAGGCGATCGAGCTGACGTCCGGTCAGCGCCTGCGGTACGTGGCCAGGTCGGACAAGTCGGCGATCGGGTTCACGTCCGGGAAGCTGATCCTGGACGAGGCGTTCGCGATCTCGGCTGAAGAGATGGCGGCGATGCTGCCGACGCTATCGACGCAGCCTGATGCGCAGCTGGTGTACACGTCGACGGCGGGCAAGGTGGCGTCGTCGCAGTTGCGGTCGCTGCGTGGTCGCGGGCGTGCTGGTGACAGTCCTGGCCTGTGCTACCTGGAGTACGGCGGCCAGGTGAAGTGCCCGCCGGATTGCCGGCACGAGCTGGACGCCGCCGCGTGCGGACTGAACGACCGAGCGGTCTGGGCCAGCTCGAACCCGTCCTGGGAGGTCCACCGCGCGGACGGGACGCAGGGCATCACCGAGGTCTACGTGGCGAACGAGCGGCAGGCGCTGGTGGCCGTCCCGGAAAAGTTCGCACGGGAGCGACTCGGAGCTTGGGACGCAGCGCCTGAGGATGCAGCATCGCCGATCTCGGCTGAGGCGTGGGCTGCGTGCCGGGTGCGGATCGAGGATGGCGAGGACCCGGCGATCACTGGTCCTCCCGTGCTGGGTCTGGACGTGTCCCCCGATCGGACGTCGGCGGCGATCGGGCTGGCGGGTCGTCGCGCTGACGGCATGGTGCAGGTCGAGGTGGTCCGGTCCGGCAGCGGCGAGGGCTGGGTGCTGCCGGAACTGCAGCAGGCGCGCGACGCGGGCATGACGACGCTGGCGATGGACGGCCGGTCGCAAGCCATGGCGCTGAAGGCTGATCTTGAGGCTGCCGGATGGACGGTGCTGGAGCTGGGCCCGGGCGATCAGGTCGAGGCGTGCATCGGGCTGCAGCGGGACGTGATGGCCGGCGACCGGCTCAGGCATCTCGGGGATGGGGTGCTGGCGCGTGCCCTGTCGGTGGCGACGACCAGGCCTGTCGGTGATGGCGGCGGCTGGGCGTGGGCGCGGAAGCGCAGCGACGGGGACATCGCGCCGCTGGTGGCGGTGACGGCGGCGCGGCGGGCGCTGCTACAGGTCGAGGCGGGGGCGTCTGTGGTGCCGATGGCGGAGTGGGGGGACTGATGCGGCCGGTGCTGGCTGTCGCTGTGGTGCTCGCGCTGGTGGGCGCGGTGCTGGTGGCGGCCGGTTTCGGGTTGTGGGCGGTGCCTGCTGGCCTGGTCGTGGCTGGGGTTGAGGCGGTGGCCGCAGGCTGGCTGGTGGCGTACTTCGAGGCGGGGCGCCCGCGGCGGAGTGGGGGGCGTTGATGCGGCTCTTGGATGCGCTGATGCCGTCCCGTCGGGATTCGCGGCCGTACTCGCTGGAGCAGTTCGTCGCTGACACGTCGTTCGGGTGGAACGGCACCCAGTTCGGGTCGTTCGGTTTGGGTGGCCCGCTGCAGACGCTGTACGGGTCGAATCCGGCCGAGCCGATCGGCGGAGACTTCGTGTCGCTGGTGCAGTCCGGGCTGAAGGCGTGCGGCCCGGTCGCGTCGGTGGAGGACTTCCGCGTCAAGGTCCTGTCGGAGGCCAGATTCGTCTTCCAGCAGCTGCGCAGTGGGCGGCCGGGGGACATCTTCGGGTCCCGGCAGCTGGAGTTGCTGGAGGCGCCATGGGTGGGTGGTACGACCGGTGACCTGATCGCGAAGATGCTGCAGTACGCGGACTTCGCGGGGAATGCGTTCGCTTTCCGGGGCGCCGATGAGGTGATCCTGCTTCGCCCTGATTGGGTGGACATCGTGCTGGAGCCGCGTCCGGTGATGGTGGGCGGGAAGGTCCGGCAGGTCGGTTGGCGGCGGCTGGCGTACGCCTACTGGGAGGGTGGTCGGGCATCCGGGGTGGACCCGGTGGTGTTCGCGCCGTCGGAGCTCGCGCATTTCGCGCCGGTACCGGACCCGCTGTCGTCGTGGCGGGGCATGTCGTGGCTGACGCCGATCGTCCGGGAGATCCAGTCGGACGGGCAGGCGTCCCGGCACAAGCAGGCATTCCTTGAGAACTCGGCGATGCCGAACCTGGTCGTCAGCCTGGACAAGTCGGTGACGGCGGAACAATTCAAGGCATTCAAAGCCGAGATGGAGAAGAAGCACCGCGGCCCGGATAAGGCCGGTGCGACCCTCTATCTGGGCGGCGGCGCTGATGTCACGGTGGCCGGTAAGGACATGAAAGAGCTGGACTTCACCGGGATAGTCGGTAAGGGTGAAACGCGGATCGCGAATGCCGGTGGTATTCACCCGGTGGTGCTGGGTTTCTCCGAAGGTCTGGCCGGATCATCCCTGAATGCTGGTAACTATGATTCGGCGAAGCGGATGACGGTTGACCGGACGTTGCGTCCGTTGTGGCGGAACCTGGCCGGGTCGCTGCAGATTCTGTTCCCGCCCCCCAAGCTGGGCTCGTCTGGGCAGCCGCTTCCCCCGGCCCGGCTCTGGTACGACACGCGGGACGTGGCGTTCCTGAGGGACGACGCCGCGAATGTCGCGAACATCCAGCAGGCGGAGGCGACGACGATCGGGCAGCTTGTGATGTCCGGATTCACGCCGGAATCGGCCACGGCTGCAGTGCTGGCGAATGACTGGAAGGTGCTCGTGCATTCCGGTTTATATAGCGTCCAGCTACAACCGGCCGGGGCGGTGCAGGCGCCGAGCGTGACCACTCCACCCGCCCGCGCCGCATTTCCGGCGGGTGACTTCATGGATATCGACGTGGACGAATACGACTACGGCCTGATGGAGGTCACCAGATGACGGCGCCGACGTTGCAGAGGCCGCAGGAGATCGTCCGCGAGGGCTTGACGCGGACGGTGTCGTTCCGGGCGGTCGGTGACCCGACCGAGGGTGACGGGCTGACCCTCGACGGGTACGGCGCCGTGTTTGATGTCGAGACGGTCATCGACTCCTGGGAGGGGACGTTCCGGGAGGTCCTCGCGAAGGGATGCTTCAAGCGGTCATTGAAGGCGCAGAAGCCGAGGATGCAGTTCGATCACGGAAGGCATCCGCTCATCGGGTCTATCCCGATCGGCGCGTTTGATGATGGCTTTCCGGTTGAGGATGACGAGGGTCTGCATGTCGTCGGTCGCCTCATGGACAACTGGTTGATTCAGCCGGTCCGTGATGCGATCGCGAACGGCTCGATCGACGGCATGTCCTTCCGCTTTTCGGTGGTCCGCGAGACGTGGCAACTGCCGAACGGGACGAAGATCACGGATCCGCGCACCATCCGGGAATTCCTGTGGCGCCCACCGGAGGACGGGCTGCTGCTGCGGACGATCCTTGAGCTGAAGTGCTCCGAGGTGGGCCCGGTCGTGTGGCCCGCCTACGAGCAGACCACGGTCGGTGTCCGCTTCGGCGACCCGGCTGTCATTGACCTGGCCCGGCTGCATGAGCCGGCCACCAGAGCACTCCTCGCCCGCGCCGTCCTGATGGTGGACGCTGCGGACGGCGAGAGCAGCACTACGGCAGGCCCGCGATCCACTGCGCAGGCGCCCGTCGACCACGCCGCGACGGCGGCCCCGGTCGACACCGCCAAGGCACCCGGAGAGCACCCGACGCCGACCCGACAGGACGAGCCCGCCCATCTGCGCACCGACTTGAGTCGGAGCCTGTCGTGGATGCGGACCGTCATCGAGAACACGCGAAAGGTGTGACCCGCAATGGGTGACGAGACCAAGCCGGAGGAGTGGCGGCAGTACACGCACTCCCAGGCGGTGGCGAGGATGAAGGACATCTTCGACGAACTGGAGCGCCTGCAGGCCAAAGGCGAGCGCTCCCCGCTGGACGACAAGGACGCGGAGCGGTTCGCGGAGCTGACGGCGGAGTTCAAGACGGTCAGGGACCACAAGGACGCCCTGGAGCGCAAGGCCGCGACGGAGGTGCTCCGCAAGGACCGGGAGCGGCTGCAGACCGCCACGTTCGACGCACTGAGGCGGCCAGGTCGGACCGAGTCCGGCGGCGGTCCGACGCTGGGCGAGTTCGATCGGGACGCGATCCTGGAGCCGGACTCGATCGAGGACTGTCGATTCCGCAACCCGTGGGATCTGAGCGAGATCCGCACGTTCAGCCGCAGCCCCGACGAGGTGGCCGCCGAATTGCGGGCGCGGGCGCTGTCGGCGATCGAGAAGATGCCGGCCAGCAACGACGGGGTGCGCGCCGCGGCCACGCAGATCATCGAGGAGCATGACAACAAGGAGGGGCGCCTGTCGCGGCTGTGCCTCACCACCAGCTCTCCGGGATACATGCGCGCCTGGTCGAAGGTGATCACGGGACGGGAGTCCGCACTGTCCGCCGAAGAGCGGATGCTCATTGACCGGGCGATGAGCCTGTCGGACACCTCCGGCGGGTACATGGTGCCCTTCCAGCTGGACCCGACCGTGATCATCACCGGGGCCGGGTCCCGCAATGACATCCGGAAGGTCGCCCGGGTGGTCGTCGCGATCGGCGACGAGTGGCACGGCGTGACCGCGGCTGAGGGTGCCTGGTCGTGGGACGGCGAGGGTGAGCAGGTGTCGGACGATTCTCCGACCATGGGTCAGCCGACGATCCCGAACTATCAGGGTGACGGCTTCGTCCCGGCATCAATCCGGTCGCTGCAGGACATGGCGAACGCTACGACGGAGATTGCCCGGATTCTGGCCCGCGGCAAGGACACGCTGGAGGCCACAGCGTTCGCGACCGGTTCGGGAACAGGCCAGCCGACCGGGATCATTACCGCATTGACCGGGACGGCGTACATCCAGACGTCAACCACCACGGACACTTTTGCGGTGGCGGACATCTACAAGGTGGACGGCGCGCTTCCGGAAAGCCGGCAGGCCAACGCTGCCTGGCTCGGCAACCGGAAGGTCTACAACCTCGTCTCCCAGTTCGACACCGGCGGCGGTGCCTCGTTGTGGAAGCGGCTCGGTGAAGGGCTCCCTCCGGAGTTGAACGGCCAGCCGGCCTATCGGGCTGAAGCCATGGATGGGGCCATCAATGCTGGCTCCGAGAACTACATGTTGGTGTACGGGGATTTCGAGGCGTACGTCATCACCGACCGTATCGGGTTCAGTATCGAGCCGATCCCGCACCTGTTCGGGTCCTCCGGTCGGCCCACCGGTTCGCGCGGAATCTACGCGTACTACCGCACGGGCGCGGACTCGGTCGATGACGCATCTTTCCAAATGCTCAATGTCACGTAGTCACCCCCCGGTACGGAAGGAGGACTCATGACGTACCGCTGTAAGGGCGGGTTCGCGATTCATACAGGCTCCGGGCCGGTGGTGTACGCGGGTGGCCGACTGGTCGGTGACGACGATCCGATCCTGCGCACGCACGGCCAGTTGTTCGAGCCGGTCGAGGTGCAGGTTCAGCGGCAGGAGCAGGCACCGCGGGCGGCAACGGCAGTGGAGACGGCAACGGCTGCGCCTGGTGAGGTGCGGCAGACAAGCACGGTCCGCAAGCGCGTGGGCCAGGGAGACGGTGAGAAGTGAGCGAGACTCAGAGCAGGCCGGGACCGGACCTCGAGTACTGGCTGGACGGTGCGGCGACGCTGCGGAAGAACCTGCGGCGGCAGGACCTGCAGTCCGACTGCGCAGCCCTGACCACACAGGTCATCACCTCCGTGGCGCTGCCCCTGGAGGCCGGTGACCTGGTCACGAACCTCACGTTCAAGTCGGGCAGCACCGCGGCTGGGACGCCGACGAACTGGTGGTTCGCCCTCTACGACACGGCGGCGACTCCGGCGCTGATCGCGCAGACGGCGGACCAGACGTCGACAGCATGGGCGGCTGACACGGCGAAGACCGTGGCCCTGGCTACCGCGTACCGGGTGCCGGCCACGGGCGTCTATCGTGCGGCGATCATGGTCAAGGCGACAACCCCTCCGACACTGGCGGGGATCACCCTGGACGACGCGTCCGGGTCGGCGGCGATCATCACTGGCCAGAAGGTGTTGGCGTCGACGTCGGACACGGCACTGACCACCACCGCCCCTGCTGCACTGGGCACGCAGACGGCGGTGGCGACGGTGCCGCTGGTCATCGCCAACTGACGTCCGGGACTGCCGTCCCGCCCGGGGTCAACCCGGAGGTCCCGGGCGGGACGGCGCTGCAGTGAAAGGAGCGTGCGGTGACCTACCCGGCACAGAAGAATGCTTCGGCGTCGTCGATCGAGTTGTTCCCGGCGAACAGTGAGGCCAGGGCGCGGACGATCCAGTCCGCGGCTGGGTCGGCGACCCTGTACGTGAAGATGGGTGCGACGGCGTCTACGACGTCGCATGACGTGGTGCTGGCCGCGGGGGACTACTATGAATTCCCGCGCCCGCTGTACACGGGTGTAGTGCACGGGATCTGGTCTGCTGCAACGGGGTCATGCCTGGTCGGTGAGCACTGATGCCGCTATGGCGAAACGTCGCAGGCCTCGGAGCGTGGCAGTTCCCGGTCGAGGATTACGGGGCTGTCGCTGACGGCCGGACAGTCTATGACCTGGTCACCACCAGCACGTCTGCTGTCGTCACGTCTGCGACGGCAGTTTTCGACGCCGCCCGCGACGCGGGTAAAGCTTTCGTCGCTTTCGGCGCGGGTGTGGCTGGCGCGGATCTGATCACGACTATCAGTAGTGTGGGCAGCGCGACTCAGGTCACGTTGGCTGCTACAGCTGGTGCGACGACGACAGGGACCCTGGCCGACTGGGGAACGGATTCCACGGCCGGGATAAACGCAGCCAATACGGCGGCGGAAGCTTATATCGATGCGAATCCTTTCGGGCTTTACGCCGAGGTTGTCTTCGAGCCGGGCACCTACCTGGTCATGGCCGCACTGATCAAGGGTGGCGACAACAAAGCGTGCGCGCAGATCCCACTGCCATACCGGGATCGTGCGACCAAGCCCAAGGCGACGCTGTCATGGATCGGCGTGGAGTCGGCGGCAGGGTTCGCGAATGGATTTCAGACCGTTCCGCCCCGCAACGGCACGATCATCAAGTCGACGCTCACGGCCCAGTCGTACGACGCCAGCTACGGGCTCCCGGCGGTGGTCGGATCGTACACTCCTGAGCAGGGTGCGGGCGCGGCCTCGGGTGGCGCCCATTTCTCGAATATGCTTTTCCATGCCCGGGGGATCGTGATCGTGACGCCCCGGAACCCGAGTATCTCCGCCTGGGATCTCTGCGGGGTGTCACAGATACATCTGGACATGTGCGGGGCGACGGGTGATTTCCCGCTGACATATGCCGCCGTGTGGTCCCAGCCCGGCAAAGACTCATGGGGTCTGCGCACCCCGCTGACAACGAACAATGCCTGCCAGGTAATCTCGCGCTTCCACGCGTGTGGTTTTGAATTCGGCGTGCTCGCTGGTGAGCACCTGAATGCGCAGGAGATCGCGGTCACGTGCAACGCCTTCGGCCTCACGGTGAACGGAGGTGGGCACGCCGTAGTCATTGGTGGCCTCATCGCGGAACGGAACGGGTCCAACATCTCATATCTGGACGGGGGAGGGACGACCCGGAATGATCCTCCGGTCCTCATTATCAGCAAGGCGGCCACAGAGGGCGGGTCCGGCTCGACCTACGATTTCGACGACGCCTCGAACCGTCTCTATGGGCGGGTGGGGTGGGCTGGATCGTCGGCGGTCCCGCGGCTGAATGGGGCCGCGAATCTGGGCGTGTACCGGATTGATGTTGCGGCGGGACCCGCGACCGCGCCCGCGGTACCCGCTACGACCGTGGCCCACACGAACGCGTTCTGGCGGGATTGTGCGGTGGTGGTAGCTGGTGGCACCGTCACGGAGATCGCCGTCGGGGGGGTCGCTACGGGACTCACCTCTGGGATGGTGATCGTCCCCTCCGGCAAGACGATCACCCTGACGTACAGCTCCGCACCTACCTGGACCTGGACGCTGCTGTGACGGCCACCATCCAGCACGCGGCGGGAGGAGTCCACCGTGCATGACGCGGCGATGGAATGGGTGCGCGAGCGTGCGCCGCTCGGTGCCACCTCGGTCCTGGACATCGGTGGCCGAGACGTGAACGGGTCGCCCCGCAGGCTGTTCCCGGACGCCGTGCCCTACCGGGTCCTCGACGTCGCCGCGGGGATCGGAGTGGACATCGTCGCGGACGCGGCGACCTGGATCCCGGACCGCACCTACGACGTCGTGCTGTGCACGGAGGTCTTCGAGCACACCGAGGCGTGGCGGGCCATCCTGCGCACCGCCTGGGAGGCGCTGGCGCCCGGCGGGACCCTGGTCGCCACCATGGCCGGGCCTGGCCGGGCCGAGCACTCCGCCGTCGACGGCGGGCCCCTGCGGCCGGGCGAGCACTACGGCAACATCGAGCCACTCGCCCTCGGCAAGGCCCTGGACAGGATCTTCGGGCGTGGCCGGTATGTCGTCGACCAGGCAGGCTCCGACGTCCGCTGCGTCGCCACGAGAGGGGCATGAGACCGGGTGGCCACCTACGCCAGCACGGCCGAGCTGAAGTCTCGCCTGTCCATCGCGGACGCGACCGACGACACTCTCTTGTCCAACGCGCTCGACACGGCGAGCAGGGAGATTGAGCAGCACACCCGTCGCATATTCACGCCCACATCGGCGGGCACGGCCCGCGTCTTCGAGGCCGAGGACTGGTGGGAACTCAACTTCGGAGACTTCCACGACCTGACCACCCTGGCGACACTGGCCACCGACGGGAGCGGCGACGGGGTCTTCGAAACCTCCTGGGCTGCAACGGACTACGAACTTGGGCCGGTCAACGCATCTGGCTATCCGGAGGCACGTCCCTACGAGACGGTGCGGGCCATCGGCTCGCGGACGTTCCCCGTCCCGGCGAGGATCGGGGCGACCCGCAGGCACCTGGTGCAGGTGACCGGGACGTGGGGCTGGTCGGCAACTCCATCTGCCATCAAGGAAGCGTGCCTCCTGCTCGCCGCCGAGGGCTTCAAGGCCAAAGACAGTCCGTTCGGGGTTGCGGGGGTCGCGGACTTCGGGGTGGTGCGGATCCGGGACAACGCGCTGATACAGCGCAAGCTGCGGCCGTACATCCGCGGCACCGGGGAGGTGCTGGTCGGCTGATGGACATCCAGACGATCATCACCGAAGTCAACACCGCGCTCGACACGATCGCCGGCCTGCGATGCTTCGACTTTCCGCCGGATCAGGTGCCAGTGCCTGCCGCCGTCACCGAGCTCTCCACTGCGGGCCAGTTCGTCATCTACGACACGTCCAGCGGGTCACACGACCTGCGGCTGCAGGTGCGGCTGTTCGTGGCCAAGGCCTCCGATCGGGCGTCAGCGAAAGCGTTGCACGCGTACCTGGCGCCGACCGGAGCGTCCAGCATCAAGGCGGCGATCGAAGGTGGATCCTCGCTGCTGACGGTCGTCGACTATGTGATCGTCTCCGGCGCATCAGGTTTCGGCGTCTACCAGGTCGGCGACCAGCAGTTGTTGGGCTGCACCTTCGACGTGACATTGGGGTGCTTCTGATGAGGACGGACAAAGAGATCCGCGCCCTCGCCGATCGGCTCGACGAGAACATCCGCGAAAGCAACTGGCAGCCCGGAGTTGACGGCGCCTACGCCGCCCTGATGTGGGGCCTCGGTGAAGGACCGGGCGATTGGCTGGGGGACCTGCAGCGCCTTATGGACACGCCGCAAGACGGTCGTCGGGCGGCATGGATCGCATCCGGCGGCGACCCCGCCAGCTGGCCAGAGAGTGACACCTGATGCGTTGGCTGGTAGCGCATCCGGGGCCGGACTTCTCGGTCGCGGACGTCTTTACGGGCTGGGTGGAGGGCCTGCGTGAGCTGGGTGAGCAGGTGCACGTCTTCAATCTCGCGGACCGCCTGTCTTTCTACGATCAGGCACTTCTGCCGACGTCGGTCGACGGCCAGTTCCGCAAGGCACTGAGCGGCAAGGAAGCGATCGAGCTGTCCATGAACGGCTTGGCCGCGGCCCTGTTCAAGGTGCGGCCGGATGTGCTGCTTGTGGTGTCCGGGATCTTCACGCCGTACGAGATGCTCGACCAGGCGCGCTCGTACGGGACGGAGGTCATCGCCCTGTGCACGGAGTCCCCGTACGAGGATGACCGGCAGCTCGCTTTGGCCGCTCACTGCGACCTGGTGCTGCTCAATGACCCGGTGAACCTGGAGCGGTTCCAGCAGGTCGCGCCGACCGTGTACGTCCCGCACGCCTACCGGCCCGACGTGCACCACCCGGGTGAGAGTCGTTACGCCCCATGTGATTTCGCGTTCGTCGGCACGGGCTATCCGTCCCGCGTGTGGTTCTTCGAGCAGATGGACCTGACCGGCCTGGACGTGGTGCTGGGCGGCAACTGGCAGCGGATCGGCGAGTCGTCGCCGCTGTACCGGCTGGTGGGCCACGATCAGGGCCTCTGCCTGGGCAATGAGGACGCCGCCGACCTGTACCGGGCGGCGCGGGTCGGGATCAACACATACCGCAGGGAGACCGGCGCTGGCCTGAATGAGGCCGTCGCGGACCCGTCGGGGCTGGAGATGTTCGCGGGGGTTGCGATCGGCCCGCGTGAGGTGGAGATGGCCGCGTGTGGCCTGCCATTCCTGCGCGACCCGCGGCCCGAGTCCGACGCAGTGTTCCCCATGCTCCCAGTGTTCGACGGCCCGCAGGAGGCGGGGGAGCTTCTCCGCTGGTGGCTGACCCACCCGGTCGAGCGTCAAGCTGCCGCCGACCATGCACGGGCGTCCATCACTGGGCGCACCTTCGCCGCACACGCGGCCCAACTCCTCCAGCTGCTCGACCGGCAGCCGGTCACCATCACGAAAGGGGCTCACTCGTGAGCAGGATTGCTGGCCGGGGCGGAATGATCTACCTGGCACTGACGAGCGGCGGCACTGCTGAGCCACTCGCATTCATGTCCAAGTGGTCCATCTCCAACGCCACCGAAACCATCGACGTCACCGCGTTCGGTGATGACAACAAAGTGTACGTCGCGGGGATGCGTGACGCGTCAGGGGATGGGTCCGGATTTTATGACGATGCCACCGTGCAGACATACACGGCGGCGTCGGATGGCGTGGCACGTAAGTTCTACCTCTACCCGGACAAGAGCGTGAACACGAAATACTTCTGGGGGACGGTCATCGCCGACTTCAAGGCTGAGGGCGACATCAGCGGCGCCGTCACCATGTCATGGTCATGGAAGGCCGCGTCGTCCATCGCGAAGGTCGGCTGAGGAGGATCAGTGGGCGTTACGATCGCGGGTCACGAGAAACTCGCGCAGCTCGCTGCACGTCTGGATGCGTTGGCCCGCAACGATCTGCGGGACAAGATCGGGCTCGCGATCTGGTATGTCGTTGACCCGCTGCGCAAGGATGCCCGGGCTCATGCCAGGGCCATCCTTCCGCGCCGTGGCGGTCTGAATGAGGTCGTGGCGAACACAGCGATGCCGGTCACTATGAATGCGCGCGGGCGGTGGCGCGGTGTGCGGATCAGGGTCACCGCCGACCGGGAGAACATGAGGGACCCGGGCGCCGTCAACCGGGGCCGGGTCCGGCACCCGGTGTACGGGCGCGTCCGCGAGCCGGGAGGTGAGCCGCTGATCCAGATGGTGCAGGTCGGATGGTTCACGACCCCGATGGAGGCGGGCGCCGGTCAGGTGCGCGCCGAGATCATGAAGGTGATTGATTCCGAGCTGGCCAAGCTCGGATGAGCTCTCGGGAGGAGGCGCAACATGAGGCTGATCTGGCGTCCTGACGGCGGCGAGCGGCACGACTGGGAGTTCACTCCCCGCCTGCTGCGCACGGTTGACGCCGAGGCGCTGGAGTGCGTGGGTGGCAAGCACTGGGAGGACCTGGAGACCTTCGAAGCGTTCTTCCGCAAGGGAAACCGGCGCGCACTGCGGGCGGCACTGTGGGTGATGCGGCGCCGCGACGAACCGGGCCTGGAGTTCGATTCGCTGGACCTGCGCGCGGATGAGGTCGCCTTTGATCCGTGGGGGGCGGACGAGAAGCAGTGGATCCGAGAACGCCTCCTGTCCGGCGCCCCGGTGGACGCTGGTACCCGCGCCGTGTGGGTGGAGATCATCGGGGAGGACCCGACGGCAGGCTCCCCAAAAGACGAGCCGAGAGACTCGCAGACGCACCCAACAGGCTCTCCCACAGGAGATCCGCCTACCGGTGGGCGATAGCCCGGCACCTGCACTGCCCGCCGTCCGAGCAGGACTCCTGGACTGTGGCCGTGTTCGATGCGGCGTGCGACTTCATTGACGAGATGCTTGCGGGGTGAGGTGAGGCGTGGCTACCGAACTCGCGTTTGACATCCTGGCGGACGACCGCGCCAGCGCAAACATCAGCAAGGTCGGTCGGTCGATGAAGTCGATGTCGGCTGACGTGGAACTTGCGAACGTCCGGATGGAGAAGGCCACCAAGGCCGCCAACGCCGCCGTCGAGAAGTACGGCAAGGACTCCCTGCAGGCTCGCGAGGCGGTCGCGAAGCTCGCGAAGGCTGAGGATGCCGCCGAGGGTGCGGCGAAGAAGTTGGGTGCAGCACAGAAGCGGGCCGCGGAGGAGACCGAGGCGGTTGGTGAGGCCACCGAGCAGGCGGCCGGGAAGCTGGACAGCTTCAAGACCGCAGCCGGTGCCGCTGGCGCCGGGGCCGCCGCAGCGATCGGGAAGGGCTTCCTGGACAACCTGTCGATCGAGGCCGGCAAGGCGAAACTGACCGCGCAGTTGGGGTTGACGACGGAGGAGTCTGGACGCGCCGGACAGCTCGCGGGCAGTGTGTACCGCGACAATTTCGGCGAGTCGATGGAGTCGGTCAACGAGGCACTGCGGGTCGTCTGGTCGTCCATGCGTGCGATCGGGCAGGACTCGCCGGCCCAGATCGAGTCGACCACGAAGGCCGCACTGACCCTCTCGGACACTTTCGGCGTCGACGTGTCCGAGTCCGTGCGTGCCGCCACCAGGCTGATCCAGACCGGTCTCGTGGGGAACTCCCAGGAAGCATTCGACTTGATGGCGAAGGGTTTTCAGACCGGCGCCGGTCAGGCTGATGACCTGCTGGAGACGCTCACGGAGTATTCCGTTCAGTTCCGCAAGTTGGGTCTGACCGGGTCGGACGCGATGAGCCTGATTTCCCAGGGCCTGCAGGCTGGCGCGAGGGACACCGACTACATCGGCGACGCCATCAAAGAGTTCTCGATCCGGGCTGTGGACGGATCGAGGACGACGGTCGACGGCTTCGAATCGATCGGACTGTCGGCGAGGGACACTGCCGCCGCGTTCGGTCAGGGCGGGGAATCCGCGCGGACCGCGTTCGGTCAGGTACTGGACGGCATCCGCGGCATCAGTGACCCGCTGGAGCAGGAGCGGGTCGGCGTCGAACTGTTCGGCACGAAGTGGGAGGACCTGGGCCCGCAGGTCGCCTCGTCGCTCTCGCTGGCGGACAACGCGATCGGCAACACTACGGGCACCATCGACCAGATGACGGCGTCGCTCGGCGACACCGGCGCTGCCCGGCTGGAAACCTGGAAACGCGGCCTCGAGGGCATGGTCCAGTCCGCCGCCGGGGCGCCCGGGGCGCTCGGCGCCGCTGCGGCGGCCATGGCCACGATCGGCCCATCGGCGCTCAGTTCCGCCGGGGACATCGGGATGATGGTGACCGGCTTCCAGGCACTGAACATCCACGGCGAGAAGGCGAAGGGCGTCCTGAAGGGCGTCGCCGCGACTGCTGGGGCCCTGGCTGCGCTGCAGGTCGCTGCGGCTGCGTTCGGGTCGTCGGCTTCAGCGGGGATCGACACGGCAACGAAGAACCTGCAAGAGTTCGCCGAGTCCGGCGAGGCCGGGTCTGGTGTGCTCGCTGAACTCGAATACGACATCGGCGGATTGGACTCGTCGAACCTGAGCAAGGCGGGGAACGCGCTAGCCGGGATGATCGAGGGCGTCACCGGAATGGGCAATGTGATGGACAGGTCACTCACTCATGCGCAGCAACGCATCGGGGCGATGGACGCAGCCCTGGCGGCGCAGGTGTCCGCCGGTAACGCCGACCAGGCTGCGGCGCAGTTCGCGGCGTTGACCGCAGAGGCGGAGCGGCAGAACGTCACCATAGAGGACCTGAGGAAGGGATTCCCGCAGTACCAGAACGCCTTGGATGGCGCTGCGCAGGCCAACGTGTCGGCCGGGCAGGCTGCCGACAAGACCGCAGGCTCGGTGAAGGCTGAGGCCGACGCGACGAAGGAACTGACTGCCGCTCTGGACGCCAACCAGAACGAGCTCCTGCAGCTGTCGGGCGGTGAGGTCGGGTACTTCGCTGCGGTCGACGCGACGACGAAGGCGTTGCGGGAGAACGGGAAGGGGCTGGAGGCGACAACCGAGAAAGGGCGCGCCAACCGGACAGCGCTCGACGGCCAGGCGAAGGCCGCACTCAGCTACCTGGGCGTGATGCAGGAACAGGGTGCGCCCGCATCCCGGTTTAACGCACAACTGGATCAGTCCCGGAAGCGGCTCTACGACGCGGCGATCGCCTTCGGCGTCTCCAAGAGCGAGGCGCTGGGGTACGTCGATGCCATCCTGGGAATTCCCCGCCAGGTAGACACCCGGGTGACCGCGTCGACCGGTCAGGCTAAGGCCGACGTCAGCACCTACCGCGGCGTCCTGTGGTCCGTCCCTACGGGTGTGGGTACCGTGCTCCGCGCCAACACGGCAGGCGCCATGCGCGCAGTCCGCGACTATGAGCTACAGCTCAACAGGATCGATGGTCGCGTGGTCCGCGCGTACGTGCGGACCGACAGCATTGGGTCGGTCCAGGGCGCGCGGGGTATTGGCACGGCGCGGGCGGGCGGCGGGATCCTGCCCGGCCCGCCATCATCCAAGGACAACATGATCATTGCTGCGGCGACGGGTGAGTTCGTGGTTAACGCTGCGGCCACCTCGCGGCACCGGGACGCACTGGAGGCGATCAACTCCGGCCGGGTCCGAGGATTCGCGGCGGGTGGGTTCGTTGGCGTTTCAGCCTCCACATCCAGGCAGCCCGTCGCGGTCAGCCTCAACGTGCACGCGCCGATCGGTAGTCAGGCGCAGCTGGAGGACTGGCTGCAGCGCGCCGTCGACAACCTGCAACGAAAGGGGCGACTGTGACACTGCATCTGCTCGAGGCCAGCCCGCGGGACGTCCGGGACGCCCTCGACGTCGCCGCTGCCCGTGGGCGTCGGGTGGCGTTCGCGTGCGGGTCGCGGATGTACGGGTACGGGGTCCTCACCGTCGGCCGGGAGGCCATACCGTTCCACAACCTGATCACCACGTACGGTGACAGGTTCTACGTGGAGCAGGCGATCGCTGGCGTCCAGCCGGCGAACGCGTCCGCACCGACCCGGGTGACGGGCATGAAGCTGGGGACCGGTACGACGGCGGTAGCGAAGTCCGGGGCTGGCGCCGCCATGGTGACCTACCTGTCCGGGTCGAACGCTGCGTTCGACGCCACATTCCCTACTGCGACAGCGGTTACCGGAACTGACGCCGGATGGCAGGTGACCTATCAGACGACGTGGGCGGCTGGGACCGCCACGAACTCGGCGATCGCCGAAGCGGTAATCG
>Ga0214474_1000682_pt1 | contig 16358 bp, 18 predicted proteins | sample RVTome_2_FD_187335 | JGI IMG/M metagenome (GOLD analysis project Ga0214474, IMG submission 187335) | Soil microbial communities from uranium-contaminated site in the Upper Colorado River Basin, Wyoming, United States - RVT95D214 HiSeq ...
AATGGCGGGATGTCTTGAACCCAAGCGCGGGTCTTAGGTCATTTTCCAATATCGGATGATGAAATCGACGCCGGACCAGACAGTCAGCACGACGGCAATCCAGATCAGGATCGTCCCGATCAGCTGGATATCGAGGGAGAAATAGGGATAGTGGAGGATGAGGAGGTTGGTGGCAACTAGTTGCGTAAAGGTCTTCAGCTTACCGGACCAGTTGGCGGCGATGACTACCCCGTCTGCCGCAGACACCCCCCTGAGGGTGGTCACCACCATCTCCCTGCCGATGATCACGGCCACGATCCAGGCGCTTACCCGGCCGAGGGGGATCAGCATGATGAGAGCGGTGCAGACCAAAAGCTTGTCGGCCAGAGGGTCGAGGAGCTTACCCACGTTGCTGACCATGTTTCCCCGGCGGGCCAGATAGCCATCAAGCCCATCGCTGATAGCAGCCAGCAGAAAAATAAAAGCGGCGATAAAGCTCGGCCATCTCTCGGGAAAGAACCCAAGCAGGAGGGCGAGCAGGGGTATGGCCCCGATGCGGAAGAGGGTCAGTTTATTGGAGAGATTCCAGAAGCCTCCCGTCTGCGCCGTCATGGTGTTGCCACTCTATCCGCCGGCGGTTTCTTTTTGTATTCCTTGTAATATCGCAAGACCTCGGCAACATAGTTCTTCGTCTCTCGGTAGTTGGGAACACCTTTGACCTGAGCGACGGTGGTCTCTCCGGCGTTATAGGCGGCCAGGGAAAGTCTCAGATCGTCATTGAAGCGATCCAAGAGGTATTTCAGGTACTTCACCCCGCCTTTAATGTTCTCATGGGGATCGAAGGGGTTGGCGACATTAAGCCGCTTGGAGGTCTCCGGCATGAGCTGCATCAATCCCTCCGCCCCCTTGGACGAGATGGCGTAGGGGTCAAAGCACGACTCGGCCCTGATGATCGCCTTTACCAGGGCAAAATCGACTCCATGCAGGCCGCAGGACTCAGTAATGAGGTGATCGTATTTATCCGTGTCGGGCTTGGCGATTTTTTCTACTTCTGCGGGATGGCCGGCGCGTTCTTTCATATAGACGCGGTAACGGTTGTGGGTAGGGGCGTTGGAAAAGTGCATCACCCCTTCCTTATCTACGTAGAGGAAGATATCAGCCAGGGCAGGTGTGGGGGCCATTGCTGCGAAAAGCAAAATCCCTACTATGGCGGTAAAGCGCACTGCTTTCCCTCCCATGCACCTGATTTGACTCAAAAATTACATCTTCTTTTTACACTTTTCCGAGAGTAAAGTCAAGAGGAAAAATCGTACCACTTGAGTGGAAGGGGGATAGCGGATCAGGGGGGCGTTTCCCGCACGAGCAGGCTTCTACATGAACCGCTCGAAGCGTTCCTTCTTTGCCTTGCATACCGGGCATTGCTCCGGCGGCTCCTCTCTGGCACACAGATAGCCGCACACCTTGCATCGCCATACCGGGTAAGCGAGCGCGGTTTCGCCTACTGCAACCGGCTGCGGTGGTCGGCTCTCCTTCATCCGTTTCCTCTCGGATGCCGGGGGGCGCCTTTCGGGTATCGTCTGGGCCGTCCTTTCCCCCCTGAGGATCTCCCCTGATACGTAGAGGGCACAGTAACACGATCCATAGTCAGTCAGATCCGGATCGCGATAGTCGCAGGGGCAGATAATGTCGAGGTCATCCGCTTTGCTCCCCGAAGCCAGGCGGCAGGGACACGCCCCATACCCATATCGCGCCTCGTTTGCCAACAAGCCCCGGATCAGATCCTTGGTGAAGGCGACGTCGGGATGCAGATGATATCCCCCTGACTCCGCCTCTGCCTTGAGACGCTGATACTCGGCATCCACCTTTGCTTCGGATATCTCTCTAGCCGGCATCGGTCAGCAACCCCCTAATCTCCTGTTCCTTGAAGCCGACGATACATTTGTTGTTGTCGATCACCAGCGTCGGGAATGTGCACTCCGGGTTCCATTTGGTTATCTCCGTGACGACCTCTGCCTGGGCGTCATCGGCGAGGAGATCTACGTCCACATAGTGATAGTCGGCCTCCAAATCATTGAGCAGGCCCTTGGTCTTCTTGCACCACCCGCAGGTGCTGAGGGCATAGAGGGTGATATTCTTCTTTTTCTTGCCTTTCACGTGCTTCATGTGTTTCTCGACTGGCATCTTTCCGACCTCCTTCAAGGCTAGACTGTGCTGCCATTAAGTCGCTGCAGATTCATTCCTCTCAGTCTTCTCGTATGATGCAGGAGTCGTCTGTCAACGACTCTATCACAATAACCATGGCCGGACAATAATCAACCCCTTGCTTGCGCAGGCCTTGATTTTTCGCTGGATCTCTGCTATGAAATAGATCTCAATGAAAAGGCACAGCAAAGGGGGATGGATATGGAGGATCTAGCCAAGCAGCTGCCGAAGATGACCATCAAGGAGCTCCGGGACATAGCCAAGGAGCTGGGGGCCGAGGGCGTGAGCGGCATGAAGAAGGAGGATCTCCTGGAATTCATCCGTAAGGCCAAGGGGATCACCGAGCTCAGGCCGCACAAGGTCGCCAAAAAGAAGGCGAAGAAGGAGCTGAACGTCAAGGAGCTGAAGAAGGGCATCATCTCTCTCAAGGCTAAGCGGGCAGAGGCCCTGCAAAAGGGTGACAAGCGGTTGGCCACCATCTACAAGCGCCGAATCAGCAGGCTGAAAAAGCAGACCCGCAAGGTCGCCAAGCCTGCCGCGGGAACAGGCGGATGAAAAAGATAGCCCCTTCCATCCTCTCAGCCGATCTGGCACGCCTGGGCGATGAGGTCGAGGAAGTCATCGCGGCCGGGGCCGACTGGATCCACGTCGATGTGATGGACGGGCACTTCGTCCCCAATATCACCATCGGTCCCGTGGTAATCAAGGCCCTCAAAAAGGTGGTGAGCATCCCGTTGGATGTCCACCTTATGATCGAGAACGCCGATCAGTACCTCGATGCCTTCATCGAGGCCGGGGCCGATATCCTCACCGTCCAGGCAGAGGCCTGTACCCACCTGCACCGGACCGTGCACGCCATCAAGGAAAGGGGAATCCGGCCCGGGGTGGCACTCAATCCCGCTACCCCCCTGGAGAGCCTCGCGTACATCCTGCCCGATATCGACCTGGTGATGATCATGACGGTGAACCCGGGCTTCGGGGGGCAGGAGTTCATCCCCACGATGCTACCCAAGATCGAGCGGCTCAAGGGGATCATCACCAAACAAAAGCTGAATTGCGAGATCGAGGTGGACGGCGGGATCAAGGTAGAAAACATCGGGGAGGTGGCGCGCCGCGGGGTGGACATCTTTGTCGCGGGCTCGGGGATCTTCGGTGCCCGCGACCGCAAAGAGATTATCAAGCGGATGCGCAAGGAGATCGGCGCCTAAAAAGTTGACAACCCCCTTGCCCGGCTTTACAATACCTGATGTGGCGGTGTAGCTCAGATGGTTAGAGCATGCGGCTCATATCCGCAGTGTCCGGGGTTCAATTCCCTGCACCGCCACCAATAATCTTTACTACTTAAACTTCCCGCTTCACCCTAATTACCCTCTCCCGTACTCATCTTCATGTTAATCCCCTCGATCTGGTCACAGACTCAGACCTAGAAATCCTGATACTGCAATAAAAAAGAGGCTTGAACAATTGTCACCTTTTCTCCTATTGGACGGATTTCCCATATTGTACGAATGTCACTTTTAATCCATATTACCGAAAATGACGACGTAGCATACCCTCCCAAACTTGATTTTTAAAGGATTCTTTTGTTTCCAACGTGCCGTAGATATGGTATAATAGACTTCTTCCAAGAACAAACCGGAATGCCCTATATTAATGGGACGTTTTATCAAGGTTAGATCAGGGGAGGGAGGGTACAATGAGTTTGATGGACATTGCAGCGCAAGCAGGTTCGACGAGTGAAAACGTTCAGAAGTTGATTCAGGCAGGGGAAGGCTCTCCAAGTCTGGCAGGCCGGATCGGAACGACCTCGGCAAATATCACCGCCTTCATATCCGGCAGCGCTTACGCGGCCATCGCCCAGGCTCTGGGAACGACGACCAGCGACGCGCAACTACTTCGTGACATGATTGGAAGAGAGGGGGCAATCGGGCTCATTCTGGGGCTCGCCTCTGGGATTGGGTTTGCGGAGAAGAACAGATGACACCCAAACCAAGCCCGCATGCAACGACGCGTGGCGCCGCGCATGAGGGCTGACGCCGCGCCTGCCGAGAAACCTCATTTGCCGTCTCGTGCTAATTTCCCGATAAAAAAATGCCAATGAACGTTTTACAACGTTCACTGGCACTTTTTAAGCTTTTAACATCCTTTCGTCAAATCACCAAGGCTGGATCGTCCCACCGTATATTCACGGACTACTCGAACGCAACCTCCTTACAAGATAAAAGAGTACCTTAAAAAATCTTCCCTTTGGTATCGATCCATGTACCGTCCTTTTGGCGGCACATTGTATGCCGACTATCATGCTTTTTCTTGTCCTGCGCCCAAATTGTAATCTGTATCTCCTTGCAGGACATACCATTTTTTTCAAACTGCCTGATAAGCGTGGCGGTGCCTCTGTTTTTTTCCTCCGGGTTCTCCCACGTGGTTGTTGAACCGATTTCTTCGTCTTCTAATATCACCAACACATTTGCCCTAATCAGCTCGAAATCCTCACGGGCGAGCCCTTTCGTATCCTTGAGCTCAAGGGATGAGGTGATTGATCTACTCAGGTCCCCGGCAATAGTAAAGGGCGACGCCACGATGCCCTCTATCACACCGCCTGCTGCCTTTTTACCGCTCTCTTTGGCCACTGTTTGCGCCTTACTGGCCACCTGGTCGGCCTGCTGGAGGATCCCGGGGAGGGCCTCGCGCGTTTTTTGTAGCTCAGCCAAGATATCAGGCATGATGACGCGCACTTCTCCGACTTCTTTAGTTATCGCCTGCGCTGCCGCAGAGACGTTGTCGATGGTGGACCGTATCGCCGGTATTTCATTTCGGGTCGCCTCTACCTGATCTAAGATCGGGGGTATGGCTTGGCGAATTTTGGCTGCTTCTTTCACGATCGGCGCGAGCTTTTCACTGGTCTTTCCCACTTGGTCAAGAAGCTGCGGCGCTTCTGTCCTCGTCTTGCCGATTTCATAGGCAACATAGGCAAGGCTCAGCGCCAGACAAAACAGGCTCAAGGAAAGAAACATCCGTCCCCAAAATGTTAACTTGTCCATGACAACCTCCCTCTGGTTACTTTATTTCCTTTTCAAAACCAACCACGAGCCGTTGAAAATTCGCTGTCGTTTATTCCTTTTTTAAACCACGCTTATTCTGACCGGCCCGTCTTATCCCTTCAATACCTTAGAAATAATTGTATCAATAGATAGACAGATGTGTCTATTTGATTTTGTAGTATCCCGAGGCCAGGGGGGTGAAGGAGGGGTCAAGGAAGCTTTTATGAGCCGAGGCGTCAAAAGGGAATGGCGAGGCAACTCAAGACACTGTTTTTACGCTTTACGCGAACGCAAAGTTCTTCTCGTAAAAGACCCGCAGACAGGCATCGACGACATCGGGATCATACAGCTCGCCCTTGTTGTGCAGGATTTCCTCCAGCGCCATCCCTATGCCCTGGGCCGGACGGTAGGGTCGGTGCGAGGCCATGGCCTCGATAACATCGGCGACTGCCAAGATCCGCGCCTCCAGCATGATCTGATCACCGGACAGCTCCTGAGGATAGCCGGTGCCGTCCATCAATTCGTGATGTTGCAGAACGATCGTGGCAACGGGCTGGGCAAATTCGATCCCCTGTAATATATCATGACCTATCTGGGGGTGGGCCTCGATGATATTGAACTCGGGCTCGCTTAAACGCGTGGGCTTAACGAGGATTTCCGTGGGGATATTGATCTTGCCGATATCATGCACAATAGATGCCAGGCGGAGCCACTCGCGTTGCTCATCGGGAATGGCCATTTCCTCGGCAATGGCACAGGCAAGGGTCGTCACCCGTTTTTGATGGCCAGCGGTAAAGGGGTCCCGTATCTCGCTGACCGCGGCAATGGCCGTGATCGTCTTCTCCAGGTTTTTTTTCATTCTCACGAGGCCCCGCTTGAGCTTCTGCTCCGAGCGGGCGCGCGAGGCGATCTCTTCCTGCAGCTGTCTGTTCGCCGTAATAAGCTCGGCCGTGCGCATTCTCACCTGCAGCTCCAGGCTGTTATAGGCGTCTAACACTTCCTTCTCAGCAAAGCCAAGCCTCTGTGCAAGCCGCAAAACAGAATACGCAATCGGTGGGGCTATTAAAAGAGGGATGATGAAGGAGGAGAGGGTGGCAATAGGGGTGATTTCGCCTAATAGGGTGCCGATGCAGACATAGACTACAAACGAGGAAAAAACGGATAAGACGGTAGCTATGATGGTCGCCTTGACGATGCCGAATCGCCGCACGAAGTTGCGAAATACGATCCCTTTTTTTACCCTCCACAAAGAGTCACCAAGCATTCAACCGCTCCAATCGCAGAATCATCACCGATGTGTTATTGCCTAGAAAATAAGCCTCCACTATATTCCTCTCCCCTTGAGGGGAGAGGATAAAGTCCCGCACCCCTTTCCATAAATCAGGGAATACGGGATGTCGCAGAGCGACAGTGAGGGGTGATATAGAAAAATTTCGGTCAGGCACCCCCTCACCCTGACCCTCTCCCCCAATTGTTGGGGGGGAGAGGGTAAAGAGAAGAGATTCTCATCGTTCGTGGGTGACGCACCGTCATGCCTAAGGTGGCTCTGACCAAAGGACCACCTTTGGCCAAGAGGCCACATCCCATCCGTAAAACAGTCATAGACCCTACAATTATCACTGCAATAAACATGCCGAATACCGGGCCAGAACAACTCTCAGCCGCCGGTTGCCACTCGCGGTTGGATCAAGGCCTATCGTTTTATCGCTCCTAGGCCCCCTTGGCGTGGATGCGAAAGAACTCCCACATAAGATCATTGGCTGAGATCTCGGTCGTCGTGGGGCCCAGGAGGAGCCGGGCATGCGGCTGCCCCGGCCACGTATGCCCTCCCCCGATGATCTTGTACAGAACGATGTTCTGACTGTCCCTTCCCGCTCTGTACGTATACCTGATGACGCGGGTGCCGTCATTATGCAGGGCCGGGAGCTCTTCCACAAGGGGAATCGCTCTGGCCTGGTTGATGCCTAACCAGAGCTTGATCGTCTCTTCCACCGGCATATACGAATTCTTTATTACGCTCCTGGAGCCGCGCCCTCCAGCATAGGGAACGTATCGATCATCTGTCCCATGAAAATGGATAATCGGCATAGCCGCTTGGATGGTACCGGGATCAATGGTCAGGGTGCCTGCGACAGGGGCAATGGCCGCAATTAGACCCGGTATCTCCGCGGCAAGACGATAGGCCATCATGGCCCCGTTGGATATGCCGGTGACATAGACCCGGGAGGGATCGACATGGTACTGCCTGATCATATATGCGATGAGCTGGCGGATGAATGCCACATCGTCGATTGCATGCTTTTCGGCGTAGCTGCAGCAGCTCCCCGCATTCCACGTCAGAAACCTTTTGAGCCTTCCACTGCCGTTCGGATAGACAGCGACAAAGCCGTATCGCTCCGAGGTCCCGGAGAGCCCGGAAAAGCGCTCCATCGTCTTACCATTAATGCCCCCGCCGTGGAGCGCAATCACGAGTGCGGGATTGGTAGCTGCCAGGTTTTTCGGGCAATGGACAAGAAAGGTGCGCGACGATGAGCCTACGGCAAGCGTGTATTGCTTGGTGTCGGCGTAGTTATGCGCTGCACTACAAGCGGAGAAAAGCATTACCGCCACTACCAAAATGAGCCTTTGCGTTAGTGTCATGACCTTGTTTTTCAACGGCAGCGCTCGCTCGTTTATAGAAAGAGCAGCGAAGAGCACATCATCTTTTTCCCCGTTTATAAACTATATAAAGTAATACCCTGGAACGCAAGGGAAAAAAGACGAATGCGGATCTGGTTGACTTTGCTTCTCTGCTAAGGTAATGATATGGAGATCGTCAAGCGGGCGAGACTATGAGGATAAACAAGTATTGTTTTATCATCGCGTCCGGTATCGGCTTACTGCTCCTTTGCTTATTGAGTTCCCCTGTCTTTGCCACCGAGCAGTATGCAGTCCAAACAGGCAAGGGGTGCATCTTTTGCCATCAAGAGAGTACGGGCGGCCCGCTCAAGGCCGTTGGCTTTGCCTACATCAATAACGGCTATCACTACCCTATCTCCGAGCGCATCTTACAAAAGGCCAAGGCCTTGCAGACGCCCTTTCATAAGACCCTACGCTTCATCGTCGGGTACCTCCACCTCCTGGCAGCGGTCGTATTCTTCGGCGCGATCTTTTATATCCACATCTTTATCAGGCCTGTCCGGCTGATCGGCGGCATTCCCAAACACGAGCGTATCCTCGGGGTCTCGTGTATGATCACCCTCGCCCTCACCGGCACCTATCTGACCTGGGCGCGCATCAGCAGGTTAGGGCAGTTCTTCGACAATACCTTCGGTCTCATGCTCTTTATCAAGATCATCCTTTTCCTCGTGATGGTAGCCCTGGGCGTCATCGCCATTACCTTCATCCATCGGCGCATGCAACAAGCAGTCAAAAAGCAAAAGAGACCTCGTCTGGGGGATGCCGTCACCATGACGAACCTTGCCTTGTTTGACGGCACGAAGCGCAAACGCGCCTATGTGGTCTATGCAAAACGGATCTATGACGTCACGGCCAGCCCCAAATGGAAGGGCGGCAGACACCTCGGCAGACACAGCGCGGGCGCGGACCTCACCCAGGCCCTCGCAGGCGCACCCCACGGCCCGGAGGTCTTCGAAAAGGTAAAATATGTCGGAGAGATCTCCGAGGCAGAAGATACGGCGCAAGCACTCTCCCGCGCCCAAAAGGCCTTCATCCGGATGGCCTATATCAATCTGGTTATTATCTTCTTGATCCTCGGCTGTATCAGCGTCTGGCGCTGGGGTTTTCCCGTGCGGCTGATACCTGAGAGCAGGGCCGAGGTCATCTCAGGTGCCACCTGTATCGCCTGTCATCGCACACGGACGCCGGGAATCTATCATGATTGGCAGGCAAGCGTCCATGCTAAGGTGGGCGTAGACTGCCATAAGTGTCACCAAACGAGCAAGGAAAGCAACTTGTTTAGCGCTGCCCATCTGGAGATTGACCCTCATCCCATCACGGTGGTGGTAACACCCAAAACCTGCAGCAGTTGCCACCCCAAGGAGGCCGCCCAGTACGCTCGGAGCAAACACGCCCATACCTATGAGATCATGTGGAAGATCGATCGCTGGCTCAACGACGGCTTGAACAATGCCATTGAGCGCACGAGCGGCTGTTACGCCTGCCACGGCTCCGTCGTGAAGGTCGATAAGGGAAAACCGATAGCAGGCTCGTGGCCCAACGTCGGCGTAGGGAGAAAGAATCCTGACGACAGCGTCGGCAGCTGCAGTAGCTGCCATACCAGGCACAAGTTCTCCATCTCTGAGGCGAGAAGGCCCGAGGCCTGCGACCAGTGCCATCTCGGTCCGGATCACCCCCAGATAGAGATCTACAATGAATCCAAGCATGGCACCATCTACCATGCCGAAGGCCAAGCGTGGAACTGGAACCCTGATGATCGACGCTGGCAAGCAGGCAGGGACTACCGCGCCCCGACCTGTGCAACGTGTCATATGTCGGCTGCCCTCGATGTGCCGGTAACGCACGACGTCACCGAGAGGCTCGCCTGGGAGCTGCAGGCCCCTTTAACCGTGCATCCGAGCGAATTCGCCGCCTTTCCTGCAACTACGGCATGGAAAACGGAACGCGAGAAAATGAAGCGGGTCTGCCTGCAGTGCCACGCCCAGCAATGGGTTGACGCCCATTTTGTGAATCTCGATCAGGTGGTGAGCAATTACAACGACAACTATTTCAAACCGATAAAGGGATTGATGGATTCCTTGTATAAAACCGGCCTGCTCTCAAGCCGCAGCTATTTTGATGAGGAGCTCGAATGGGACTTTTACGAGCTCTGGCATCATGAAGGGCGCAGGGCCCGGATGGGTGCCGCCATGATGGCACCCGACTATGCGTGGTGGCATGGCTTTTATGAGCTGAAGCACCGTTTCGTCAGGATTAATCAAGAGGCAGAAAAGCTCAAGAAGGGTCAGAAGGCTACTATCTATAAAAGATTTCCCGGAAGATTTGAAAGATAGGCACGGCCCTTTATAATTCACCCTGGCCGCCTGCTTCGCGTAAGCCCAAAAAGCCGGCGGTAGCACCCCTCGCCGCTAACAGTGCAAGTGACAAGCAAACCACCTTCGATACATGAACAAACGTTCAAGTGCATCAAGAGGTTATAGATGCTTGTTGAAATAATAAACCATTGAAAGGAGGATGAGATGGCAAAAAAATCACCTAAAACAGCCATGTGCCAGATTTGCAAAAAGCGAAAGACGCTCAACGAGGTCTTACCAGGAACGCTGGTCCGCGATCCTATCGTTGAGATAATCATGAAAGAACATCCCGATTGGGCACCCGATGGTTTCATTTGTCTCGAAGACCTGAATCATTTCAGAGCGGAATATGTCCGCAATATTCTTGAAACGGAGAAGGGCGAGCTTTCGACATTAGAGGAACAGGTTATGAAGAGCCTGAGAAAGGAAAAACTGCTAGCCAAGAACATCAACATCGAATTTGAGGAGCAGTTGACACGCGGGGAACGGCTGGCCGATAGGTTCGCTGCATTTGGCGGAAGCTGGCGCTTCATCAGCATCTTTGCTGTCGTGCTCCTCGTCTGGATTGTCATGAATACCGCCGTGTTCATATGGAAACCCTTTGACCCATACCCCTATATTCTGCTTAACCTGGTCCTTTCGTGTCTCGCTGCCATGCAGGCACCCATCATTATGATGAGCCAAAACCGCCAAGAGGATAAGGATCGATTGCGCGCCCAACATGATTACCTGATAAACCTCAAAGCAGAGTTGGAGATACGCCAACTGCATGAAAAAATGGACCACCTCCTCAGGCATCAGTGGCAGCGGCTTTTGGAGATCCAGGCTATCCAAACAGACTTGATGGAAGGCCTCGCCCTGAAAAAGCCGCGCCGACGCGACACCTAAGGTCTTCCTGGCTATACTCCTGATCGAGGCCTCGGCAGCCTTTTCTCGCATCCCCCCTGCCCCCCTCTGCATCAACTATCGATCCCGCGATGACTTAGTGCGGCCGACTCTGTCGCGCTGCTATCCCCTACCATTTAGATATCTCTAATGAGGGGATGTCGTCTAACGACACATCCCCACATTAATATTTTGCCGCCTTGCGGCATGATGTCCTTAAAAGATTTAAAGGAGCATCATTATACAAAATGTCCCACCCTACTTTCTCCAAAAATCTAAATAATGGGATGTCGCTTTGCGACAGGAGGGGACTCTTTTCCCCCTGTGCCGATAACGATGTACAGCCCAAAACGCAATGCCGATGACAGCTATTGACCCGAGAATAAGCCGTTCATAGCGCTTGATGTCGCCCAGTATAATTTCCAGGATGCTGCCGAAGAGGTATCCGCCCCCCCCTATGACGATAGCCCACATCAGGGCGCTGATGGTATTGAGTAAAATAAATCTTCTTGTCGGAACCGAGCTCATGCCGATGACAAAGGGTGTTACCGTACGCATGCCGTAGAGAAACCGAAACCCAATGATCAGCGGGGTTTGAAATCGTGCAAGCAGCCGTTGTGCCTTATCGACCCGTTCCTTCCATAAAGGGCGGCGGGCCAGGAACCTTTGGCTATGGGTGCGGCCCAAGTAAAAGAATAGCTGGTCCCCGCAGAGGCTGCCGATAAACGCGGCCAGGATCACCCACGGCAAGGCGAGGTAACCGCGGTGTGCGGCGAAGCCTCCGAGTATTAAGATAGTCTCACCCTCGGCAAAGGTGCCTATAAAAATAGCCCAATAGCCGTACGTCTTTAGAAGGGTTTCAAAAGGAATCATGGATCGCTAGACATCCACTGAGGGATTCGTTGTGTCTCTCTGAAAATCATTTACTCCAAGGTATACCATTTCCAACAGTAGAGGCACATAATGTTTGCGAGGGGATCACCCTTCAGTCTATAGTGAGGCGACGCTGGAAAGAGTTAGCCGAACAAAATCCTTAATGAATTAACGAGAAAATACAGAGATAACAGAATGAGCACAAGCCCCAGCGCGATATAGATCTTCTGCATAGCCTTGTTTGAGAAAAACTTTTTGGCCCAATGCAGAGCAACGGCGAGGGCGGTTAGGTACGTGGCGAGCCCCAAGGCACCACACAGGACAAAGGAAATAGCGAGGACAGGAGTAAAGGTATCGACCAGATCGAGATGCCTCACAATTTGCACGCCGACGAGCCACCAGAAGATCATCATGGGATTGACTACCGAAAGCGAGAAACCGGTGATCAATGCTATACGTCTGCTCTTTAGAAAAGAAGGGGTAAACTTCAGGAGATGCGCCTTGGTGCCTTCCCTCAAAGTTAAGAACGCCAAAACCCAGAGAATGACTGCGCCGCAGAGCTCAAAGATGGCGACGGCCTTTTGGTTGCTAAAAAAGGGGGCTACCCCAAAGACAGCGATAACGCCGTACATAAAATCGGAAGCAAGAGAACCGCACACCACCATCACAGCAGCCCAGAGGTGATTATGCAAGGAGCGTTTCGCAATCTCGATCTGGGATGGCCCAATAGGAATGGCACTCACGAAACCGAGGCTATATATTACCAGCAGTAATAAAAAAGTGCTCATATACCTTTAGATAATTAAAGGGTTATAGAGGACTATAACCTTTTTTAAATTTAAAGAAAAGATATTAAATTCTTATTTTGAGATTCACCGTCCTATGCTTGATTGCATGTATTAAACCCTTTGTTTTATCCCGATTGCTATCTATTACCGATACGAGGTCGGTGGTCCCCAACTGGCTCCCTATTAACAAGAAACCTCTGCGAACCTACCAGTGTATTTTCTCTTCAAAATCTTACCCTTGCATAAAAGATCTTTTTAGCCATTGCCGCTGCAACGATAAAGGGTGCTCTTATCCCCAACAACATGACAAGAAATAGCAGAAGTATCTGCTGCGATGCAAAGGGCCCTGCCAGAGAGGTGCGAGGCAACATAGACGTCACCCCCACGGTTATCACCGTTGCTACTGGCAAATCCTCCCCGGACTTATTTTTGAAAAAACGAGACCATAGTGTCCCCATACTTGCGTTGCTGAGAGAGTTCCAGACCGACGGGCGGGAGGATCCGGTCTCTCGACGCGTGTTCGGCCACGATGACCCCGGTTGCGGCGAGGATACCACGCCGTACGATCTCTTCGATGGTCTTTCCCACCACGTCCTTGCCGTAGGGGGGGTCCATAAAGATAAGGTCGAAGACCTCCCCCCTCTCCCCCAGCACCGTTATCCCTTTCTTGGTTGGCAAGGGGAGGACCCATGATCTCGATTGCAACCCGAGGGCCTTCAGGTTTTCCTTAAGGACGGTAAGGGCGCCCTTGCCCTGTTCCACAAAGACCGCCTCCCTTGCCCCGCGGCTCAGGGCCTCGATGCCCAGCGAGCCGGTGCCGGCAAAGAGATCGAGGACCCGCTGGAAGGTCCATGCGGGACCCAGAATGTCGAAGATCGCCTCGCGGACCCGGTCGGAGGTGGGCCGGATCAGCCTCCCCTTGGTGACAGAGAGCTGTCTCCCCTTGAACTCACCGCCGATGACCCTCACGACCCTTCCCTCTGCAGACGTTCCACCACCCTGGTCATCTGCCCGGAGTGGGTCCCGGCCCAGTAGACCTTCCGGCAGATGGGACAGCGGGAAAACTCTTGATGGGTGTGGTAGATATGGTCCGGCACTGCCCCCTTCGCCTCCTCGGGGTCTATCGCCTCCAAAGGGGCGTTACAGGCGAGACAGCGGGAGAAGAGCATTCCTTGGTTGACAAGGATGTGGAAGTGCCGCACCACCTCCTTGAGCTGCCGGAAAGGGTTGTCTTCCCGGATCAGCAGCGCCTCTAGTGACCCCTTGGCCTTGAAGAGCTTGGTGTCCTTGGTGACGAGGGTCCTGCCTTCATCATGTGCCCGGCGCAGGATGCCCTCGAAGTCATCGGTGCGCCAATAGACGGTGTCGTAGCCCAGGATGCGGAGCCACTTGGCCAGTTTTCCCAGGGCCGTGTCAACGATAAAGGTCATCGGGCAGCGCGCTTGACCAGGTCAAAGGCCCTCTCGCGGGCCTTCGCCATAATCTCTTCTTCTCCCTCTACGCGTCCTCCTCGCATCAGGACCCTTCCGTCGCAGATGAGGGTATCGACGCAGGAACCATTGGCTGAGTAAATGAGGTCGGATGCCAGATGAAAGTGTGGGGTAAGCTGGGGAAGGTTCAGATCGACCAGGGCAATATCCCCCCACCTCCCCTTCTCGATGAGGCCGCTCTCCAGTCCGAAGGCTCGGGCCCCCTGAACCGTGATCATCTCCAAGGCCTCGGGCGCCGGCATCACCACCGGGTCACCAGTATGGAACTTTTGCAGCAGGGAGGCAAACTTGGCGCTCTCCAGCATATCGAGGTTGTTATTGGAAGAGCACCCGTCGGTCCCGAGGGCGGTGATCATCCCCCGCCGCCGCAGTTGAGGATAGGGGAAGACCCCTCCGACTGCAAGCTTCATGTTGGAGGTGGGGTTGTGCACCACCCGCACGTCGTGGGCCTTGAGGACATCCATATCTTCCTCGTTCAGCCAGACGCAGTGGCAGGCGACGAGATGAGGCCCCAGAAACCCGATCTCTTCCAGATACCGCACCGGCCGCTTCCCGTGCTCCTCCAGACAGCGGTTGGTTTCCTCCTCCCCCTCGGCGAGGTGAAAGTGGATCAAGAGACCTTTGTCCCGGGCAAATTGGGCGCACCATCGCAACGCCTCCTCCGAGACCGTATAGATCGCGTGGGGGCCCAGGGTGAAGGTCACCCGGGGGCCGAACGCCTCCCGGCCTTGATAGAGCTCTTCGTTGAGCGCTATCTGCTCCCTGGCCTTGTGCTGATCGAAGAGATCGATAAAGACGGCGCTGATGGCAGCCCTGATCCCCATCTCCTCAACGGCCCTGGCCGTACCGCGCCAGTGCCAGTACATGTCGTTGAAAAAGGTCGTCCCTGTCTTGATCATCTCCAGGCAGGCCAACTTCGCCCCCCAGTAGACGTCCTCCTCCGTCATGTGGGCCTCGACGACCCATATCTTGGTCTCCAGCCACTCCTTGAGCGGCATGTCGTCGGCATACCCCCGCAGCAACGTCATGGCGGCGTGGGTGTGGCCGTTGACAAAAGAGGGGATGGCCGCCTTCCCCGCTCCTGGGATCACCTCGTCGGCCTTCACCTCTAGGTTGTCGCCGATCTCCTTGATCCTGTTCCCCTCGATAAAGATATCCGTGGTCTCGCCGTTGAGCCGCACGCCCTTAATGAGGATGCTCATGCCAGCTCCTCCATCACCCGGAGCAAAACCTTATGGACCGCAGCGGCATTCTCCTGACCCTTTTGAGAGATCTCTTTCTCAGTCAGGGGTTTTTCAATAATGCCGTGGCAGTAATTGTCCACCGAACAAATGCTCGCGTAGGGCAGCCCCACCTCTTGGCAGAGGGTAGCCTCATGGGCCATGGTCATTCCGACCACGTGGCCGAAGTTCCTCAGCATGGCGATCTCCGCCTTGGTCTCGAGGCGGGGGCCGATGGTCTGGATATAGACCCCCTCTTTGACGCAAGTCACCCCTGCCCCCTCGGCGCCTTGAATCAGGCTGCCCCTGAGCCCGGCATCCAGGCTCGGGGTAATGTGCACGACATGGTGATCGTAAAAGGTCAAGATCTCCCAGGGGCTGAGGTAGTCGTGGGGGATCACAATTCTGCCCGGGGGCAACTCCTCCCTGAGGCTCCCCACCGAGTTGACCCCGATCACCCCGCTCACCTCCAATTTTTTGAGGGCATAGATGTTGGCGCGGTGGTTGATACGGTGAGGAGGGATCCCTTCAGGGCCATGGCGGGAAAGGAATATCACCTCTGTGCCCCCCAGACGACCGATAAGGAAATGATCCGACGGCGCCCCAAAGGGGGTTTCCATCGTTTCCTGTTTAGCTGCCTCTATCCCCGCCAGGGAGAAGTTCCCTCCCGCAATGATTCCCTTCATGATCCCTCCTTCTCATCGTGCATAATACGAAAAAGGGAACGGGGTTGTCAATTTTCTCCGGTTTCTCGCATCATTCGGCGGAGCTTCCCTCGACTAGCTCGGGATACTGAGTTTATCGAAGTATCCCTCGATTGGCTCGGAATGCCGAGTTTATCGAGGCA
>Ga0214474_1000684_pt1 | contig 16328 bp, 12 predicted proteins | sample RVTome_2_FD_187335 | JGI IMG/M metagenome (GOLD analysis project Ga0214474, IMG submission 187335) | Soil microbial communities from uranium-contaminated site in the Upper Colorado River Basin, Wyoming, United States - RVT95D214 HiSeq ...
AGCGGGGCATTATTTCTAACGGGGTGAATATGAAATTAAAGAATGGGTGTTTAATCCTTCTGATGTTTTCCTGGGTGTTTTTGAATAGTAGCTGCAGCTACATGGTGAAAAATGACCGACACCAGATTTATTCAAAACCCAAATATGGTATAGATAAGTTTGTAGTCGTTCAGGGTTATAATCTGCATTATGTGGAAGCAGGAGAGGGAGAACCCATCCTCCTCATCCCCGGAGCCTTTAGCACATACAGACACTGGAATAGAATCATTCCATACCTTTCTACTCGTTATAAGCTGCTTTGCGTGGACTATCTTGGAGTAGGAGATTCTGACAAGCCTAAGTCTGGGTTTGGTTACACCATCGAGGAACAGACCGATTTGATCGTAAAGATGATCGAGGCATTACAAATCTCGAAAATTCGGATCTTTGGGGTCTCTTATGGGGGAGCGATTGCCTTAAATCTTGCCGCTCGGTTCCCGGAAAAAGTGGGCATGATTATTTCCATCGAGGGTAATGGCATTAAACATCAGAATACTCCTTATAAGCCCATGAAAGGCTTCTTGAGATGGCCTGTGGTGGGAGAGATTTTCACCGGGGTGATTCGTTCGGGAATTGCTGACAAGCTTGTTTCAAAATCGGTGATGGGGAAGGCATGGGAAGAGATGAATGAGACTGAGAGAAAGGAGATTATTGAGATCGTATCTCAAAATAACAAAACGGCTTCACGCATCTCGTGGTATCGGATCTCCCGGACGATCGAGACATCGAAAGATTTTACTGATGAGGCCAAAACAATCCAAACACCCGTTCTTTATCTATACGGGGGGAACTCCACCTATCATGATATGGCAGAGACCAATGCAGAGTTTCTGAAAGCCCATCTTCCCAATGTCGAGATTGTGCGGGTTAAAGATGGTATCCACGATTTAGAGCTACAGAAGCCGAAAGAATTGGCAGCCATCGTTCTGCAATTTCTGGCCAAGAACGGGACTGCGCAGCAGGGCAAAATAACCAAATCCCAAATTTCAATCCCCGAATAGATTCCAATTAAAAATAATTGAAATTTAAGTGTTATCTTTTCCCTGTCATTCCTGCCGAAGCTCGCCTCGGCGAAGCCTGGGCAGGAATCCAGGAATTCCTGTTTTGTTCTATGAGACAACAATTTCATCCACATATTTTACCCAGTCGTAACCATAAGCATCTTCATAGACCAATCTGAGGGGAAAACCATGTTTTTGAGGAAGCGTTTCCCCGTTTATACGATAGGCTAAAAAGATCTTTTTTTGATCGAGTGCTTTCAACTGAATTCTAACACGCTTTTCATGGGCTCCAACGACATCGATATATTGGGCCTCCTGTTTAATCTGCGCCTCCTGGAGTAAACTCTTCAAATTCACCCCTGTCCAGCGACCGTTATTGGAAAAGAAACCGGGACAGATGAGCAGGACCGTCTCCGTCAATGAGGGATACTTGAGAATTTGATCGTAATTGAGTGAAAGGGGGCGCCCCACCTTTCCCGTAACCTTGAGTCGATAAGTATTTAAGTCAATGGCCACATCCGTGGGCCCCATGGTCCCAAATTGATTGAGAGGATCGATTTCAAGATTTCGGCTGTCAATCTCTGCTGGATTCATATCCTTGAGCTTACTCTTGGAGAATCCCTTTGGAAGGAGCTGCTTGGCCTTGGCCCAAGTGCTTGAGACAAAACCCCAACCCAACAAAAAGGTTCCAAGTCCAATTTTTAGAAATATTCTTCTCGTCCACATAAAATAATAATAAAACAGTTTTTGAGGGAAAGAAAGGGAATTGGAGAAGGCCTCAAAAGGAGGGGATTTGGATATTTGAATGTAATGACGCCTCTATCCTTTTTTGATAATGTTCTATTTTAGGAACACCAAGGCTGGATGTGCCGGAGGGCCTGTATCAACAGGAAATTGGTGAAGTTTTTCGCCCAGTTCACATAAAATGGCAGACGATCCGAAGGTACCCTGGTTTCCTCCGCACACGCCCGGTAGGCTTCCCAAAAACCATTTCGCCCTTTGGAATTGGGGGTATCCATGATTTTAACCGAGGAACTCCTTTTGATTTTAAGAGGTTAGATAGCAATCGAACATTTAATGATAGACGGAATTATTATATCATAATATAATACTTCCGTCTAATATCTGTTGAGCGGCGCGTTTCACGCGCCGCTCAACGGCGAGCTGCTTCGCCAGCGTCTTGTGGGCGGCGCAATAAACAAAAACATAAAAAACGCGCCGCCCAACAATCCGTTGGAGCCTCGCGGCGCCTCGCCGTCTGATTCCGTCAGCCGGCAACCGGCGCCCGCTCGGCTCAGCTCGCCGTTATAGGTAAAAATAAGTGGAGCAACTTGGCAAGAGGATAAAGATTTTGGGTTCTGAGATTCAAATATCATCGCCTAAGAATATATTCATGTTAATATTCTTGCCAATCTGGCTTATCGGGTGGACAATCGGTGGCGCATTCGCAATTAAGGCACTCGTTACAGGAGAGGTGAAAGAGGCATGGTTTTTGTTAATCTGGCTCTGCGGTTGGATATTTGGTGAAGTATTCGTGTCGTATGCCTTTCTATGGGGTGCTTTTGGACGCGAGATCATTTCAGTCAAGAACGGAATCGTAAGGATAAAGCGCTCGATTTTTGGTTATGGCCCATCAACAGATTTCCAGGCAAATAGGGTATCAAATTTAAGAGCGTCAGGCTTTTTTGCTCCAATGATGAGCTGGAGTTTCGGTATGGCTTACTGGGGGCTTTCCGGAGGTACAATTGCTTTTGATTATGCTGGGAAGACCAAACGATTTGGCATTCACCTTAGTGAAAACGATGCAACTCAACTTGCAAGTACTTTGAAAAAAAGATTCAACCTATAAAAAGTCAATCAAGGCGACGGGGAATAGCTCCTGTCGCCTTTTTGCGAGGGCGTTTGCCCCCGCGCCTTATTTCCGTCGTTGAATCTGTAGAAAAAGTCTCCAAGCAGATTCTTGGGCGAGATGCAGAAAAAAATAACCTCACAGAATGTACCACAATCAATGATTTCATGCTTGGAAAGGTTAAATGACCCCTGAAAACCACACCTTAATTGTAGTGAGGAGGTTTTTCGACAGGCTCGTTAGCCCGTAAGATAAAGATATGAACATGAAAAACAAAGAGAGATTTCAAAAGCAATTCCGCCAACGGTATTTATTGCGGTATCACATGGGGGTAATCCTCCTTGCCGCTGGATTTTCAGGAGTTCTCATCTCAAAACTTCTTTTGGCACTGCATGTCGATAACTTCGTCCTCAGGTATGCCCTTGCGGTTATGCTCTCCTATCTCGTTTTCTTCTTATGCATCAGGCTTTGGCTTCTGTACGTATCTCCCAAAAGAACGGCCAAATCCAATTTGACCGATTGGCTTGATGTTCCGACTCCTTCTGGTGGGTCTACCGGCGAAGGCATCTCGGCTCTTCATGGCAGTGGAGGCAAGTTCCTTGGAGCAGGAGCATCAGGTTCCTTTGACGCACATTCGTCGATTGCCACCGAGACATCTGTGTCGACCATCGCAGAGGGGGTATCTGGTGACATAAGCGGAGTTGGCGACGTTGTTAGTGGGGCGGCAGACGCGGTAGGGGACGAAGGGGGAATAATTGGTATCGTAGTCCTTGCTGTCTTAGTGGCCATAGTCGCTGTCATTTTAGGCGGTGCAATGTATGTTATTCTTGAGGCCCCTGCCATTTTGTCTGAGGCAGCCTTCGAAGGATTGCTGGCTGCATCTCTCGTAAAAAAAACTCGTTTAATTGATGGCGAAAACTGGATGGGCAGTGTTTTAAAGGCAACCTGGAAACCGTTCATCGTCACACTTGCTTTCGCCATTCTCGCCGGGGTGATTTTGTGTGCACATTTTCCAGAAGCACATCGCATTTCAGATATTTTGAGGAGGGGCTAACGAGTAGGTGCATCGGACGTGGCAGAACGGCGGGCCACGCCGGTGACCATGATGTTGATGTTGTCGAAAAAGTCCCCAAGCAGATTTTTGAGTAAGATGCAGAAAAAAGTGACCCCATAGAATGTTTCATAATCAATGATCTCATGCTTGGGAAAGGTCAAGTGACCCCCGAAAACCACCTCTTAATCGTAGTGAAGGGATTTTGCTACAGGCTCGTTAGACGCACTACAATGTCTAAAAAAGGAGGGTGGAGGAATGAGAAAAGATGAACCGGATGTTCTAGATCTGCTGATCAGATCGTCAATCGGGTATGTGGAGAGCCAGATAGTGAGAGCTCAAAAAGGTAGCTTCAGCTTACTTCAAGCACTCTCCATTGCCAAAGACTTTGAAAGTGCGCTTCTCGAAAAGCAGTTTTTTAAACTAAGCAGTTCAGCTTCTAAAGAGATTAGGTCGGTTCTGACGGGTGTTGCTGGTGAGACAGAGAGACATCTGAACGCCATTGTTGAAGTGATAAATACTGAAAAGCGATAGAATAATTCATGAAGCACCTTTAGTGAATATAAAGTGATTAAACAGGTTAAGTTTAGATTACGCTCTCTGGAAACCAAAGCCAAAGCCTGCCATCCATCATGGTGTTCACTTCTGAAGAGATTTAGCGCTATTTGCCGGCTCTAATGAACAAGACCCCCAGCGTTTATATGACTATTTAACCAACCTGCCCAGCGTGGATAACAGTCTGTGCGACAATAGCCTGGCACGACAATTGCAAACAATTTTCAAGATTTGCACCGAAGTAACCAAATCACTGGTAGCAGCTCGGATGCAAAAAGTCGTCGGACAAGCCCGGGACGTTGCAGTAACCCTGGACCTGGGCTCCGATCTCTATAAGTTATTATCAGCCTATATGGAATCTGAATAAATCGATATGAAAAAAAAGGGTGTTCAATATTCGCTGATTATAAGCTTGTTTCTGGTGGCTTTGATTACTACTTTTGTGGTAGTCAATCTCATTCGCATTCCAGAACCTGAGGGTGTCTATGCCATGAAAGACCTGTCGCCCGCTTCATTATCGTCGGATAACGGCTACTATATGGTAATGGCTTTTTCCTATCCGCCGGAAGTGGACATCACCGCTTCGGATGTTTCTGCGGAGATAAGAAAAATATCGGATCCCGGACTCCTAAGCCTCAATGCGAAAGAAATTCGAAAAAAGGCTAAGCAACACGATGATCTGCATAGTAAACTTGTAATCAGAAAAAAAGAGGCAATTTTTCAAAAATTCAGCGAGCATTTTGACAAAATCGCTTCGTACAGAGATATACTGTCAGGTTTCTCAAACGCCAACCCGGTCTTAATGCAAAGGTATTCCCTACTATTGCAGGCCGGTAAGATAGAGGACTTTTCGCTTCCCTCCGTATCCTACCCACTTCCCGATTACACCGCCATTATGACTGCAGCAAATTTCTATACGGCCAGTCAAATCCTGATCGCCCTGGGAGGAAGATGGGAAGAAGGGGTAACAGGCATCCTCAAGCAGATCGCTTTTTATCGCACACTGTCCGCAAACAGCCGTCAGCCGGCGAACAAGATATTGTCTCTAGAGACGTTGAAGAATTCGTTCAGGGCCCTGGCATTCATCATGAACCATGAGAATTGTCCGAGGAATGTCTTTGCCCTGATTCTCACCGGCCTGACGCCGCTCAGAGATCCCGAAATAGGACTGAGAAATATGATCGTTTTTAATTTTCTGATGACAGTCCAGGGAATGGATGAGATTATCAGAAGTACCGGACCCCCATTTCAAGAAATCGGGGTGATTCAGGCGGGTTTTTTTCCATCGACCACCGATTGGCTGAACTTCCTGGCCAAGTTCCGCATTTTTTTGGACCGGAACCGGACCACCCAATATTTTCTTTCTGAAACCAACAAAATCCTGCAATTCGAAAAAACACCGCCCTTTCTCTGGAAGCAGGACCTGACTGACCTCACACCGCCCGAACCCACCAAGCGCCTCTTCTGGTGGTTTTCCAACCCCATCGGCAAAGCATTGATCGCCGTCGGTTATGACAATTATCAAAAACAAATTTTTGAAAAGCATCAAACCAAAGCCCTCTTCGACCTTGTCCGAATTTGTGCGGAGTTTCACCTGAAATGTACAGAGGCAAGATCTCCGACTGATCTTTATAAAGGCCTGGAGCATTTCAGTGCCATAGATCCCTTTTCGGGGAACCCCTATCTCTATGACGAAAAGAAACAGATTCTCTACAGTGTTGGGGAAAACAGGATCGATGACGGAGGAAACGGCACCCCTGATAATCGGGGAATGCCGCCAGACCTGATCATTTCATGCCGTTTTTTCAAAAGGCTAAAATAAGCAAATGGCAATCATGGGCATGCAGAAGGCTTCAGGGAAACTCAACAACAAAGCCATCCTTTTTGTCGTCATCATTTGGGTATTAGGTGGTTTTTCAAGCGCCGACGCATCACCACCGGCTTGTCATCGAGGTGAGGCTTCAATGTACATTCATTCCGATGTGGTTGTTGAAGCTGTTGTTATCCAATCGAGGCGATGGTCTCAGGGAACAACTCTTCACCTGGTTGCAAAATATAAGATTAAGGAGGTTTTCAAAGGAGACGTTCATAAGGATGAAATCTTGATTGTGACGGATACTTGCCATGACGAGCCTGTTCCAAGGGGGTTGTTAGGCTACCCAGTCGTTGAGGACTACTGTCGTGGTGGAATCGGACTCAATTTAACCGGTGTGAATCCAGGGGATGGAACACCCTTCATGAAGTCCGGAGAAAGGCCGACATGGATTCTGTTTCTCAAGAAAGACTTCAGAAAAGGCGCCCCGCAGTTGACATGGCGCGAGACCTCCAGAACTAGTTTCAGCGGCGGATGCTGGCAGAATCGGGATGACATTCCTCCGGATCAAAGAGAACAGTTTGATCGTCTGCAACAAATGCGAGAAGACATTAAGAACCGATGATGCCCCATCTCCGGTGTGACCAGGGGGCTGTCACAGCATAACGACGGCGACACCCTTGATGCTTTGAATCCGGGTTATCCGCGATTTTTACTTGGTTAAGGTTCTACAAATTATCAAGGAGGGAATCGATGGGATCTTTATTTATCAAATGGATGGTTGCTGGACTTGTTGTCGCGTTGTTTTATCCAATGCTGGTCTGCGCCCAGACGCCAAATATCGCTGGCAAATACACTCTTTATCGGGAAGGCGATATATTCGGAAAGGTTGAAAGCCACATGCGCATCATTCAGAATGGCAATACATTCTCGATCGGGATTGCTTCCCGAACAGGGAATCCTGCCATGGATTGGCAGGGAAACGGTGAAATCACAGGATACAGCGGATTTTATTTCTGGAGATTTGATGACGGCAAACAGGGGCAGACAACTTTCACGATAGACAAGGAAGGCAACCTGCATGGACATGTGCAAGGCTCCGGCATCAACTGGAAATATGTGGCGCACAGAGAGTAAAGGCTCCATCCGCCTGTCCGAGAGTAAAGTTCATTGGGTCGATATGCAATAGGCTTTTATAATCAAAATTTTGAGGTATGCTATGAACCAATCCAGATGTTTACATGCAGCCCCATCATGGAAAGTTTCGCATAGGCTCTTTGCTCTTTCATTAATCACCGCTTCCCTCTTATTCTTTCAGGCCCTGTCTCCGCTCGCGTCCTATGCCGACTGGATAGACGTGGAGACTCTTGAGGCAAGGCTTAATGCCCTTGAGACCACGGCCAATAAGATTGGAAAAGAAAGCGTCGGCCTTCTCGATGCCGTGGAAAAGAGCATCCTGAAGGATCTGGAAGCCAAGCGCCAGGAACTTATCAAACAGGTGGAACAGTGGAACCGGGACATAGACTCTGCAAGGGTCGAAGAACTTAACTTGAGTGTTGCCGAAGGCATGGTGATCGCTCAAAAAAACGGCCTGCCGGTTGCGAAACTGAAACATATATTCGAACTGACAAAAAAAATCATCCGGCAGGGAGAGTTCAAGATCCAAAAAATCGAACCGCCGAATAAAGAATCTTTCCGGATACAGATACACGACCCCTATGGGATAAGATTCTTGTGGGAATTCGATTATAAAGCCTACTACGACAATCTTTATAGTTACGTCCAATCAGATGAAGACGCCATCGCTGCGGAGAGGGCCGAGCAACAGGGATTCCGCGTCCATCTCTATAAGCGCGCCACATTGGCTTTCCTAAAGGCTCTTCTTGCAAGCAACGAGTCGCCAGGTGAGTGCGCCGGATCCACATCGCTCAAAATGGTGACCGTAAACGGAAAGAAGGTTCCGTCAACCGGCTGTTTTGATCCGGTCGTAGAACATTTGAAGGCCTATATGAAGGCCATCCAGAAGATAAGCTCAGCAGACGCAGACCTGCTTATGAATGAGGCCGAGATGCTCGTTGCCTACCAGCAGTATGCTGCCGATGTGATGGCTGGTGTCCCGGTGGTGGGTGATTTCCTAGATGTCTACGCAGTCTATGCAGGAGAGAACATCGCCGGGCTGAAACTGAGCGAGGCCGAGAGAGGTTTTACTGCCGTCATGCTTGCGCTTCCGGTGGTGGGGCCGGCTGCGGGAGAGATAATTCAGCAGGGGGCCAAGCGCGTACCTGGTTTTGAAGTCGCTACGACAGTCATATGTGACAGCCTGTCTTATCTGCTTAAGCGCAGTCAAGAGTCGACTTTGGGGATGATGGCCGCCGCTGGTAAGGAGGCGGCAAGCGATGCATTCCAGGCATCCTATAAGGCGTACCAGGCAACAGCTAAAATGTTAGCCAAGGAATGGGATGTTGCACTGGACAGCATTGATGAGTTTCTTGTCACGGTAGGCACCCGGCCGAACAAAAACACCCGGTTTTTAAACCAGGCCCTTGAGAATGGGTCATACGCACGCAGGGCCATCGCCGATCTTCCCGGCGAGGTAAGGACAGCGGCAAGGTTAAGGTCTCAGGGGGTCGTCGAAGGGGCGCTCGGAAGACTCAAGCGCCCCCGCCAGGCCTCAGGCGTTGTTGACGAACATCTGGATGCCATGCTGGCCATTGCAAGAAAAAATGAAGAGATATACATTATCCGCCCGGTAAATCCAAAAGCTACCGAATGGATTAAGAAGGGCTATTCAACCAAGCCCATGACTGTGAAAGCGAAAAGCGCCTCGCGTGGGCCGTTTGCCGGGCTCATACCGGTGGATCCGCACCTGAACAAAATCGGCTCAAAACTGGATGAGGCCGAGGCCGCGCTCAAGACTGCCAAAGATGCGACCGATAGAGGCAGGATTCTGAGGGATATAGAAGAACTCAAGGTAACGCTTAAGAAAGCCGAGCGGACAATTGCGGACTGCCAGGCGACGAGATGCGCAAAACAGGTGCCCTTTAAGCTTGATGGCATAGGCGGCAATCAGTCGGTCCACAAGGTCACAAGCCCATCGGGCGAGGTGAAGTTCGCGGTCCTTGAGGATGGCAAATGGCTCGATGCCGATGCATTGGAGGGTGGCCGAAAGGTGGACCTCGGATTCACACCCGCAAAAAATGAGCCGGTCCTTGTACTTGCGGATGAGAACGGCATCCCGTATACGGCAGACTACGACTTCTTGAATTTCGCTGAAAACAAACCACACGCAATACCCAAGCAGAGCGATGCCACGGGCTACATAACGGACAGGATGGAAGATAGATTGAAAGAGGTAAACGAAGGTACAAGAAGGGCCTCGCAGGAGGCTCGGGATGTCTCGACTCGGCCTGTCTCCCATCATGGCGCGGAGCAACTCAACCCGTATACCCCGGGCGTCGACTACCCTCTGACCGTCATAGACGGACGTACGGGCGATGTATTTGTGCTGCCTAAGTGCGATGCCGACTGTATGAAGCAGTGGTGTGAGACGACAAAGCGCTGCGACCCGTTCAATATCTGCGGCAAGAGCCTGATAGAGGGCTGCGTCAAGGTGGATCCCGATAGGCTCCTGAAGGATTATTATCACGATAGCCGGCTTGGTGGGTACACCACGGACCCGAATCCCAAATGGGGTTGGGGGGATTATAACGGCCTCAGCGGTTGGACGCATCCCGAGGTATACGGTAAAGGCAGCTATTCGTGGCCTGTTTTAAGCTCAGGAAGGGCAGGCACAGTGGGTGCGGGACGAGGCTTGATACGCCTCAAGGAAGGGGGGGACCGACAAAATGCAAACTAATAGCCGAAAACATATTAGGTTTCTGCATAGGGTGCTTCCTGTATGCTTGGCGTTGGTTACTCTGCTCATGCTCCTGAACACCCATGCAGACGCCATGACCCTTGAGTATCTAAAGAAGTATATCGATGATCTGGAACTGGAACAACAGAAGACCCAAAAGGAACTCAACAAGCTCAAAGGAGAGCTTAAAAATATCACAAGGGATGGCGCTACGCTCAAGGAGCGCAAGGAGTATGTGGACCGTGTCATTGAACTCATGAAGAAGCTTGAGACCCTTGAGAAAAGACGGCAGGAACTCCTAAAAGAGGCCCGGATTATGCCCCATGCCCCGCCAGTTTTGAAGCTTGTGGCCATAGAAGTGCCTGAGAATTTCAGAGATTCTGAAAAAATGGGTGCTGGCCTAAGAATCAGACGTCAGTCTGAGATAAACGTCAGGAATGGGGCTGGGGATGGGGGGTTTGTGGATACGATCGCGAGTTTAAGGATAGTCCAGGCGCCCCTCGAAATACGCCCTAGCGAGCCATTTGAAATAAGGGCCGAGGCTATGATGCGAAAAAGCTATCCCGCGGAACACTGGTGCATTTGGAGCAATGAGAAAGAAAAGGGAGGATTTATAAGCATTGCTATATCATCGAAGGACATAAATGCTTCCATAGAGGGGAAAAGCAGCCTTGAATCGTACTGCCATGAAGGTCCGGTAAAGAAACATGAGTGGCCTCTTACCATGGACAAGGTCTGGTATACCAAGGGCGCAACGATCAAAGGCGACTCAATAAGTCTAAGCGTGCGTTTTAAACCGATAAAAAAAACAATATCCGGGAGCACCCAGGTATACTATTATGACGCAAGCGCATCTGGTGCAGGGAAGTTAAAACTTGATATCAAGACGCAGTATCCGTTCTTCACCTTCGACCTCCCCACCGACAATCGTGGCTATCTTCTGCCTTCCGTAGACACCAGAGACACTTTTGGCTCAAGGGGTTCCCATGGCATAACCATAAATATCACCATGCCGCTTATGGGTGGACTTGCACTCCGCTACGAGCCTGTGCGCGAAACTGACCCAGTGCTTACATCTCTTTCTATCCCGGACCATCCGTCGGAGTTCTTCGAACCGCTCAAAGAGGGTGACATTAAATCCGTCCATACTGCACCGAATGTAATGGCAAAAAAGTTGAATGTGGCCAAAAAACTGCTTGAAGATGTTGGGCTGGTGGCCGATCCCAAAATAAAAGAGTCTGCGAAATCAGAAGATCAGCAGTTGACTGTCATCTCCCAAGACCCTGCTCCGGGGACGAACCTGAAACAGGGTAACCATGTAAAACTGGTGATATATGGACCTTACAACCCTAAAGTTGCCGTTCCTGACGTGGCCGGGCTTTCGGTGAAAGATGCAAAGGCCAAACTTGAGGCAAAAGGATTGAAAGTCAATTTGGTTGCCTCAGATCCTGCTCCCTCAGACAGTCTGTCATTCAAGGTCAAGGAGGCTGAACCAAAAGCCGGGGATAAGGTTGCACCGGGAACGGAAGTAACCGTGAAAGTATATGGCAAATACAGTACTCCACTTGTTTTGGTTCCAGGGGTAGAAGGGCTGTCCTTTTCTGATGCTAAGAACCGCCTGATAGAGGCTGGTTTGAAAGTCTCTGCAAAAGCTGTTGAGCCGGCCCCATCAAAAGACAAATCCGACAGGGTTAAGTCACAGAAACCGTTGGTTGGAACACAGGTTAATCCTAATTCCGAAATAGAAATATGGGTGTTTGGAAAATATATTCCAACAAAAGAAGAGCAAGTTGCCAACACCGATTGTTCAGGATATCCAGGGAGTAAAGCATATTGGGATAACGCCACTGGGCGACCCTTATGTGGGTGTTTTGACGGCCTGAGTTGGAACCTGGCGAAGACGCAGTGCGTCACAGCAGACGTCCAGGCCAATGAAATGTGCACCCGGGACTATCCAGGCAGCATTGCTAAAGGCCGGACTACTGACGGCAAGATCAACTGCGATTGCCCGCATGGGACCGTCTGGAATACCAATCGAACCCAATGCATCAAAAAGCCAACCGGCCGAGGTAGCAGTGGTGACAGTAATGATGATTGCCCCTGCGTGGACGAACAGGGACGGCGCTACCGTATGGCCCTCGGATTGGACTGCGGACAACAGGGGTCATGGAGAGATTACAATTGCCCGAACAGCACCGGCGGGAAGAGGCAGCCGCCAACAGACACCGACACTGGCACCAGAACCGGCAGTAGAAGTGACAGTCAGAATCAATCCAATTGTTATATTGACGTCGCTGAGAATATTCATAAACATAAATATTTTTTCGTATACCTTTGGGCCTATGAAACAACCCCTGGAAGGCGGGTTATGGTTTATCGTGTGGTAGCAAATCGAGATGAAAGATATTATGGCGGAGGGACGTTTTTTGGGCCTTACCGAAGTAAGGAAGATGCCGTAAGAAAAGCCAGGGAATTGTGTCCAAATGGAAAGATAGTTGGAAAAGGGTATAGTTATTGAACGATAGTCCAATAAAATTTGTAATGCTTAAAGAATAAATATTTTTAAAATCGACGATGGCTTGGCGCTTCATCGGTTCTGGAAAATTATTGTTTGCTTCTCAAAGCAGGGAGGAATCCACAGCCATGAACAAACGCAAATTGAATAAGATTCTGGTATTGGTGGCCGCATTTTTTTTGTTTTCCGTGACGGCTCCCTTGTTGGCCGCCGAGACAACCATCAAAGGCAAGGTAGTGGAAGTTGATACTTCGCGCGTAAAGATTGAATATGAGGGGCAATATGCACCGAATGTCGGCGACATGGTCGAAATCGGGTTTAAGCTCGGCAACGATTTTATTCCGGTAGAGGGGGATTGGAAAATCGTGAATGTCAGTGCTCAATTTGCCTGGGCCCAAGCAAAAGGCGCCGGCGCGGGAACCCCGGCGCCGGATTACCTGGCCGTTATTCAGTCAAATAATCCCAAAGCAAGGTTACCCTTCGTTTCAAAAGAAGAAAAACCTAAGGAAGAAATCAAAAAACCTCTTGATGATTCAGCCGCCATCTACCAGGAGGCAATGAAATATTATGATGGTGACGGTGTGCCGAAAGATCATAAGAAGGCTTCAAGGCTTTTCAAAGAGGCAGGCGAGATGGGACATGCCTCGGCTCAGGATTACATGGGTTGGATGTACCAGTTTGGAGAAGGTGTCGAAAAAGACCCAGTCAAGGCGGTAAGCTGGTATAAGAAAGCCGCAGATCAGAATAATGTAAACGCGAAAAACAATTTAGGCATCATGTATCTGAAGGGCGAAGGGGTGAAACAAGATTATGGTATGGCCAATAAACTGTTCAGGGAAGCAGCAGACGGTGGTAATCAATACGGATATTGGAATCTCGGTCGTATATACTATAATGGCTGGGGTGTTGACAAAAATCTAACCACGGCGTTTTCACACTATTTAAAAGCCGCGGAAATGGGTCATGTGGAAGCCCAGTCCAATGTGGGCGAGTTCTATATGAACGGCACCGGGGTGAATAAGGATTACGGTAAGGCATATGACTGGTGCAAAAAAGCGGCTGACTCAGGATTTGCAAGAAGCTACAATAACCTTGGGGTGATTTATTTAAGCGCCTTTGGAGTGAAAAGAGACTGCATGCAAGCTCACACGTTCTTCGAAAAGGCGGCGGCTGGTGGAAATAGTTGGGGCTATTTCAACCTGGGCCGTTTATACGACAACGGATGGGGTGTTCCCAAGAATGAACAAAAAGCCCTTGAATATTATAAAAAGTTTGGGGATCACGTTTCCGCTTACAAGGACGGAGCCAGAAGGGGAAATGAAGAGGCCCAACAATGGTTAAGAAAAAGGAATATGGATTGGTGAAAGATAGACGCCCTGCTCTTTCTCCCGATAACGGGTCGGATCACTTAACAACCGTGCCTATCCATAAATATGGAAGTATACCTGCTAATCCAAAAAAAACAAGCATTGAAAAACCCACAAATATTGTTATCGAAGTAAAGACAAGCAGGTATTCATTACGATCAGCAGTTGTCTTTTGCCTTGTGAATTTGTAAATGAAAAATGATATGATAGCCCATACTATCGGTAGAACGACAACAAACTTAATCACATACAAAGCAATTCCGGTTGCTAAAGGCAATATTGTGGCTTTGCCGCCTCGTGGATACTGAATAAAATTGTTATAAGCAGGGGTTATTGCAAGTTCGCTTGCAATCCAAAAAAGGATCATAAAGAATGTGTTCGCTATAATTGTAATTTTCCACATAATCATTACCCCCCAACAAGTCTTTAGAAATAGTACACCCAAGAGCCAGACTTTCTATATTTCAAGACCCAGCCCTTATTCTGACCCTTATTTTCCCTACTAGTCACAAAAGTCATAGCCAATGCCCACCGGTTTTTAGTGAACTTCTGGAATGATATTGCCTCCTGATGGAAAGACAGCGACATCCGCTTTGGGTATTTTTTGAGAGATTTGATTGATCGCCTCCTGGATATCGGGGAAATAAGAAAATTTCATCATCTTGACTTGCTCTGGCGAAAGCCCTTCGGTGACATGAGCCACGGTAAATTTTTCGGCCATTTCTTTGAAGTAGACGACCTGCATGATGTATGAGATTCCGAAAGACTTGAGATGATCGGGAACGTTCCCTTCGATTAAACGACGATGGAAATCTCCTGCGCTCTCCGGACTCCCCATCTCCTTGATCAATGGCATGATCGGCCCTGCCTCTTTCTGTGGAGCGACCCAGATGATCGCTCCTCCGGAGCGCGTGCAGAATCCCGCCATGGTCAAAGCCTTTGTGGCCTGCACTCCTATCTCTAATGGAAAGGCCGAAGTGATTGTGACATCAGTCAGTTTCGGTAGGGGGACCAAATAAAGGGAGGCCGCATAATGGGAAGCTTCTCTGTGTTCTGCGAGTGGATCTCCTGCAAAGGCTTTGATCACCTCCTTCTTATCGTTAATGATGAAATCGATTTTAAATGCCAGTCTTGAGAGACGCCCTGCATCCACGATTTCCTCATAAAAAGAATTCCCATCAAGAAGATTGACCTTGCTGTTCCGGTGCCTCATCCAGGTGAAATGATGACTCGCTACCGAACGATAAGAGCATACCCCTGGCATGATAATTTTATATCCCCCTCCGAATCCAGCACAAGGATGAGGCATACATTCTCCAACACCGATGATCAAATCAGAGAAAGCAACGCGCGGATTAATCTCCACCAATGTTCCCCGATGGGTTCTCCCGATGATCACATTATCAGGAGCGTGAGGATCGTGCGGAGAGATTTGCCCCTGCAAACGGGAAAAAACTTCTTCCCCCACTTTCTTTCTTAATTGCTCCAATGTGGGAGTAGGGTGTGTGCCTAAAGAACAGATTCCACTAATTCGATTGTCTGGAATGCCAGCGCGATTAAGCCGATTCAGAATATCGGGCAATGCCAGATGAACCGGCGTCGGACGCTGAAGATCATCGAATAGCAGAGTGACCTCCATTCCCGGACGTGCCAACTCTTCGATCTTAGGCGATCCGATGGGATGATCTAAGGCACGCCTGATTTCTTGAAGGGGGTCAACGACTCCGGGAACAAGAGGTTTGTCCTCGGCAGAGATTAAATTCCATCCACTCGGTATCCCAAAGTTTCTTTTTTGGCCGCCATAGTTGACATAACAATCCATTAAGTCTTCTCCTTTTCCCATTTCCCGATCTATTTCTATTTAGTAGGCTATCTAATCGATATATTAACATTTCGCGACGCAAGATACTACTAACGCATTAAACAGGAGAAGGCACATGTTACTAAGGGGATTCTTGACAACAACAGACTTACTGGGGTACAGTACCCTTGATGGGTAGGCTCGTCATAAAAAGTGAAAAGACGATTCGCAGGAAGATCTATGAGCACCTTCGCGAGCAGCTGTTAGGTGGAAAGATGCAACCTCATCAACATTTAATAGAGGCCAAGATCGCACGGGACATTGGGACATCCAGAACGCCCGTGAGAGAGGCTCTTCATAGTTTGGAATTAGAGGGTCTGATCGAGTCGATACCGAGGGTAGGCTATGTCGTTAAGCCCATCAGTGAACAGGAAGTTGAAGAGATATGTGAGATCAGGGCAGCGATAGAAGGATTGGCTGC
>Ga0214474_1000685_pt1 | contig 16320 bp, 14 predicted proteins | sample RVTome_2_FD_187335 | JGI IMG/M metagenome (GOLD analysis project Ga0214474, IMG submission 187335) | Soil microbial communities from uranium-contaminated site in the Upper Colorado River Basin, Wyoming, United States - RVT95D214 HiSeq ...
CTAATTGCTTTTCTCCCACCCGGTCTGACCAGTACAAAGCAGCTGGCCCCTTGGAAGTTAGCCGGATTAGAATTGCGATGATGAAAATTGGACCTGACAAGACTACTATCAAGCAAAGGGAAAGCAGAAAATCAAAAATCTTCATCAAGGCCGCATCTCTCTGATCGTGTCTTCCCAACCGACGTTTAAGTCATACTGGGGTAGGAAACCCAGTTCCGTTTGAATGAGACTGCCATCAACGGCAATATCTTCTGTGTATTTATCGATGATCGCCTTAGTAACCCGTGGTTTTAAGCCAATGCAACGGATACCCGTTTCAACTATACCAACCAATATCCGAGTCGGGCCCAAGGGCAATGAAAACCTGGGCGGTTTACGACCAAGTGCAGAACAAATGGATTCAATAATTTCATTTATTGTAGGGAATTCACCATCCGTAACGTTGAACACACGACCGGCCGCGGCGTCATGAGAAACAGCCAGTACAACCGCTCGTGCAACGTCCTTGTCATAAACCAGAGTCCGCCGATTAAGCCCCTTGCCAACAGGAACAAATCGATGATGTGCCAAGGCGCGTGCCAACCGTTCATAGTTTCCCTTGATGCGTGTGCCATAAACCGCGCCCAAACGCAACACTGTCCCCAACGATCGACCATCAATGCCTTTTGCATTCAAGACGATCTGTTCGGCAGCAAGTTTGGTCTGTGCATAAAAAGAGACAGGACAAGTTATCGATTTCTCGCTCAGCACACAACCGGCTGATTGTCCATACACCGCAATTGTGCTGATTAAAATAACACGACTTACATGCTTCTTAATCGCAGCTTCTACTACAATCGCCGTGCCACCTATATTGACGCGCTCATATTCTTCCCGCATTTCAGGCGGCGGATTGACGACATGAAGACGGGCTGCCATATGCACAACAATATCCACCCCTTGCATTGCGGAGTTAACTGCTACCGCATCCGTGACATCGCCAATTACAACTTCTATGTCTGGCGGGAACATACTTGCTGGGGCCGCATCAATCGAGAAAGTACGAACCCGATATCCGGCATTAAACAGAGCGAAAACGACATGCGGACCAATGGCACCAGTTGCACCTGTTATACATACAACCTTCTGTTTGTTAATATTCATGACAAAATCTTTCCGGATTATTACCAATATGAATCAAGTCCGAAAATGCGATAAGATTTGACTGGCGGCCTTCGAAACCGAAAAAGTGTTTTCTAAAAGGGTACGGGCGTTAAGCCCTAATTGGCGACGCAAGTTCGGATCTGAGACTAACCTTCCTGCATATGCGGCAAATAGCTCATCTTCACCATTAATACAGACCAAGCCGGCCTTGTTATCCTCCAACATTTCTTTCAAATCATTACCGATGTTTATACTGGCCAATATTGGCTTGGCATGATACATATAGCTCATCATCTTCCCTGGGAAATTATGAGACCTTAAGCGACGATCAAGAGAGATCAAACCCACATCAAATTCTGACAGCATCGAAAGGTATTCCTCATGATCCACAGGGTCGAGTATGGCAATATTATTCAAGTGCTTAAATTCTATTAGTTTTTTTGCCCGACTCACTTCGCTCCCTCCGCCGACAAGCAAAAAATAAGCGGCTGGTTCATTTCTCATATTTTCCGCAAGGCGTATAATGTTATCTACATCCTGAGCGACACCAATATTGCCGCCGTAAAAAAAAACTATTTTATTTTTCAATCCTAACTGAATACGATATTTAATATGCGGAGTATGTTGTTGAGTTAAAGATGTCCAGTTGTAAATCACCTCTAAATGATACTTCTTGTCAAGTCCATGTTCTTTGAAATACAGCAGATTGGCTGGAGACTGAACTCTGATAATGTCTGCCGCTTCGTAATTCTGCCGCTCTTTATATTTAAAGTAGCTGTATATTAAGCCTTTTCGCAATACCCCGGTTTCCACTGCCCATTGGGGGAAAATATCTCCGAGAACTAAATAGGCTGGACAGGAAAAGAGTTTCTTCAATCTTTTTACGAGAGAGCTGAAAAAAATGGACGGCGAGTAATAAATAATTAAATCACAAGGATTTTCGACAAAAAAATATTTTCCCTTATTCCATATAATCTTTGAAAGCCTAATTTCATTGAAAGCACGAACTATTTTAGTTGCTGATTTAATTTTGCCATTCCGCACTCTTAAAACCTTTATGCCATTCTCAATTGAAACCTGATGTTCCTGCAATATGTTCTCATCGGGCGCTACCACTATAGGTTCATGCCCCAAGCGATGGAATTCAGCGGCAAGATCATGAATAAGCGTTGCGCTCGACATGGTACTGGGAAAATAATAAACTACAAGAAGCAATATCCTCATTGGCGCTTAAAAATAATTAGTAATCTGACTTCTTAAAGCGTTAATTACAACCGAGGAAGGACTAAAATCATCGCAGAGGTCATATCTCGCGCTCCACTTCATGCTTACAACGGTTTCCACCGCTTCTGCGATATTTACGGGATCTATTCCGGCCACGATATGCGCACCCGCCTCAACAGTTTCAGGCCTTTCAGTAGTTTTTCGTAAGCTCACACACGGAACTTTGTAAAACAGCCCTTCCTCCGGAGTGGTGCCTGAATCCGCAATAAGACAAAAAGCGTTCATGCTGAGCTTGTTGAAATCGTAAAAACCGAGCGGATCGATAATTCGTATCCCTTTTGAAAGTGTCATGTTCTTGATTTTGCTTCTTGTCCTAGGATGCATGGGATAAACAATTTCTTTATTGAATTTATTATGTACAAGGGAAAGACCATCTAATATTCTCTGAAGTGATTCCGGATCATCAACATTTTCTTTTCTGTGAGCTGTTACCGAGATATATTCCCTCGGCGCTAAATTAAGAACATTCAAGATGGGGCTTTCTTTAATTCTATCCTGGAAGGCACGCATCACTTCAAATGTAGTATTGCCTGTAACAAATATTTTAGATGGGTGAATATTTTCCCTGAGCAAGTTTTCTCTATGATAATTATTGAAAGGAAGCAAAATGTCGGAAATGTGATCGATTAAAATTCGATTCCTCTGTTCCGGCATTCGTTTATCCCATGCCCGCAGCCCGGCTTCCATATGAAAGATCTTAATACCATAATAAGATGCGGGCAATACTGATAATCCACTGTGCGTATCTCCAAGAATTATCAGAGCATCAGGCTTTACCTTTCTGAATAACTGATCGCTCTCTCGAATAACATCTGACACTTCGGCTCCATAGCTCGTTGTATCTATTGCTAGTTGATAATCAGGCACCCTCAACTCTAAATCCTTGAAAAAGAAATCCTTTAATTCTTTTGTATAATTTTGCCCGGTATGCACCATAATATGATCAAAATTCAGCTCATCTAATTTTTTTAAAACAGACCACATTTTTATCATTTCCGGTCTGGTCCCCATGATTGTCATCACTTTCATGATATTCCTCCGCCATCATACCCTTACTGATGGCATTTGTATTTGTTTTGAAAAGTCATCAATGCTTTGAATGAAATTCACTTGCTTACTTGGATATTACTCTTACTTCCGGCAAAGGAATAATAAATTTTCCACCTTGCTCAAGATACTCTTGCCTCTTTTTAATAACTTCATCTGTAAATGCCCAAGCAAACAATACCACATAATCGGGGAATTTCGCCTCTTTTACATAATCCCACGATTTAATTGGCAGGTGAGTGCCTGGTGTATAGAATCCATGCTTCGCCGGAGCGTCATCAACAACATAATCCAAATAACGACCATCTATGCCGCAATAGTTCATAATGACGGTTCCTCTCCCGGATGCACCATAACCGATAATCGTTTTCCCCTCATTTTTCAGACGTATCAGCATATCTAAAAGCTGTCTGCGAGTTTCGGCTACTCTTTCGGCATACTCCGAATATGTTGCTGCTTTATCGAAACCTCTGTTTTCTTCATATCGAATCATATCATGAACAGCAGGTGATATCTTTTCAAAGCGCTGCCCAATATTTCTCGCATAAAAACGAATAGACCCAGAACGTACACCTGGAATATTCTGTACATCAAAGATCTCCATTTCAAACCTGCTTAAAAAGCTTTTTAAAGATTTCAATGAATAGTAACTCATATGTTCATGGTAAATCATATCATATTGCATTTCATCTATCAGGGTGCCTAGATAATAAATTTCAATTATGAGAACCCCGTCATCCTTTAATAAACATTTGACCCCCTTCATAATGTCAATCATATCGTCGATATGCGCAAATGAAAAGCTCGACAGAAATACGTCAAATTGACCGTATTCCTTGTTAATTATTCTGGCAATCTTTTCAGTAAAAAAATCATTAATTACCGTAACATTCTTGGCATTTATAGAACTAACCACATTCGTCGATGGGTCTATTCCTACAGCACGCACCCCAAGCGTAGCCAATGGTTTAAGCAAAACACCATCATTGCATCCAAGTTCAAATGCCGAAGGTTTTTGCTTGCCCTTGAGAAATCGTTCATGAATTTCCTGGGCAAAGCATTTAAAATGATCAACCAATGTTTCTATAGCTGAAGAAAAAAAGAAATAGTTTTTAAATAACACGTCTGCCGGCACAACCTCACTTATCTGGACTAAAAAACAATCCTGGCATAAGTTGAGATTGAAAGGGTAATATTTTTCATCAGGAAACTCTTCTCTTTTGATAAAACCTCCGGCCAGCGGGAAATTGCCAAAATCTAATATTTTTGTTAAATTAGATCCCCCACAAAAGCGACAAGTTGTGCGGCGGTTAAACTTGCCCATCGGCCTTTCGATCCCTTCATCCACAATTATCTCTCCTATTTCGATTTACTTATATATAAAGCCAATTCGGAAACCATTCTCGCGGCCGGAATATCATGAGGAAAAATATTTTTAAGTCCCCTGTATCTGGTTTGAAGAACTCTTTTGTATATCTTATCATCGCTTGTGACGGCGTCGATATTTACCTGTTTATCTAAAATGTCTCTAAAAAGGCAAAGAAGTTCATACTTGGTGAGAGGTCTGTTCGGAGCAAAATGAAAAACAGCAGACTCCCTTCGAAGCTCTTCAAAGTGATCACCAGCGATTATCTTGAGACAGAGATTCCCTAACTGATAAGTAGAAATTCCATGCCAAATATGATTTGTATATCCCTTTACAACTGAGCTTGCAGGCTGCCTTAAAAACCATTCCATCAACCCCTCACCCAAAAAAGGACTTGGGCCAATTATGGAACATCGTAAATTCAAAAAATGCCCATCGAACACCTCACCAAGACTTTTCGTTATCCCATAAAAATCACGGCAATCATGAGTATCATCTTCAAAATAATTATCCGCTTCTCCGGAAAAAACGCCATCAGTAGATATATGTAAAACCTTTACAGAGCGATCCCTTGCTAATACAGAAAGTTCGTGAGGAAATATGGAATTAATTTTGATCGCCTTGCGTATAGTATCAGGGTCCTTTTCATCGATCTTGCCAGGGAGTATACCTATACAATTAACGAAATAGTCGTAGTATGGCAATTGATCGCAAATTGATTCGAGCTCTCCTAACCCTGACATGACGTCAAAATAAAAAGGAGCATTTTTGTCAAACACTTGCGTCCCGTGCACATCAATATCGGAAGACTCTGCAAGCACACGCTTAACCATGTGACCGAGCATTCCAGTAACCCCCAGGACCAAAACTTTTTTCTTGGGTACCATATCAAATATAATCCCCGACCCGTAAGATATCCTATAAACTGATCTTGCCCGTCTTAAGGGCGTCACGAACAAAATCAAGTTTCCCTAGCAGCTCAACTAGACCGTCTTCATCAAGCCGATCTGTATTATGTGAATTATAGTCCTCTTGGCGGGATACCTCCGCCTGACCTTCGGTAAAATAACTTTCATAATTTAAATTGCGGACATCGGCGGGTATACGATAATACTCCCCCAAATCTTCAGCCGTCGCCATTTCTTCACGCGTTAAAAGAGTTTCGTATAGCTTTTCTCCATGCCGGGTGCCAATAATACGGATTTCATTTTTTTTATTAAAAAGCTTTTTCAGGGCATTCGCAAGAGTTTCAATAGCAGCCGCCGGCGCTTTCTGGACAAAAATATCTCCCGGTTGACCATGCTGAAAAGCATAGACAACGAGATCCAATGCGTCCTCGCTCGACATCATAAACCTGGTCATATTAAGATCGGTTACCGTAATTGGCATGCCAGTTAGGATTTGGTTGATAAACAGAGGGATGACCGACCCTCGAGAGCCCATGACATTACCATAGCGAGTACCGCAGAATATCGTACCTCCTGCACCATAAGTTCGCGCCTTAGCAATCATTATTTTCTCCATAAGTGCTTTCGACATACCCATGGCATTGATCGGATAAACAGCTTTGTCCGTACTCAGAACAATCATGTTTTTTACCTTGCAGGCCAATGCTGAATTCATAACGTTTTCAGCACCAAGAGCATTAGTACGAATTGCTTCTAACGGGAAAAATTCACAAGAGGGAACCTGCTTGAGCGCTGCCGCATTGAAAGCCAAATCCACATTTTGCATGGCAAGAAGAATACTGTCATAATCTCTTACATCCCCAAGATAGAACTTTACCTTTTCACTTTTCAGCGCATTGCGCATCTCGTCCTGTTTCTTTTCGTCGCGTGAAAAAATGCGTATCTCTTTGATATCTGTTTTCAGAAAACGGCACAAAACTGCGTTGCCGAAGGTTCCGGTACCGCCGGTAATCAGAAGGATTTTGTTTTTGAACATCTTGCCTCCAGCAGTCTTTTTTATCGTAATTAAAATGACCGGATGAATTCGTTTATACAGTTCAACTACAATGTCATTGACTTAAGCATACTTTCCTCTTGTTTAAAGAGTGTGAGAGGAAAATTTTACAAAATTCCAATACAATCCCCCTTGTATCCCCCGTTGGAAAATGGGAACTTGAAAGAGACAAGGCCTCATGTCAACAACATTGAGTTTATTTTTTACATATTGATCGACGACAGTATAGTATATCCTCATATAATCATTCAGCACATGATCCTTGAAAATAATTCAAGATATTGATTCGCCGCATAATCCCAGAGAAAGTGTTCTCGAGTATATGCCTCCAGGTTTTGACCCATACTCTGCAATCTTTCGGGATCCCTTGTCATGGAAAGCAATCCCTTCTGCAATCCTTCAATAGAAGCCGGAACGACCATCCCTCCTGCTACCATGGCAACATCGTTAAATCCGCATCGGTCCGTTATTAAGACAGGTATGCCGGTAATACCAGCCTCAAGAACCGCGATGGACATCGCCTCTTGTCGGGAAGGAATCGCCAGAAGACTCGCAGCCCGGCAGGCATCTGATTTTTCAGCGCCACTGATGTAGCTGGTAAAATGAACTCGATCCTTCAAACCAGACGCTTCAACCATTCGTCTTAACTTGTTAAGCATCCCTTCGTCCGGCCCTGCAAATACAAGGTGGTATGCTTTCATGCACGCATCGTGTGAGCACCGGCAGAATGCTTCTAAAAGCATATCCGGTCCCTTGATGAAGTTCAGGCGTCCCAGAAAGAGGATAAACGGAGCATCGCCAATACTATATAGGGCGCGGAATTTTTTCCCATCGCTTTCTGGATAATCAGCAGGATTAATACCGTTAGGAATCACCGACACTTTATCGGGTTGAACACCATATGATTTAAAATGATCAATTTCGTTGTGTGAAACGGCGATACAGCCGTTGGCGTCATGGATAATTTTCCTGCCAATGAAATGATTATAGAGCTTCTTTAAAACCTTAGATCTGACAAAAATAGGCAGCGCCCCAGCAGGACATACTGTGTAAGGCTTTGCGAGTTTTGTTACAACTCGATAAACCATGGCATTAATCAATGACCAATGGCACATCAGGTTAACCACGTCTGCATCTGCAACCAACCTTTTAATCAAGTCTTGCGAAGGCTTCGGCAGATAGAAGCGCTGCCAGAGGGAAGGCAGGGCAAAGACGGTCAAGCCCCACTGACGATATTGCTTTAAATAATCCGGAGATAATCCTGTATCGGTGGTTAAAATCGTACAACGATGGCCTGCACGAACAAGAGAACGGCTGATTTGAAGCGTCCTCTCCACCGTCCCGCCTCCTGTGACCGGATTCAGAGACATGTTGATATTCAGTATATTCATACAGCTCGAGAACCCAATACTAAAGCGATATGGCTGACCGCTCCCTTTAATAGCTATAAAATATTGGCATCTTTAGTCGATGTATCAGACAGTAAGCATACAATTTCGCACATTGAATATCCCTTTTAACCAGTAAAATATTACGTAGGCATCCATTCGACATCCTTGTGTTTGCCCTCTATCTTATGAACGCTGACTATTTTTTGGCCAACCTCTCACAAGTGACGGCCCGCAATTTTCTTATAGCCCATATAGTTGATATTACAATTTGTAAATTTATTAAAGTCATTTTTTTGATTTTTCTGTTTTCTATTATATAGCCTAACCATATAAAAGGGCTATATAAAATTCGAAAAGGAAAACATAAGAGAATAATCAGCACGTAAAAGAAAGCTGTTCGACTACCTCCACCATACTCTAAGAAATAAAGGTAATCAGCTTCATACTGCAAACTTGTTATCCATTTTTGTTCTGCCTTTGAACAACTCATTCCTACAAAATGTACTATTTCAACATCTGCCAAATAATGGATTCTAAACCCGGACTTCTTTATCCTACAACAATATTCCATATCCTCATAAAACATGGGGATTTTTTCATCCAATCCATCTATCTTACTATAAATAGATGCTGGAAACATCATATAGCCGCCGTGAAGTAAATCTACGTCGCGGCTATTATTATAATCCCAATGCCCAATATTTGATGATTTAAGAAACTTCCATTTCTTGAATATCTTGTCAATATTGAAGATTTGAAGGAACTTATTCCACGTTGTAGGATATGATCTGGCGCACGAAGGCAATATTTCACCGTTGCCATTGAGCGTTTTAACACCAAGACATCCAATAGAATCGTCATTTTTTAAAATAAGTACGGAATGCGAAAGAGTGTTCTTTTTAATCAAGGTGTCAGGGTTAAGCATGAGAAAATATTGGCCCCGTGCAACATTAAAGGCCTGATTATTGGCCGCGGGAAAACCAACATTTTTTTCATTTTTGATTAATATTACATTTGGAAAACAAACGGCAACATTTTCTACTGAATTGTCAGATGAACAATTATCTACAACGATTATTTCATATTTTAATTCATCGGCATTTTCCATAATAGACATAATACATTTTTGCAAATAGGCCCATGAATTCCAGTTTACTATAATAATAGATAAATCAATCTGTCCTTTATTTAATTTTGATTGAAATGCGCTCATGCGCGATTCCCCTGCCGGATTTTCCGGACGCTCAGTTAAGTCGAGGCTTCATAGGCCGTCATCTCATGGGGTTGCGATGCCCTATCGCTGCTTCCTCTTTTATACGAAAAGAAATGGCAATTTTTTTAAATTCAATCTAATTTATGGCCGATCTAATTTCTTATAAATATTTCTTATAGAAATAAACGCTGTTTTCCAGCTCTGCAAGGAGAGTTTCCGAATGGGAATAATGGAAACGGAAAATAGAAAAATACAGATAAAATCCGAAATTAAGAAAAAAGCCGGGCAACTGCGCAACGAACCGCAGAACAAATCGCGCAATAGGATTGACCAATCGTGGCTTGAGATATTTGTTGTATTCCTTCAGCGAATATAATCCTCTCGCGCGGTAAATCAACAATGTCTTGACACTGCGCCATGGTTCACGTCGGTGAACCTGACGCCTTGCAGATTCCGAAAAGCCAGAAAAAGACCATATCAGATCTGGCCACTTAAAAAGAGAAATCTCAAAGCTGTTGTCCGTCCATGAGGCGTTTCCATATCTAATCGAAATCAGAGGATCCGCAAGAACCATAGTCTCATCAGAAATAGGGCTCTGGAAAATAACGCCAACATGAACAAAGGCAGTCCCAAAGTAAGCTTTCTTTTCTCTTGCATTCCAGAGTGATTTTTTGATTACTACACACCCAATGAATGAAAGATAGTCAGCAACGTCCATGAACAACTGCTCGAAATATTCTTTCTGATATGCCCTGTTACTTACAAAGTTAAGATAACGTTCCTTCAGTACTTCAGAAAGATTAATATTCCTTATTTCGGCGTTTACAAGGATCAGCCCATAGTCATGCTGCATCGCAGTCATCACGGCCTGAATTGCTCCAGCTTTTAAAATATCATCATCAGTGAATAGCCAGCAATATTTCCCCTGCGCTAATTCAACCGCACGACTATAGTCTTGATCAACTCCCCCTTTGACTGATAGACGGGCATATCGTAATTGTGGAAATTTATTTTGATAGAGCTTTACAATTTCTTCCGTATTGTCAGTTGAAGCGCCATCTACGATTACGATTTCGATTTTTTCGTTTGCCTGAGAAATAATGCTATCCAAAGTAGCACCAATAAACGTGCCTCGATTGTGTGTGGCAATGCAAATCGATAGAGCAATCTTGCTATCCAAATTATTCTTCTCCCGCCATCTGCATAGCTAACTCGATAATTCGTTTGGTAGCTATACCATCTGAACGATAAACCCAGTAAGGCAAAAGATTCTGGCTTGCAGGCTCCAGTGCCGACCTAACACCTTCATGATTATCGCTCGCACCTAATCGAAAAACTTCCAAAACCTCTTCGACAGAAGTCGGCACGAGTGTTGACCTGCAATTCTTGTAAAGATCGCACCGAATCCAGCGCGGAAACACTGAGCAGATGACTAGTTTTCAAGAGATTTGAGCATCTGACGTCGCTGTAGAGCCGAAAGATATAAACGCATCGCGAATCCGCGTCAGCTCCCAAATATCGGAATTTATTTAAACAAATATAATATTTTTGTTTGTCTCCACTAATGATCTTGTTTCCCGCATATTTTCTGACGGCTGAGGTTTGACTACGAGGCATATTCCCAGTGAATTGTCTGCGGGCACAAATACAGCACGCTTCATTGAACGCTGGAGTTCTGGATTCGAGTAATCGTTATAAGTCTTTAATTGATACGCCGAAGCCAACAGGACCATTGCACTATCATTGGCAACTCCCAGTTTCGCGCGCATTGATTTTACTTCAGCATCAGAAACATTCACCAGGCAATCATGCCGAGACGAGCCGATAGTAACAATTTTCTCTTCGGGGATTCCATGCTTAAGCATTGCCTGCCTTGATGTTTCTCCCCATGCTGCAAGTTTATCCGCCAGAAAAAAACTCCATTCTATTCCCTCGTCTCCAGCCAGGCCGAACTAAACGTCCGGACAAGGGATACCCATTTACCGGCATAACAGCGTATAAATCCCGTGCGAGGATCAGCTACATCAGGAGAAATCACCAGAGATGGGCAATGCTTCTCTAAAATATGCCGAGACACGGCAGCCTGCGAAACGAAAATAGGAAAATCATAACGGAAAAAGCGATTAAAAACGTTTACAAGTTTTGCCCATCACCATCAGTTATCATCACGGATGATATTAATTAGATCATTTGATGCGCGTAAATCACTTTCAGCTCGGGAAAGTTCTTGCTTAATCTTACACACCTGCTGGTTAACCTGCTGATCCTAGTGCTGCCAAACAGTTTGATGCAATACGTTCTGACATGAGCTTTGATTCGCTTTGTGCCATGATTTATCACTTAAAGAAACTACTCGACTATCGGGATGCTCAGCCAACAGGTTGGCAACGGGCTGCAGAACATCTCTGTACATATAGTCACTAAAACCGAGGCAAAGAATAGTTTGGCCGACAGGCCATGTGGAACAACCATGAGTGCTGCGCTTGTGGACAAAAGCTCGCAGAGTGTGCTTGGCGCGGCTCAAGTATGGTCTGATTATTTGACTTATGTCTGAACTAGAGGTGAGGGCTGCCGGCATGTATATACGTGCCAATTCGACGGCAAACGCATCCCAAAATGGTATGCCGTTCAGAGTCAGTGCCTCCGCTAGCGTGCTTCCCCTGGGGAGACGAGACTGTCCCCACGTTTTTATAAGACCAGTAGCACATTGCAGTGTTTCTAAAATATCAGACATGGGTATGGTTCATCAGGAATGTGGTCATTGGCAGTTCGTATATCTGCAATAAGGTCTAATCTGCTTAGTGTTAAAGTTTAAAGCCAGCGAACACGTAATTCCCTATCGTATTAAACTTGGTTTTGAAAAATCCAGTTTCAGCTCCCTAAAACCCACATACATCAGCGGCAAACAACAAATTATGTAAAATAATAATTTGGCAAGCGTGGAAAATAGCAATTCCATATTGGATGCCCACGGCATCATCCGATTAACAGCCATTTCTACAAACCACAGTAATACTATCATGTAGATGAATGGTAGCCAGAGCCTAAGAAAAAATCTGACCCAGTCGCCTAGTCGTTTTGTATAGTGGGACAAAGCATACCCGATCACAATGCACGAATAAAAAAAATAGGTAATCAGCGTTCCACCAAACGCGATTCCCTCGATGCCGTAACCAAGTTGCAGCGACAGATAATCCAAAATAATGTTCAATAGAAGTGCAATACAACCAAAGAGCGCATATTGTTTCAGCTTGCCAGTTGTTACCAAAAAGACATCGGTCATGCCCAAAATGCAATAAAAGAAAATTCCCAGGATAATAATTCTGATAGCCGTGATGGCCGGTGTATAAGCCGGCAGTAACACACCGATGACAAAGGGCAGCGATAGATATATTGACCCGATCAGTATAGGTAATAAAGCGCTCAGAATCGTAGGCGGAGTTAGAACGAATGATCGCAGCGCCGCCACATCTTTCCCCGAGTTTCCAAACTGGTAGTTGATACGAGGAACCAAGACCTGTATTGCCATTGCTGGTATCAAAGACACTACACCTGCTATCAAGAGAGCTATGCCGATGTAACCCAACTGTTTTTCATCCAAAAAAGTGATGACCATGAGACGATCGACGGTTGTCACCAAAGATAGGATAAAGCCGGAAATTGTGATAGGTACACCCACGCGCATCAACGCCCATGCCACAGGTGCGTGGAACTTGGGAACAGGCCGCCACGGATTTCGGCGCACAGCGTACAGTACTATCGCCGCTTGTGCCATAATTGCAGCAATCATTCTCCCCGTTAATCCAAGAAACAATACAAATGCAACAGCCAAACCTGAATTGAATATAGCAAGCAGAACTTGTTGCTGGCTTAGTTCTCTAAACTGATTATATGAACGCAATAAAATACGGTGATAAGTATAAACTTGTTGCAGGATCAAGACTACAGCCATAGCCTGTAATCCCCGTGCCATCATAGGTGCCTGCCCAGGCAAGAAAGAACATACAAGAACAATCAAGGCAGCCAATAACGACCCTACAAACGTTGCGTGACGTGCGACGCCCTCAACAGAAGCCGCTTTCTCAAGATCACCTTTCCCTCGATAAAAGGGCAATTCACGCCCCATCGCTGAAAGGATGCCAAACTCCGAGTATGCGCCATAGATCAGGACTAGCGAAACTGCGTTCCATATACCAAAGTTTGAGGGACCAAGCATGCGGGCAACCCAAAGACCTGCAACGACGGATAACGCCTGACTAATTAATGAACTTGCTGAGTATCCTATTATATCCTTAATAATTTTTAGACGATCACTCAATTAGAAACCCATAACACTACCGGAAGATTCACTCAACACGTGCGGTGATGATATTGCGACCCTCTAATTCAAATATACGTGAAGTGTGTATCGCAAAAATATTCACTACTCGTGCGTTGATCCATTCATACGGGCGCAGATGATGACCATTTAACATGAATAGTTTATAACCCAAGTCATACAGACAATTAAACATTTCATCCACTGATTGATCATTGTGTGCCCAGAATGTCAAATTCACTTCAAAACAGATATGGGGCTTGTGACGGGAAAGGATCTGTCGTGCACCTAAAAACACTTTGAGTTCATTACCTTCTGTATCTACCTTAAGAAAATCAAGCTGCTTCAAATCACTAAAAAGATTATCGAGAGTATCCACTTCAACATCTATGCATTCTTCTGAAAAATAGGAAAAGTTTGTCAGGCTTCCCCATGCTCCAGAATTAGGTGTGCAAAAAAAAGGCATTTTTGCTTTTTGGTCACTCACGGCTTTCTCAATTACCTTAATATTTGTTGCTGTATTCAACTCAATGTTGTTATATAGAAAAACCAAGTTTTCAGGGTTGGGCTCTATTGCGTATACCCCCCCCGTAGCACCAATTAATTTAGACAGCCATAACGAAACATAGCCCTCATTCGCGCCAACATCAATCACAGTGTCACCAAGATTGACCAATCGTTCGATCATCTCAAAATCATTTCTCTCATAAGATCCGGCGATAACGCTTTTTCTCACACCGGCCATTGGTCCCGTCTTCTTATATTCGATCAAATAATTATACTCTGTCAAAACAGGCCCTTCTGGCATAGGCATATAAGCTACGATTTTATCGATTACTTTGGTAATAAGTCGATTATTTGGTATCATATTCAATAGTCGCACTATCAGTCTTGCTGGGACCATACTATACTCCCATAATTATTCTAAAATTATTCAAAGCCGATGTTTCCCGGCATTGTGAGGCGCGTGTGCCAAAATGTAGCCACCACTTTTGTCAAACCCTTGTTAACGCGGTGAAAAATGCCCCATGCAACAATCCGCACAACTCATCAGGCATTAGTTGTCTGTCAGAATTGATAAACCTTTTCGCAACAGCCTTTGAACAAACCATGCAGAACTATGAATGAGTCCAGGGAAACCCTTAACTGTTCTAATTGTACTAACTGCATTTATATACCTTCGCATCAATTCCGTCGGATGTTTACGTACATATTTTCGGTAATTAGCATGGAGTTGATTGATAAGCTCTAGCCGTCTTTTAAGCAGTTCCTCATCGTTAAACTGTGTAAGATTGATCCGTAAGGGGCAACCAATATAATACCCTTGCTCCAATCCAAGAAGGTACTCTTCTTCTGATTTAATCCGCCCAGCAGCCACAAGATCTTCATAGATAGGAGATCCTGGCAACGGTGTCAATAAACTAATATGAGCCTCTCCGTAACCAACAGGTGGATAAAAGTGAACCCGGTCAAAAAACTCCACGGTTTCGCGTATTGTTTCCAGATCTTCACCGGGATAGCCATAGATCATTTGCACAATCGGAGTCATTCCTGCCTTTAAGGTATTGGTAATCGCCAACTCGTTTTGTTTAACAGTAACTTTCTTGTTCATGCTGTCCAATATCTTTTGACTCCCGGACTCTACACCATACCCAACGCTTGTGCAACCTGCGGCCTTCATAGCCTTCAATAATTCCAGGTCAACAATATTTGCCCGGCCCTGACAATTCCAATATACCTTCAGAGGCTTGATCTTCTCGCACAACTCGTAAGCCCGCTCTTTGCTTACTAATACCAGTTCATCAGCAAAGGCAATGCCGCCGATCTCATATTTATCGCGCAATAATCCAATCTCTTCAATTATCTTATCAATTTTTCGCAGCCGACTACCCCTAAATGTGCGAGAGCAAAAATTGCACTTGTATGGACAACCTCTTGAAGTCAAAATATTGATCGTTTTAACACCTGGCACTCCCGCCGCACCCATATTTCTGAAGTAAACATCCATGGGGAAAAATTCATAGTTTGTGAATGGCAGGCTATCTAGATCTTGAATGTATTGCCGTTGCGAAGTTTCTATAATTTTACCTGCCGATTTAAAGCATATACCATCCACCTTTGCAAAATTTCCTGAATTTCTAACAACATCTTTGATAGTCTCTTCACCTTCACTAATGGCACATATATCCGTATTTGTCCTTTCCAGAACAAGTTTGGAATTAAATGTTGCCAGTGGTCCCCCCATGACAATAAGGGCATGAGGATGCAACCGTTTTGCTTCATCTGCCATCCATTTAGCCCATGGATATTGGGTTGAGTATGCATTTATGCCGATCATATCCCACTGCGATTTTCGCAGGTATTCAACGACATCCTCGCGCGAATAATCAAGCGCGAAGATATCGAGCATCTCGGTTTCGACCCCTACTTCATTTAGTGCGGTAGCGATATTAGCAATTCCAATTGGGAATACTGATGGAACTCGGTCTTTATGGGGCAACTGAACAAGTAATGCTCTCAAAATAAAATCCCCACTTCACTCTTCTTTGTTATTAAACTTATAATGCTCAAGTTTATCTTTTTCACTCAGTTTATA